>Ga0224511_10005123_pt1 | contig 10184 bp, 3 predicted proteins | sample SF_May12_sed_USG_2_FD_169988 | JGI IMG/M metagenome (GOLD analysis project Ga0224511, IMG submission 169988) | Sediment microbial communities from San Francisco Bay, California, United States - SF_May12_sed_USGS_8_1 | ecosystem: Environmental > Aquatic > Marine > Sediment | place: USA... | reverse complement strand
ATTTCCGGATAAATGGAGCGATTTTACGTTGCGTTTTTTCGTTCCCGAGACAAACCGTCCGGATAGCGGTGTTTCCGGATAACTGGAGCCCGGATAAACGAGGCTTCACTGTATATTAAAAAGATTTCCTCAGAAAAAATGACCTGTGCTTAAACCTTGGGCATATCTAGATAGGCTTATACAAATCTATGGCCTCTGTCAGCTGATCCGGATAAGGTTACGTACTATCATTGTTTGGCCATTCTTTGTTTATATTAAGATGACTATGTTTCAAAGCTAAAAAATAGAGCATTTCAAGTGATTTAACAGTATGAACACCATATACATGTATATATTCAGAAAGTTCACACCAAAAGCAGTCATATAAAAATAAGAATGATATGTCATGTATCTATTAGTAGATATTTCATTTGAAAATTATACCTATTTTTTGTCAAATTCGCCCATTTCATACCTTTTTTTTTCGCAGGCGCACACTCGTATGTCTCTACACCGAAAATATTTTGAAATGTTTGAAAAAATAGGAACCGTCACAAACATTTGGCAGTATGCAACAGACATGTAAAAAAAAGAATAGTTTACAGACATTTTCGCAATCTCAACAGCATTTATTAAGAAACATGCATTTTTATGCCCCCGCCATTCGAAGAATGGTGGAGGGGCAGTAAGTGTTACCCCTGTCCGTGCGTGCGTTCTTTAGTTAGAGATTTTATCCTAGTGCGTAGACTGGTTTTCTAATACTAGTATATTACCATAAGGACACAGTGTGAAACATGCTGTGATAACTGTAATAGCAACCGGAGGAAAGGAGGAGAAGCATTAGGTGTCATTGAAGTGGTCAAGTACATGTACGAGGTGTTTTGCAAAGTAGAATAGAAACTCAATAAAGCAAAATGCAAAACTTGTGTATGGTAATTTAAAGAATACTAAAAACTGACCATTTATAGACAACATCTTAACTTAGAGTCTACTCTGTTGTGTTTTAAACTTGTTATAAAATATTTCATTGATCATGTTCTATAGAAGTGACTTCATGTTTGAATTTTCTAGCAGCTGGTGTCACCATCCAGCTGCTGTGAAGACAGCTGTAATGAATATGATCACCCCACATCATCACAGTGAAAATTTCCATCTTCACTTTACACACTTTCATCTGATGTAATTGTCTTATACATTGTAGTTTTGTCATTTATTCATCCCTGACATAAAGCATTAATTTGATTGAAAATAAAGAAAATCATGTAACTCCCTTTAGATAATTATTTTCGATTCTCAAAATACTGATTCGCAAATGCATTTCATAATAACTCAGTTTAATTACAAGTATGTTTTTAAACTTTTAACTATGATGCAAAACAACACACAAGTAGGAATAGGTGGCTGTATTAGAAGGCAATATCTGAAGGGGAAATTGACAGCTAAATATAATTTGTTTCATTATTATAAGATATCATGTAGCGGACCCTAACAATGGTTGTTTCAATTATTGGCCTGATGTCACCCTGAATCCAGACCTTCCTTATTGGTATAAAATATATAGTTTTAGAAGTTTAAAATGTATGGCTCTGAACCCAGAAAAGCTAGCAGGAACTTGGAAATTTAGCCATGAAACATTGTCTAGTGTAAATCTTTCAAGATTATCCAGGATTATTTATAGTCATGAAATGGTGTGAGAATTGTGCCTGCCATGAGGGTCTAAAACGGTACATAGCCTAAAATCTTCTTGTCAGATATGTTAAGGCACAAACCACAACTTCTATATTTTATTTAATTCAATGCCCACTAAGGCCAAAAAAAAATTATCTGCTGTTTTTCAGGCACCGGCACATTCTTTTTTCACCCCAGCTTCAAAATTTTTATTAAAAAAATTGTGCCCATAATTTCATCAAACTTAATTTTGTTTTAAAAAAATTTGACGCCAAAAACAATTCGCCCCCCCCCCCTCGCATTCGTTTTTTCAAAAAAGTTCCTGAGAAACAGAAGATCAAATGTGTCAGTCAGTAGTCCACATAATATCTGTGTGGTCTAGTTTGATCATGTCCTTAGGGTTATCAATTTTGTTTAGACTTATATTTAAGGATTTTTTTTCTCTCTTTTCTGAATACATGAGGCCCTGCATTCTGTTATTTGGTCTGTAACACTTTTAAGTGACTTTGAGCCTGGACCCTTGTTTAACAAAACAACCAATAAATTTAAGATGGACTTCCTCTGAAATGAGTGGTCGAGAGTTATTAAAATAAGTTAGGATAACTTGTTTTGCAATCAATCCTTAAGTAAATTAGTACATTCATTAGTATAACTAACCGATACTGGATGTGTGACTTCTATACAGAAGAAACTTGCTTCATTACGTGGCGAAGACAGACCAGATGGTTACCTGTGTCAATATTGATCAGGATATTTTTTTTGCATTAAAGTTATATGTAACAGTAAGATGTTCAGTGTGTGATTTACATTAAAGGGACCATACTGCACTTTTACTGCAGATTTAAAAAAAGAAAAGAAAAATGTCCCTGGTGTTTTATTATTAGTATGGGTATATGTATAAACTTATTACCATATTTAAGCTCCACAAGAAAGATATTTGGCTTTTGATTTGTTCAGAAACTTAAAAGTGTTTTATACTAATGTGTTGACATGTTCGTTGACACTTGAATTCGTGGATTTTAAATTATATTAAATATTACTAAAGTGAATCAATTTTGCATTGAGATTTTAAATTCATGGATTGTCCTACCCACAAAATAAACAAAATTAAATGTCCAATGAATTAAAATGATTTCACAGTATTTTATTCAGTAAAGTTATTTAATGGGTTGAATAATATAACTGTTGGCTACAAAAAGCGTTCAGTTAATTAAGTAGTGGAGAGGTGGCTTTAATCTTTAAAGATGCTCAGTGCAAGAGTTGAGCTAAATAATGTTTTGATGTTGAATTTTTCTATAATAAAATGAAACAACAATTTTTATATTATATGCCACATGGACATTGTTAATGTTAAGCATATGATAATAATGTTTCTTCAATAAATACAAATATTTTCTGAAAATTCTTCAAATTAACATTATTGCAGCTTTTAATTGTACAATTCAGGTTAAACCCAAAGTCAGGTCAAAGTCTGGCCAATTTTTTATATTTCAATATCAAATTTCTTAAACTGTCACTAATTTTAATTTCATAGTTCAAGAAATATTTTATCGAGTGCTTGGTTCTATTGTTCAGTCCCTTTAAGTTAATTTTTTTTTACCGATCACATTAAGTTTTATTCTTCACACGTAACGATATCGCATTGGATGCTCATTTATCTTGCGTGGAGTCAGGACAACGGAGGCCACGTTGTTTCAAATGAGTTGGCAAAGAGAAATTGTATAAGCGAGACACTTTATAAACTGACGGAAGCCTAGTTGGTGCAAAGTTATTTACTAGGACTAAGTAAAAGTGATTGACGTTATTTGAGCATTAAGTAAAATATTATTTATGAACCGAAAAGCAATGCAAGTTTGTGTAGCTGCCTGTTTGCTGTATCTGGCAAGCGTTAATGGCGAGGAATCGTGTGACGCGGCATCAGAAGGCTGTCACTTAAAGACTTCTATGACCACAACAAAAGGTTGGTTCTTTTTACATCATTCTTCAATATAAAAAACTGCAAAGAAATAAAATAGCGCCAAGATTTACAAGATTAAAAAATGTGAATAAGTTTGTGCAATTGTTTTTTTTATATATGACTCTAAAGATAGCCAAATGATGCGACATCTGTATAAAGGTATTAACGATATTACCAACATTAAAACAAGAAGAATTAAGTAAATTGGAATCATATTACTTAATTGAAATCATTGATTAAGTATTATTTTATTATGAAATAACACATTGATTTTGCCATATTTCAGCTAAAGTTCTGGCAGGAAGATGGGATGGACGAGCAGGTAATGAAATGTTCCATTACGCCGGCGCATACTCCATCGCAAAAGCTAACGGTCTTCCTTTCTACTTCTACGACCACAACAATATAAAAGATGTCTTCTATATTACTGCTAATCTCGTGAGCAAGAAAGAAATAGAGGATTTCAAGGGTACAAGGAAAACTTCTATGATTGGTCGTTCATTTGGATTTGACAAGAGAATGTTCGATATAAGTCATGACACGGACACATTGATCAGACCTCATATGTGGTCATGGATGTACTTCCAAGACTACGAACAAGACATCAAGAAGGAGTTTCTGTTTAAACATGAGGTCTTGGTAGAAGCAAATGCAAAACTAGAAGAAAAAACCAAGGAGATCATACAGAGATTTGGTAGAGACAAAACCACACTAGTTGGCGTACACATTCGCAGGGGTGACACACTGTGGCCTGTATTACAAGACAGGGGCACTATTCAGCCTCCTCTGTCATACTACTACAATGCGATGGACTATTACAAGCAAACCTTTGGTGAAAACACTGCCTTCGTCTACTGTTCCGATGGCATGGAATGGGTTGAAGAAAATTTTCAAAATGTCACGGCAAAATACAACATTTTATTTATGGACAGTGGCAACAACTGGGCGGTTGATATGGCAATTCTCACACTGTGTGACCATTCCATCATATCTGTCGGGACGTTTGGATGGTGGTCTGCGTACCTGACCGGCGGGACTGTAGTACACTACACGTATGTCGCCATGGAGGGGTCGGCAATCAGGGAACACTTTAGCACGGACCTGGAAGACTATTTCTACCCGGGGTGGATCAGCATGGAATAGCGTTACTTTTTTCGGATGCCAGCTTCATTTCTTTTTATAATTTCAAGTACTCATTACCTTTTAGAAACACTTAATAAATTGAGTGATTTATTTTTATTTTTTGTTGTTGGTTCTTCATTGTGTCCTTGCAGTTTTACGAACTTTCAATAAATTAAATGAATAGTTAAAAAAATAAAATTCTTTTCGTTAGTTCTTTGTTTGTTTCTTGGAGTTGATGTGATGTAAGATGTAAAACTTTCATTCTATTGAATGATAAATTTTAAATTGTTTTCTTTGGGTTGTTTGTTGTTTTTCATTTGAATGGATACAATGTTGAATGTGTGTTGATGCATTTTCATCTTATATATATATATATAGGTGTATAAAATTTGTTAGTTGTAACTGTATGAATGTGTATGGATGTTCATCTTAAAATAAACTGGTATCCAATTGTTTGTCATTTTCTTTATACAAAGTACAAAATGATGATAAAAGTCTTACAGACTGTTTCCACATAAGGGTGGAAAAGGTGTCCAGAGCAGTAAAAATAGTGTCCACAAAACCATACAGAGATATATTTTCATTTTTTATACGGAACATTATGGGAACACCTGCGGCAGCCAGGCGGGTTGGCGGGCAGGCATCTTCCACGGGGTTTCCGCTCTCTAAGTCAAAGAGTTTTCAACAGGTCTTTATTAAACATGGTCAATATGTTTGTGTGCATAATGTCTCGACCAAGTTCTATAACCAGCCAAATCCCCCCAGGCACTCCTGAATTATGGCCCTTGAAATGTCCAAAATTAGGGTTTCCGCTCTCTAAGTCAAAGAGTTTTCATCCTGTCTTGATCAAACTTTGTGAATATATTGGTGGGCATAAAATCTTGACCAAGTTCCATAACCAGCCAAATCCCCCAGGCACTCCTGAATTATGGCCCTTGAATTGTCAAAAAACTGAATTAGCAGTATCTTCTCTCCAAGGCGAATATCCTGCTCCCAAAAATGTTCTCATTACAATTGAATTAACCACAAATATGACGGGCACATTTTGTGTCAGTTTGGCATTCTTGTTTATACATAAGATCACATTATCAAAATACAGAAAGACTTTGGGCCTTAATACATGTTCATAAACAAACTAATTCATTGAACAAATGCTATAATAAACAAATTACTAGTACAGTCTCCTAGTCAATAATATCTATAAACTTATTTTTTGCAATGTGCAGAGGTCTTTTACTCAGATAATCTTTGACCATTGTACAGGTATTGCTTCAAAAGCATAGGTTGCTAAAATCATGCCCCGGAAGAATGGCTATTTTACATTGGCTTGAAATATATGAATGTCTCCTTCAAATTTATCAGCATATAAATTACGTAGAAACAAGGAATGTTTACACATTTTTGCCTAAAGTGAGCATACAAGTCTCCCTTGCGACTTCTTGTTGTGAAAAGCTGTGTAACACACGGTTCTATAAGCTGCTCCTTTAGGTCAGTCATCACTGGGTACAAACAAAGCGTCACAGGTTGTGGTTCTTAATGAAGACTGTTGACTCTTTTTCACATATTAAATGGAGAAAAATAACGGCCATCACTTTTTCACATTTTTGTGTGTTCTTTTTTTGGTTGCCTAAATTTTATTTTTACGGTATGTTTATTTCATTTTTACTGCAAAGATATTATTGAAAAAAGATACATTGCGTTGTGTTGCTATTGATGTATATATTATATTTTTATCATATATGAGATAAATAAATATAACCAAATCAATCAGTTCATGCAACCAAATTTGAAACTAAGCGCAAAAAGTGATGGCAGTTATTTTTTCCATTTATCTGAAAAAGAGCCAGGTCTATAAGCTGCTCCTTTAGCTCAGTCATAAGAGAGCAGATCTGCATATAAGCTTATTAATGGTTGGAGGCTCACCAGGAGCTGCAAAATATCATCACGGTGATTGATAATAAACATCACACCAGTTGTGACTGTCACTTATAACTGTCAAAGTTAGGAAGCAGGGGGCCGTTTCACTAACATACTTAAGTATACATGTACTTAAGAAAGGATTTACGCCAATTTTTAGCGCAACTCTAAGTTATGCAAAAAGAGCGTTTCACCATAAGAAAACTGGCGTAACTTTTCCTATCAGTTTAGGCAAGCGCAGACCGTTCATAACTTTTCACATAGCGTAAATATGGCTGCCACTCTTAACATAACTTGATAAAAAATGTTAGTGAAAAAGCCCCCAGACATTTACTTGTGGATTTAAGAGGCTATGTCGCTAGTACCAGTGAACATGAAAATGCTAGTTAGGTGGACTAATGGTGGCTGTGACCTAGCTATATTAGAAGTTGAAAAGAGTCAAGAAAACTAAACAAAACACTTCTGAAAGTTGTAAAACTAATATAAAGTTTAATCAGCACATCATGTCATTTAATAAAAACATGGGTACAATATTTCATGGAATACACATTAAAGATGATAGGTCAGTATCTTGATACACTTATAATCGATCATACATTTTGCAGTATGTTTAGTATACAAAATGAATTTTAATTGCTAAGGGAATTGCAAAGTTTTTCGTAAATAATACTTTTTTGGACAAAAAACAACAACATAACAACAACAAAAACTAAAATTCCTTGCCAGAGCCTGGAATTGAACCCCTCGCTCCTCAGTCTCTCGGCCACTGAGACAATTCAACGTATCAATTGAAGCAATGCTATTTAATTGTTTCAACGTAATGGGTCAAAACATAAACAAACAAATCAAAATTTGCTGGCCACACTTTTTCAACAATGCCTTTTCCTCTGTAATATTTTAACATGCATAGATAACTACATTGTCAGTTTCTCATGTTTACGGGAGAAGGATTCACTGCATATGGTTAAAAAGTAACATGCTAACATTTCTGGTAAAAAAATAATAATTCAGACATAGCATATTTTAGTAAAATAATTATTCAACATGGGGTTTATTATGTTTTGACGTAAATATAAATAATGACCCTCAAAAACTCACAGTGGAGTACAAGATCTTTATTTATTTTATATGCACAATTTTTTAGAAAAATAGGTAGGTGTTGAGTGAAATATTTGAGAAATCAGATGAGTCAGTTTCCTGCTTAGAGTATGGTCTGATGTTAATAATCCTATGCATAATCTAGACATTGTATGACTGAGCATGTCTTGTTTGCAGCCCTGACCGGGAATGTAGTGACCACCATTATTGTGCGGTGTTGCAGGAGATAGCCAAGCTGCGGGCAGCTCGCCGGCTGTGGGCCAATCTGGTGAAAGAGAAGTTCAAGCCCAAGAATCCCAAGTCCCTGCTGCTGAGAGCTCACTCCCAGACATCTGGCTGGTCCCTAACGGAACAGGTATAAAAATGTGAAAACAGACAGCAATGTTACTGCACAAGCAAATTAGAAAATACTTTTCATCACTCTTATCAGAGTAATTTATTCCAGTTTGACAATAATTGTGTCCGAGTCTGACATTTTGGGTCCAAATGACAATTTAAGCGATATTAAGAATTCGGTATCGTTTGAAAGGAAATTGTTTGAAGATTCCAGTTATAAATACAGAATAAAAATAATCCTATTATTTATGTCAATATCACCACTTTGAAATACATGCTTTAAACATCATAAACGGTGTACATGTCAATTATATGGCCATTACAGTTTAATTAATAAATTGGTGGTTATTTTAATAAGATAATTTTGCAAAGATATTATATATTTACATCACTTGTAAAGACTTGTCTCTAAACAGCTTTTTACAGTTTTTGTGGGCCAGTAAAAATCTTCTTAAAAACCATAATAATTTAATGCATTATTTTGACGTCATTTTTCTTAGTGACGTCATTTGAGGATTTGGACCAAAAGTCACACGTCGGGTCACAATTCTGTTCAATCACTGTCATGGTTAATGATTTTTGGCCCAGACACACATGTTCACTATATAAATTTAACACACAACAACTTTTATACAAAAATCATCCACTGCAGGACCCGTACAACAACATTATCCGGACGGTCGTGGAGGCCATGGGGGCGGTGTTTGGGGGGACCCAGTCTCTCCACACCAACAGTTTCGACGAGGCCCTGGGTCTTCCTACACAGTTCAGCGCCCGCATCGCCCGCAACACCCAGATCATCCTCCAGGAGGAGTCCGGCATTACCAAGGTAACTGTTGCTGTAGTGATCTAGAAGAGAACGTTTACTGTTGTGAATAAGTATTTGGCGTGCGACGTCGCCGTGATGATGTACGCTTTCATAACGTCATTATATTGTTGTTGTTGTTGTTACGTTAAGAGTAAACAGAAAAGGTCTAACCTGGTTGTGTTATTTTCATATAAGCGAAGTACCAAATAAGTTATTCTATACGTTCGTGAAATTTACTTTTGATTCTAGTCATAAATTGTGAAAGCTTAAAGAAAGTACATAACCATATTTGTATATTTGGTATGTTATTATTGTAATCTCTATCTGCTCTGTGCCTTCCTAGCTCACTATGCTTACTCCATAGGTTAAGTGTTACTACAATGTATACAAATCCAGGGATTGCAAGTTTGACCCCCAGCAATGTTTTCAAGGAAATGAATGAGTTGACGAATGTACTAACATTATAATAATGAGTTCAAATGGACTTAAATCCACCAATCGCCTCTCCCTGCAGGTGGCCGACCCCTGGGGTGGTTCGTACATGATGGAGAGTCTGACAGACGAGATCTACGAGGCTGCTCTCAAAGTCATCAACGAGGTAACGGGTTACAACACACATTTATATGCCCCACTACTTCTTTGTTTTAAGGGGATACATGTAAATTTGATCTGAATGTCATCAATAAGGATGATAAGGGACAGCACAAATTTTCATCTTACAATCATTCCTTATTTTATAACTGAGATGCCCTACTGAAAGTCTGTTAGCTTTACAAGATTTTGCAAGCAATGACAACCATTTAAAGATGCATTTAAAGTTGCATCTTTATTATAATTAGATAAATTAAGTGCGGTTTTATTGCTCCAAGGGTTTAACTTGAACAATGGAATGGTTTATATAATTTCAGAATTGTCAGAATTAAAATGGACATATTCTTGTTATTACATAAACTCCCTCCTTCTGTCCATCTAAGCCCAGTATGTTGCCATGGTTTCCAGGTGGAGGCAATGGGAGGGATGGCGAAGGCTGTGGCGTCGGGGATGCCCAAACTGAGGATCGAGGAATGTGCCGCCAAGAAGCAGGCCCGCATAGATAGTGGCGTAGGTGGGTCCATTTCCCTCATAATCGTTGTGTTTATATCCCTGCATAAGAAGTTGAAGAGGAGTAAAATAAGACACTGGTGGTTGTGGGATTATTTAGGTTATAAATGTTTTATTGATTCAGTGTTCTCAGAAGGACATGGGTTTGACCCCTACCCTTTGTTCACCTGGCTATCATGGCCCAAGGTGGAGGTGGGA
>Ga0224511_10005122_pt1 | contig 10185 bp, 5 predicted proteins | sample SF_May12_sed_USG_2_FD_169988 | JGI IMG/M metagenome (GOLD analysis project Ga0224511, IMG submission 169988) | Sediment microbial communities from San Francisco Bay, California, United States - SF_May12_sed_USGS_8_1 | ecosystem: Environmental > Aquatic > Marine > Sediment | place: USA... | reverse complement strand
TATTTTAAATTCGGACTCGTGTTATCTAAGCGTGCTGTGAAATGTTCATATATACATGTATATATGTGACACAGATAGATAAATTATTGTTATTGTATGAAAAACATTTACAAAACATTCTTAAATAAATATGTTCAAAATAAATATTATATGGACAAATGATTGCTTTGTTTCATTTTTTTTCTAATGTCATTAATGTTTGTTCTAGCTTTCTAGGTTTGCAGTCACACAAACTGGTTACTGGAAAATTCAGTTTTTAAGCAGTTTATATTCCAAACAATGATTTAAAATACCTTATTCAAATACAGGGTTGTTTATTTCGCAGTTTATAGCATGTTATTGGAAAACCAAAACAAACAGCCAGTTAGATGCTTTATAAGACAACATTTGCACATTAAAACCTGGTTCATCCTCTACACATTCGCATTCTACACTACCTCCCATTTAATGATCAAATTACATAAATATGACTATTGCCTCTTTCAATTTTACAATACGTAATATGTTGATTGTGCATATTATCAAAAAAAACTCCCTTGCAAAGACATGAAACTTATCTTAAGTCATAATAATTGTCATGAATCATCATATATTTTTATCATTATAAAAGAAAATGAGTGGACAATGCTAGTCCTCAGATATTTTAGTTGTTATGTGGTGATAAAACCAACAATGGACAGTTCCACAACTGTCAATTATGATCATTTATAACAGTACATGGTCATTTTTAATCCAATAGATTAGGATTATATTGTCAGCTGACAGTCTGACCTAGAAAATACAAAAGAAAGCATACTTCCTGTTTGTGATAAACCTTATCACAAGATCAAAGAGAATATGCCGCATGGGAAAGAGCATTCAAATTTATGGAACAATCCATTATCATAACTAGTGAAAAAGAACATGAATAGACTTTTCTCATACAAAGTAGTTACCGGTAATAGAAGAAATATGATGTCACTTTAAGTTCAAGATGTTGTATTTGTAGAGATACACCCCTTCATGAAATGCAGGTGTTGTTTTTTGAGTCTGTGACTTATTATGCTTTACCACAAACTAATCCATCAAGATTTCTTTCTCTTACCTTGTTTTCATGTGTGTCCGTTTTATGTTAAGATTTTATTTTTAGAGTGATAATTGCTGTATATCTTGTTTTGTAAATAAAAATAATTATGTCCATAAATGATGTGTAAAATACTGCAAAATAAAAAATTTCAGAACTACATACATGAGGATGTTTTCGTGTCATGCCCTATTATCTTGGTTGAAACAACAGAATATATGATAATTATACTGTACATAATTTTATTACTCTCTTTCCAACTTTACTCAATAGACCAATAAAAAAATAAAAATAAAACATGCATTTAAATCCCTAATTTATAACAATGATTTAATAAGACATGCATAATTGTCTTACAATCTGGACATTACATTTATTATAACATCTAAAGGCAGTGATGATCTAGTGGTATAGAGCCTAGGCCAGGTATGAACATGTTTCAGGTTCAATACATAATCTGGCAATAAATTAAGCCGACAGTGCTCAATATGTCTTGAAAGAAAAACAACAGATGTCCAAGAATGATTTTAAGGTCATATATCTCTGTAACACACATTTACTTAAATACACATGTACCATTCTTACAACATGAATATCATCACAGTCTTTTACAGAGACCAAAACTATCTGCCAATCAACCAAATGGCTCCGTCATTAAACATGTCAAAGTCATCTGTGCCTGTACATTTCTTAACTAACTGTCTCAGACATTTTGCTGATGAACAATTATTGAAGATTTTATTTTCCCCCCAAGTCGACAGACTTTGAAGGTAATTTGTCACCGAAGCTTAAATATTTTATAGTCACATGTCCATCTTCAAGGGAGTTAACCCATCAACAAGCCTTAAGCTTTTGCGTGTCACAGGTCACCACTCTAGGGAAGCAATTCATCACTAAGCCTTAAAGATTTTATTTTCACAAGTCAGCTGTCCAAGAGAGGCAATCTATCAAGTTTTGAATGTCACAGATCACCCCTCAAGGGAAGCAATTCATCACTGGGGTTTTGGCTTCACAAGTCACTAGTCCAGGGAAGGTAATCTATCACCGAGCCCCCCTGCTGTTTCCCTGCTCACGCCGAGTGTAGTGTTTAAGCGCGTTCTGCAGCAGCTCCAGATTACTGATCTTCTCCTCAAACGCCTTCTGTTCCTCGGGCGTGCGTGTGGTGGGGCTGGCGGTGGACGACGTCTGGATCACGCTGTATGCCTTGTCCACCTCACCACGCACATATTGCTGTAACACACATATTTTAGAATATAATGCATGTAGTATGCCAAAACGAGGATTAGAATATTGAATAAATTAATAATGAAATATATGTGCTAGTTTTAATTTGAGCAAATTTTGATTTATGCTGTTTTTAAATTTGTGCAAAATCTGGACTGGTGCTAGTTTTTAAAACTTGTGCAAACTATGCAAAATTTACTATATCCCAATATTTGCTGATTTCATAGTGAAGGATATTATCACCCTCTCACCTGTACCACACTGAACACACTGCCCTGACTGACGGGCTGCCCATGGATTATCTGGGTCAGGTGAATCACAGCTTTCATCTCAGCTAGCCTACAAACACAACAGCATTATTACGTTTGGAGGTAAAAAGTCCACACATGTGTCTTAGACCATACATTAGGTACAGAAGAATTCTTTCAGCGAAGTTGAGATTATTGCATCAATTGAGAAGGCAATGTCTACAGATTACAGTTTCAAGATAATTTCTATACAATATCTAAATACAATTACTAAAGTATAATTTGGAGATCATTTATTCTGAAATACAGTTGAACCTCGACTCCTCGCCTGTCCCTGGGACTTACAGTCCCAGCTCGAGCAATCCGAATTTTGAAGCACCCAAAAGTGTTTTTTTGAATGTCTATTGAAATATAAGTTGTCATAAAATGCATATATGCGGTCATACAACACTATACAATAGTGTATGTATTTTTATGCTGTTTAAAATACAAAACGAAAAAATAATGTTTGTTATTATTTATTTGTATTGATTCTTTATATTGTTATAGGTCCTTTGCTAGATTGCTCGACTGAAGATCGCATTTGAGATTCACTTGTAGCCATGATTTGGTACAGATAAACTGTAATTTCACTGCGATCATGCCTAGTTTATAAAAACATTTATACACATACTAATCAATGACACAGTTCCTCTTATCGATAATTAGCCGTTGACAAGTTTTCACACGCTTTGTAACACAAGCCGTGATTGAGCAATTATTGTTGAGTGAAACGCTACTCCGACTGCTTTTCGCACCTCCTCAAAAGAGAGTTGCGAAATTGACTTCAAGTGATGTATCAATCTAAACGTGTGAAAACTGATATTGGGACCGGGAAATGACATCGAGGGCTGAAAATTTCGAATGATTGAATATTGAGGCATGTAACTTTATTTACATTGAATATATAACAAAATTTGGCACTTTAAAATGACTTCGAAGGAACCGGAATATCGACTCATGCGATTTCGAGGAGTCGAGGCTGCTGTATTGTAGCTTCTTCGGGTCACCTGGTGCACCCTGTTGCGTCAGATGGAGTGGAAACTTCTGACAAACAACTGTCAAGCTGCCCTAACATGTAAACAACCAGCTTGCACTGTCAATGGATGATGTAGACCTATTAGCGCGAGTAGAACCCAACATCCCAAATCCCACAGTTTTCTACCCACAATGCCCCTACCGTTCATTCTCGATGTAATAGACCAGGAGCTGCTCGAGCCGGTTGTTAACGGCGAGGTGGAACACGAGGGGCCCAAGGTAGGGTGTCGACTCTAGCGCCGAGAACGCCATATTTGACGCTACATGGTTGTAGATTGTGTGAGTTACCTGGATACAAAAGAACATTTCTTCAACCAATTTGGTAATTTGCTTTGTAAATAGAAATAGAATACCATATTCATGGCCAATTTAAATGACTATATTTTCAACTTACAGTAAAATATTAATTAGAAATTAGATAACTTGCTTAATGTGCAATTTTTGACATAAGTTTTTTTTCTTCAAAGTTTCTCTTACTTTTGTTTTGACTAACTTAATCTGACAGAAGGAAGAAATGTCACATTTCTGAGACTTAATTTTTGCATAAAATAATTGACATAATCATAAATACTTATGTACTTCTTTTAACAAACAGTGGCAAACTCTGGGAATAGTTTCAGATACATGTAATAAGCAATTAGGTGCCAAGAAAATAATAAATAAAATAAATACAATACCAAAAGCCCTGTCAGCACCCTGATAACATATTTTAGTAGTGTTTATCTGTATGGCTAAGATGTAAGAATACTTAACAAATAACTAGAGCTTTGTTACGGAATGCGACTAATACCCCGCACCACTCAAAGGAATGGCAGCCAAGTCAAAATTTAAAAAAAAAAGTTGAAGCAGTTCACTTCACAAACATGTAACACTGTATACAGACATACATTGTATGGATATTTTTAAGGGGGCAGCAGACAGAACCATGTCCAATCGACAAACAAAGTGACTCCTATATACCCCTCTTAAACTTTGTTTGCGGAACATAAAAAAATCAACATATAGAGTACAAACCCTGACGAACTCTGGGTTGTCGGGACTGTACTGGTTACACACCATCTCCAGCAGGTAGACATACTTCTCCGGACATAGCAAGCCCTGAAACATTGGCAGGCTGATTCTTACACACTAACGTCAGCAGTTAAAGATTATGTCATTTTCAGGATAACATCTACCATGATTTTACCTTGAAACTTTAATACCAAGTGTAAGTTATCGTCAGTAAGCCATTTTTAGCATTTGAAATACAATATATTATTCACATTTAGTCTTAACTTTTTATGTACCTATATAAAGAGACAAAACTACAAACAGTCTGACTACAAAAATTCTCATCTTCCACTAGTCGTAAAGCATTTCAGAACCCCAAATCCTTCAGTGACGTTTGAATACACAATGCTGCATCGTAGTTTAAGTTAACACTCTTTAGTATGTTCAAAGATACCTCGAGCACATCTGGTTCGAACACTTTAGGTGGTACAACTTGTTGCCCGGGGGACGGCAGGTACACTCGCATCATCCGGTCAGCAGTTTCCGCGTCCGCGTGTCGCAGGTCACCATTCTCGTGGCGAACAACAACCGTCCGCATGTGGTTGTACTGACAACACATAACGTATGTATGTATGTATTACAGCACAGGCTGTTTAAATCATGTATTACACAAAGCTGTTTCCTTACATTGATATATAAAAAATACTAATACCTGTAATATAAACAGGTTAATTTGTTAAAAGAGATGTTAGGTTATAATTGAAGCCAACAAAAGAGGGGCAATAAAGATTGTAATGATTCTCAGCAAGTTCATTGCAAGAGCTCCAAAAGGCAAGATACAACAGTATAATATTTGAAATTTCCTGAGCCATATTCTAGAGAAATGTTGAAAGTGGTGCCTTATAAAAACAATCAACTACATGTATTTCTTAGTAACTGAATAATGCTTATAAATATCAGTATTTACTTTTTTATTTACAAACCCAGGTTTTAGAGAGGTGTCAGTAGTTTTACGTTTATGCAAACAACATACACTAGAGAAGACAAGAAAATTACAGAGATTTTAGAATTGAAAAATATTTTTATGAGTCAGTAAGTAAATGGAAGACCAGTTGATATAAAGCCTTACCGGCAGACGCTTGGACTCCTGTGAGATGTCAACAAAAACAAACTTGGAGTTGAGAGCCGGCGCTATGTCTGGGTCCCTCTGTAAGGGTTCAGCTGGCAGCTTCTTGGCCGCCATGTAAGGGATCATTCGCGTGTATGTGTGCTGGAGGGTCTGGGCATGCTGTACTTCCTGGCAGAAAAACATAAAATGCAACATGAAGAGGATAAAATAAAAGGTTGCTATATTTCATTTGATTATGATTCTTACAACTAACTATATGTAATTTGATAAATTCTATCAATATGAACATGTATATAAGTAAGTCGGTAGAGTGTGGGGTGCTCATTACTACTCAAGCGGTCAGGGGTTAAAGTCCGATGGTACGTGATGATTGATACAAGACAATGCGCCAAGCCTGGTTCAGTTGTCACTCAAGGCTTGCCCATGTCAGTAACTTCTGGAGTAAATTAGTGGTACTGGGAAACTTGGGAATGCTGGTTAGTTGACTGGCCTTTGTGATATAAACTAATCATGTTGAAAACTAGCATTAAATCAATCAAACAAACAAGATTATGATTTGCTGTTACCATATCTGTAAATGTTTTAACATTAAGAGAGTTATTTTTTATCTAAATAACTTTAAAGCACAAATCAAACAAATAAACACATGCCCAAGAAAACAAAAGCTCACTTTTTCCAGCTCTTCGTCTGAGAGGAGCTTGTATTTGACGTGTGTGGTTTTGGATGCTACGCGATATCTCTGCATGTGTTTCTCTCCGCTACCCGTCAACATCATAAGAATCTGTTCCACCTCCGGATCAAAATACTTCTTCAGCATTTGAGCATTAGTCACGGTGAATTCTGTAAATATCGGCTAACTTTAACTGTTTTGGTAAACAAAAATAACAGATCATGATAACACTTTATATTACCTTAAGAATGCCTTCTATATGGAACCCAATACAGTGTTTAATGGTCCATATCATGGCTATTTTATGTCAGAAAAAAACAATTAACATAGCAGCAATTTAAGGAGATATTTAACAATATGTACACCAATAATAATACAAATGCATGATATTGAATTAAATGAGATACTTTTCGGTAATTGGTCTATATCAGTAATGTTTACTCGGCTAGTCTCAGAACTGATACCCAATTACGTTTTTCATTGCATATCACTCCATTGGGTATCAGACTTTCCCGCTATGTTGCTCAACCATTTGCGTTTCTAGTTTTAGGAACGATCATTCTTGGACATTATTGAACCCATTGTTAAAAGTATGCACGTAGAAAACAAGTTAGAGTTATGAAAGTCAGAACTAGAGTTATGACAGTCAGAACAAGTACTTGGCCATTTGGATAAATTAGAGGGATGTCGGAGACTTCGTGCCATTACGATTTCGTGCCATTACGATTTTGTGCCACTTTGGAGACTTCGTGCCACCTAGGATTTGTTAGGGTTTATTTCTACACCTATTAAGTACCCGCTAACGATGTCATTTATATCACAATGGATATAATTGGTTCATGTTTGATCGTTTGGCACATATAAATTAAGTACCTTCTAATAGGCGAGTATTTGAGTTATTACCTAGATAATTGGTGTGAAAAAACAACACTTGTTACAGATAAACAAATTTTATTTAAACATAAATGATAATATGCTGAGCAAATGATTGTGAAATGTAGATTTACGTTACATTTAACACTTACACACATAAATAACTTCACATCATCTTGTACATTTTATCAACATAATTATACAGTCACATCTACGTTTTAACAAACTCATTTTATTGTTCAATGAAAATATCACAAAAATGTTGTAAAATATTATTTATATTATTATAATTTAAGCGGTTATTGAATGGAAAAACATTAAAATTCATTAAAAAAATAATCATTGATATTTTCTTCTATAAATATTTATGTGGCACGAAATCTCCAGTAAAGTGGCACGAAGTCTCCTGGGAGTCCTGGCACGAAATCATAGTGGCACGAAGTCGCCCTAATTCAATTAGAGAATGTTTGCACCATATCTGTGAAAATAAGTTTTAGCAGTCTTATGTAAAGATCCAATTTTGGTATTCTTGACTGCAACATGAGAAAAACACTATATTATTGAAAACTCTCAACCGGTAAACCTTTGTGACTTTGTGTTCCAGCAAATAAGAATTGGTGTACTGTAACCAATAGTGGGTGGAGAAATTTTGACATTCAATAACATTCACATAGTCATTAAAAGTGTGCCAACAAATAACGCCGGTTCTTTTAATAAAGTTTTACTTACTATGTTTTGAAATACGGAAATGTCTACATTGTGCTTTTGCACCATTTATAATCGAAGAACATGAATGCAAAGCAAACAGGCATGATTTTCGATTCATTGCGGCCATTTTGTCTTATTCTAGGATTGTTGTATACGAACTTGTTTTATAGCTATATACGTTTTGGCACATTTGATTTTAAAAACTCGAACCTAACATATATAAAATATTTGGAAAAATCAACATTTTTTAATTTTTATTAGAACTTTTACCAAAAATATTTGTTATTTTGTAGAAATGTTTTCGTCCAAATTTGGTACACACGTGCTTCCCTAGCAACAACGTCATTCACATCGCGGAAGAGACGGACAATTTCAAAATAGTTCTAAAATATGTGCATGTATTTTTGTTTTTATAATTAGGGATGTATTTATTAAACACTATAGTTGTGTTGAGATTTGTATAAAGATATGGAAATATGAAAATTAGGGCATGACACTTCCATATACAGAGCTTTTAAATATTCAACGCGTAGTGATACCATATTTTCCTGTCAAAATTTCCCGCAATAATTGGTAATTGATTGGGTTGATAGGGGGGAAATAACTAGCCATTTTTTTCAATTTTCAACAAAATGGCTCAAGGGGACCCAAGAAAATGGCACATGCCCGGTTGGAGAATAGAACAAAGGTTTGCCCCTGGCGTTTTAATAGGAAACTGGGATGAGGAAAGATATACAGTAAGTGAACAATTATTGTTTTTGTCGTGTTCAAGAACATAAAACGTAAACAAAACAGTAAAATGACGAAAAAATGTCCTTTTTTTAATTGCTCTGTTTACTTATGTTTTTGTTGATTGTCTATTGTCATGCACCCTGCTGGTTGATACATATATTCTGTAATGATACTGCTTTTTAATAAATAAAAATACTTAAATTTTAGATCTTTGATTGCCCTTTTTTGTTTTAGTTCCAAAAAGGCAATGTGCAACACAACAGTACACACAGAGTGGATTTCAGGAATTATGGCGGCCACAGACCAGATGTTATAGTGCGAAGGAAAGCTTTACTTAGAAACGATGGACTTGAACCAGAGAACTTGTTCTGGCATCATGGCAAGAAGTACACAAACAACATGCTGTCTTGGTATGATGAGCATTACAATGGTCGCTGGCGAGAGAACCAGCTGCCACCCAGTCGTCAGTGGAATAGTCACCAACTGTCCTGGGCTCCAGAAAAATCAGACCACCCTCTGCAAGGTAATTGTGAAATGTAGATCTTTTTTCTTTCGGTATTGTACATAAATATAGTTGTAGAAGATTTTATTTTCTTCCTGCACCAAATGAAAACTTTTTTTTGGACATAACTGAGATTTTTGTGTCTTATTATATATGAATAACTATGTGTGTCTACATGCAGAATCTAGTTTTCAGTCTTAACTTGAATTCAAGATGTGAATGGTAGAGGTGATCCTTTTATGTCCTTGTTATTGATTATTTGGTACAGACTTTATCTGTGTATGTGTAAATGTTACTTAATAATTTATACTGGTTAGGTGAATTGACCACATAAGTTTTCATATTAGGTATCAGGTAATCTAGCTGTCATTTGAACTATTTCATGGTTGTTTTGTCAGCTTTAGATGCATACCCAATTTCAGTCTATTTCTGTCTAATATGTAGCTTAGGTTTTACTTAAACTTATAAAAATGTACTAGTTAGTCTCTCAAAGCATGTGTTTAGGTTTTTGAAGAAATTTATGATGTCCTTATTGGGGATTGTACATGTAAGGTTTTTTGTTTTTGACATAGTTATAGGTTAATTATTTGTAATTAGACAGTAGTAAATCAGGCGTAAAAAAAAGTTGTTTGTTTCCACTAACTCGACAAACCCTATTTTTTTGTGCCGACCCTAAACTTTTTTTGGTGTTCATCGACAATTTTAGAGCAAAAATATGATTTTCTGTACTAGAAAGGTATGTTTCACGCTCTAACCTACTTTTTAGCTCACCTGAGCACGAAGTGCTCAAGTGAGCTTTTGTGATCCTTCAATGTCCGGCGTCCGTCGTCCGTCCGTCCGTGCGTCCGTGCGTCAACAATTTCTTTAAACGACATCTCCTCTGAAACCGCTTATTGGATTTTGACCAAACTTCACAGGAATGATCCCTGGGTGGTCTTCTATCAAAGTTGTTCAAACCGTTCCAGTTGG
>Ga0224511_10005121_pt1 | contig 10185 bp, 7 predicted proteins | sample SF_May12_sed_USG_2_FD_169988 | JGI IMG/M metagenome (GOLD analysis project Ga0224511, IMG submission 169988) | Sediment microbial communities from San Francisco Bay, California, United States - SF_May12_sed_USGS_8_1 | ecosystem: Environmental > Aquatic > Marine > Sediment | place: USA... | reverse complement strand
ATTGAAGTTTGTGTCAAAACAAAGACACGAGTTTGTAACGCCAGTCGCAATATCTGATATTTGCATGTTTATTGTTTAAAGGCTGTTCAAAGGAAATATTTTCCACTTGTAAAATGGTGACAGTTTGTTGTTTTTATCATCAACATAAATGAACAGTTTTAATAATACCGATTCTGTTATTCTCTGTGTCGTTTCTACACTATATGATTTTACTAGAATCACAAATAACCGTTTTAACAGCCATTTTCGAAATGCAGGTAGTAAAACCAACGGCATTCTTTGTTTGAGCATGCAATGCGTGCATGGGTTTCTACTGTGTAGAAATATGTTTCTGGTCCACTAAGATCAGGGATTGAATGTTGGTTACATTTTAAATGTTGTTCCCCTTACGCTAGGAGGCGTCAGTGGTGTGGCACGTTTCCTTTAATTACCATTGATGAACAACTTCAATACATCTGAGGCTGCTATGCTTCATGAGGACGTTCCTCCTTCTCGGGATAATTTTATTCGTGCGTGTGATACAAGCATGGAAATAACACGTTTACATTCTATTTAGTCTGGTAAGTCTGTAGACTAACGTACTACGAATCTGTATCAAATCATAATCACAGTATGAGACACTGAATGTAGCAGCGCTACCAATAATCACATGGTGCATTGATAGATCCATAACCTTTCCATTTATTTGAATATTTATAGATTTAACAACAAACATTGCCCTGTGTTCTATTGTTAGACACTTATTGTGGGGATATTCCTTAGCGGATCCTGGGGTGGAGGGGCGCACCCGGCGCCCCCCCCCCCATAACGGCCGCGGAGAAATGCTTCAAACACTAAATTTTCTCCTTTTTCTCGCTCGCTTTTCTCGCGATACATTATTATGCATATTTTTAATAAAAATAGGGACACAACATGCTAAAATGACTTTTCGTTGTTGGTAATAGTTCCGTTAGATTTGGTGGTTGTGCATAACTGAATCTTATAAATACATGTTATTATTTTAGTCTAGATGTTTTAAAGGCAAAAAGGTAATAGATCTGTCATAAGTTTTATTGCCTAAAATAAAATCTTAATTTTAGTTATGTACTTGTAACATTTTTTAAAATTAAAACTGTTGCACCTGGGTACATTTAAATCATGCATATAAAACTACACAATAAGGAAAGCTCTTAATTTAATTTTTAAAATTCCTTTTAAATTAGTTTACTACACCTAACTGTATCGTGAAATACCATGATTAGGTAGGGATTTTGAGACATCACACACCTGGCTATTTACAAGACACTGGGATAACTTCATAAAACACATATTTACCGCAACACAGACGATTTATGAAGTAAAAGGCATAAAACAACATGAATTAAAAGGTGAATCACCAGGTCGTTTTTGCTATTTTTTAGTCTTTTAATTCTGAAACAGGAGTTCACAGTTTGCATACTTTTTATATCAAGGAGAGAAGAACGATGCAAAAACGTCCCTTTCCAGCTTTCTAAAGGCACAGTATATAATATATTCTAAAAACAGTGTTTCTTACAATCCACACGGTTAAAACAAAACATTATAATATTAAAATAAGTGATTAATAATTTTAATTAACTAAGCAATACGGGATTTGTACGAGTTCCTAACTACACATATGTAAATGATCTGCACATAATATTTTTTGTGCTGGGATAATTGGATAATCGAGTCATAGACATACGTTTTGCAATAACATTACAATAAAATGTAGTGAAAGTTGCCAACAAATCACACACAAACCCTGTTGCATTTACGAAGTCAAGGGCGTTTATTATTGTATACCTATATTCCTTTCAACTATTTGCTTTCAGATATGCCATTCTTGGCACATAAATATCTTATCGTGGAAATAATAATCAAGATATTCTTTTTTTTATTCATTTGTTTTTACTAAGAATGTGAACGTATAATGCCACATTAATGTAATATTTCACGTGCATAGATACATTGCAGATCGTTCAAGGCACATTCTCGCTAAATGGTTCACATGATTGTATAATTGTTGTATATCTATGTTTGCTCGTTTATATAGAGATATTTTGTATTGATTGTCAGCATACTATACTGTATGATAGTTCTGTTGGTTTTAAGAAATTAAAAACATATTGTTCTTGTCTAACTTTTGTGTTACTTGTTGTGTAAAAATATACTGACAACGAATGTATACTGCAACTAAAGTGAATATCACACGGTCATTTATCCGCCGTCCCAGATACATGTACTCACATCGTCACGGCTCGGCTGAGGATCAAAGGCCGTGTTATGGAGTGCGTCTGCATACATTTCTTTGATGAAAGTTAAACATGAACTATCCACGGGTTTCGAACAATTACTTTATTGTTATATATGGACCGTCAAATCATGTTTCATGTAGGTTAAATATAAGCAAATACATCACAAAATATTTATGAAACAGTTTAGTTAAAACCACGACCCCTTAAACCAATACATGCAAAACTGTTTAAAGCAATCAAATATCTATTTGTAGTACGCTATTCCAAAAAGGTATAGATGCAAAAGGAAAATATTGTAACTACTAAAAAGGCATACACCGATATTTAATGTATACCTGATACTATATATTGATTTTAAAACTATTGTAGGAAATCTATATAATTTATTAGGACGTAATGACATATTGTTGAAACTTAACTAACATTTATTACAAATTGTTGAACCATACAGTACTTGATCATGCTTATATTTACCCGTAAGTTCTATCTACATACCTACATCGACATACTATATTCTAATCTGGACCACATGGTGTGATGTAAATATATCATCAAATAGATTATGACCGTAACAAATTAAACAAACGGTATATTATCATCAAACTCCTTTCATGTAAATGTATTTGCGACATCATTAAACTTAAGATTCTCTTCATGAGCCATTTATTTTTATTGTGTTGTAATTCAGTGTCGACTTTTGACTTGTAAGATACAGCCCGGCTGTCGACTTGATATGTCTTCAGAAGAACAAAGATGAAAGTACTATAGCGCTACATCCTCTGCTGACGTCTCTGTTGCTTTTAGTTAAACAACGCTCTGTTCCTACGTGAGCAGGAATCCTTAAAATATCATTTGATTTTAGTAATACGTGTAATAAGACCAGTTGTTAGGGACATTCTTTGCCATACGATTAGTAACAGCTGAAAATTGTGAAATTTACGTTTTTAATCTCTTTCTTTGAAAGTACAAGGACAATATTGAACATGATATCATATTATATACACTTGCCTATATGTCTGAACCGCAATCGGGTGTACACGAGAATTTCGCATTTATCTCGAAGACATGAATTATCTTGTATATTATCTCTAAAACATGAATACAACAGTAAACAAAATTTAGTTTAAATCAATTACTAAATTAACTTTACAAAGGATATAATTCCAAAGCAACGATAACACGCAATCGTCTTTTCTATAGTTAAATATACAGTTTCTGAACATGGTGTTAAGTAATAAGAAATAACCCCAACTCAAATAAATCAACATTAATGGATGAAAGGAAAAATATCGGATATTATATAACTCATATCAAGCCTTTATTATCAAACAAAATGCAGTACAGCGGAATTTCACATTGAAATTTGATTAACGCTGGTTTTGTTACATTCTTGCAGAAATAAATAATGATGCAAAACATACATCAGTTGAAATTTGGTTGTGAATAGTTCACTGCGATGTCATTTATCATAGTTGTGTATAATAAAATTCGCATGTTGTGAAGTGAATATGTACACGCGATTTCACAATAATGTGAAACTACATATATAATATAACATGTCTGATATCCAGATCGAACATACTCATGCCTGATATGTTGTGTTTAACATAGGAGCACACTTATAAATAAAGACGTTAAGTGGACTGTAAGCCCATAATAACGGTAGTTTTCCTCTGGTTAGCCTTCAATGAACTCAGCACAACACATTTTACAATACACTCTAATCTATATCAAAAGCGAATAAAAACCGTGGATAATTCATGTTTTATCTTTCAACAAAGTGAGTTATGTTCTCCATAACTTGGCTCTCGATTCTCAGCCGAACTGTGATGATATGGTATCTGGACTGACGGATAAATGACCGTGTGGCATCCAACCACGGACAACTGTCTGACGACGTCAGGGGAATCTTCCGTGGATACCGGAAGACAGTCAGCACGTTAGTTTTACTGTTTTCAGTTCAACAAAACAACTGCATTTGTTATTTTCTTTATTTATTTATTCCAAACAACGCACCAAACAAAAGATCCCACGTCATTATTCTTTGTTATGTAAACGTCACTACAGAGAGTTAAACACACGGGGTGAACGACATAAAGAGGGTGTTTGCCATGACGTCGTCATGGTGACGTCGTTTGTGCCAAAATTGTTAATGTTACATTGTATTTTTTAAAGTACGTTGGGGACAAACCAACACCATCGTCATGGAGAGTAGGGCATATCAATGTTTACATTGTAGTGAAAAATATAGACAAATAGTAGAATATATAGACCCCCTTAAATTATAAAAGAAAACGAAATTTTTCACCGTAAACCATAAAAATCGCGACAGATTTATTAAACTGTAGATTATTGATTCCACTGACATCTTACTTTTTGTTAAACACTTTGATAATTATAGTTATTTACTAATCGCGGGGTATGCTGTTAATCTATTGTTAAAAGTGACATGCATTCATCATACACTCCAGATGTTCGTCTTTCCTATGTATCATTAATAACATTTTAAAACGCAAAACCGCTAGGTACGAATTATGCAAATAATTGTCACAAATACAACGTTATATTTCATTTTAGTCAACCCAAAGGTCTATTTGGGTCAGAAGTTAACATAAACTGCAATTTTGCAATTGTTATGCACTGTTTGGTCTAACAATAAAGCATACAATGACTTGTATGACTTATTGCTCTCAAATTCGCTTCAAAAGTATGAAATGTGGAGAGAGCTAAAAACTATTGCTCTAGATGTCTTGTCGTGCTCACACACATCAGTTTTGATTTATTCTGATACGAATTGCTAAAGATAAACAAGACCTCTGACCACTAACGATTAGCAATTCCATTAAGGGACAGCAGTGTTGCCTTTTTAAGAACGAGTACCATTTGAAGAACATCACGACACAGCATGGCACAGCACATCACGTTACAGCGCAGCACGGTACATCATTTCAAATCACGAAGAACACGTCACGGCACAACGCAGCACGGTACAGAACAACACAGCATGCCAACACGGTACAGAACGTCAAATCACGTCACAGCAGGACACAACATGTCACATAATGTCACAACACGTCACATCATGTCACAGCATAACAAGGCATGTCACAACACCACACAGTACGTCACAGCACGTTACAGCATGTCACAGCACGACACAGCATTTCACAGCACGACACAGCATCACAACACGACACAGCATGCCATAGCACGACACAGTACGTCCCAGCACGACTCAGCTTGCTTGTCACAGCATGCCACTGCATGTCAAAGCACCACACAGTACGGTACAGAACGACATATCACGGAAAGGAACAGACTTTTCGAGAAAACATCACGACTCAAGTTAAATGGCTTATATTTCCTTTCAATTATACATGTAAATGTAGGTGTTCATGGCAATTGTTTCTAGTTTTGTACAAATTAAAGTTTGTGTCAAAACAAAGAAACGAATCGGAACGCCAGTAGCATTATCCAATATGTGTATGTTTATTGTTTTAAGGCTGTTCAGAGATCGTTTTGACGGCCATCTTCGACATGCAGGTAGTAAGAAAACGCCAATCTTTGTTCGAGCATGCAATGCGTACATGTGTTTCCACTGTGTAGTAATATGTTTTTGGTCCACTAGGATCAAGGATTGTATGTTGTTTACATTTAAAATTTTGTTCCGCTAGCGCTAGGGGTCGTCAGTGGTGTGGCATCTTTCATTACCTTTGATGAACAGCTTCAATACATCTGAAGCTGCTATGCTTTACGAGAATAATTTGATTCGTGCATGTGATACATGCATGAACATAAATTAAAATCGTTTATATTCTGTTTAAAGTTATGTCAGTCTAGAAACCATAAACAGTGTGTGAGACACTGAATGTAGCAGCGCTACCAATGATCACATGGTTCATTTATAGATCCATAACCCTTCCATTGATTTTAATACTAATAGATTTAACCACAAACATTGCCTTGTGTTCTATTGTTAGACACTACATGTACACTGTAGTGAAATTCTTTCTTTAATTTATTGTTACGAAATACAAATTCTAAGGATACTGGCCAGCAACGATTCTATGTTGTTGACAATTAGTGGACAAAACTAAAGGGCGCCATTTCAAAGGTGATTCATTGTTGACAATGATTCCTTTACTCTTCGGTGGTTGTGCATGTAATTTTTTTAGATATTCTAGATTGTTTAATATAATAACGACAATACTGTAATAAATTATATTGTCTAATGTCATTTCTTAATTTCAGTAAAGCACTTCAAAAATTCTTATTGTAATTAAAACTGTTGCACCTGGGTACATATATATTAAGATAATATAATTGCACACTAAGCTCGTTATTTGATTTCAAAATTCCTTTCAAATTAGATAACCACATATAACTGTATTGTGGAAATGCTATGATTGGCATTTTGAGGCAACACACACCTGGTTGTTTTAAAGACACTGGTATAACTTTATAAAATGAAGGATTATAAATTCTGAATAAAACACATATTCATGCCAATACAGAAGATATATGAACTTAAATGTCTACAAGAAATATGACATTTAAAATAAGGTATTAGAGTTTGCATTCTATTCATATTACGGGATTGTTTAAACGATGAATACGATTCCTTTTACAGATTTATCGAAACATATACTTTAATAGCAGTAACTTTTAAAAATAAATCCCCGGGCTTTTATTCTATCTTTGATTATTTCAGTTTTGAAACAAAGTATTAGAGTTTGCATTTTATTCATATTACGGGGTTGTTAAAACGATGTGAAAAAACTTTTCTGATTTATTGAAACATATACTTCAGTATGTAATTAAAATACACTCGGTTAAAACTAAAAAAATAAGAAAACTTTTTTTTGTTATTCAAATTCTCTTACTTTTTTACTTTACTAATGTAAATTGAAGAGATGTTCAAACAAAGAATGTTGTAAACAATGTATATATGTCATGTTTATGGGCACCATGACAAAATGGCCGTACAAAAACTAACACAAGGAACGACACAAAAACTCTTACAACATCATGACGCAACAGACATTTAGACAAACTATATTTTTGTATTTTCTTAAGCCATTAAGATTTTGTTATCCTTAAAACATATATGTGACTTATCTGCACATTTATATATATTCTTGATGCTGAGATAATTAGATAATCGAATCATAAACATACACTTTTGCAATAACATCACAATAAAAATGTAGTGAATGTTGCCAATAATCTCGCAAAGCCTGTTGCTTTCACGAAAACAAGGGCGTTTATTATTGTAGACATATATTCCTTTCAACTCTCCACTGGCAGTAATGCCATTCCTGGCACATAATTATCTTATCGTGGATATAATAGTCAATATATTCTATTTTTGTCCATTTGTTTTACTTAGAATGTGAACTTAGAATGCCACGTGAAGTTAATGATTCGCGTGTATAGAACTGCAGATCTTTCAGAGCAATTTATTGCTAAATCGTTCACATGATTGTTTAAATGTTGTATATCCATGTTTGCTTGTATAATTATATAGTTTTTGTATTGATGGTCACATAATATACTGTATATAACTTCTGTGATTTCAATCAATGTTTGTACAAAAAATGAAAATATTCTGAACACGAAAATATACCACAACAAAAGAGGATGTCACGGTCATTTATCCGTCATTCCAGATACATGTACTAATATCGTCACAGCTCGGCTGAGGATTAAAGGCCATGTTATGGAGTACATTAATTTCTTTGATGAAAGTTTAAACATGAATTATCCACAGGTTTCGAACAATTACTTTTATTGTAATATATGGACCGTCAAATCATGTTTCATGTAGGTTAAATAAAACCAAATACATCACAAGGTATTCATGATTTGTTTTTAGTTTATAACCAAGACCGCTTCAACCAGAGATGAATTAAATGGCATGCAAAAACTGTTTAAAGCAATCAAATATGTATTCGTAGTACGCTATTCCAAAAACGCATACATGCAAAAAGGAAAAAATTGTAACTAGTTTACTGTTAGAAATACAACAAAGTCGTATGTCGATAATTAATGTATATCTGATTTTATGTATTGATTATCCAAATATTGTAGGAATTCTATATAATTTACTAGGACACATTCACATATTAATTGTTGAAACTCAACGTTTATTACACTATGATGTACTATATAGTACATACTCGTGTTTTATTCACCCTTTAGGTCAATCTACCTACTACAGCGACATAATGCGTCCAAATCTGGACCACATGGTGTGATGTGAATACATCATGAAATAAATGTGACCATATCAATTGGAACAAACGGTATATTATCATCAAACTCCTTTCATGTAAATGAAAATGTGACATCATTAAACGAGAAATTCTCTTTGTTTGCCATTTGATTTAAATATGTAATATTCATTGTCGACTTTTGACATGTAAGATACAGTCCAGATGTTGACTTGATACGTCTTAAGTAGAACAAAGAAAATGTACTTGTTAAGACCAATAAATATTGAGATAATGCTCTTGATTTGTGCTTAATTGGTGATCATATTTTCTTTAATACTGTATGAAAGGAAAATGAAACACACCGTATGACTGAAAGGGAAATATTTTTAGAATAAAAAACCATAATTATTGGCCATTAATTGAATTTGTCTATATATTATACTTGGTCACATTAAACTACTCAAAGGTTCAATTCCGCCATTATGTTTATATTAATATGATGCATCATTACACATATCACATTGAGAGACTATGCCTGGCAAATATAAAATGCCATATATGGACATTTACTCGACTAATATGCTGACTTTCTTTGTCCACTGACATTTTTGCCGAGCTGTATCATCTACTGACGGCTCTGTTGTGTTTAATGAAAGAAACACCAAAAGTAGTATTTGAAATAACTCTGTGTATTACTTTTGTGGTACGTGAATTGGGACCAGGTTTTGACATGTCTTTTACTTAATAACCTCTTCAAATAGATTTTACATTGCTGTTAGGATAGTACATATGTAAAATATATCAATCTTATGAAGTAGGACGTCCACAAGATAAAGCGTTATTTGTATTATAAATCCCAAATGATATTAAAAATTCAACCGCTTTAAACACATTAAAATAAACATAACAGTAATATGTATACCATGCACTCTTTAATGTATTAATTATAATTAATGCATTTAATTTAATCTTATAACAGTGCTGCTATCATCAACAAACTCTAAATACATGTTAATCATCCATTTTTCACGAAGAATATCTATTGTAAATTCCAATGTTGCCGTCCATGTTTGTTTACGATGACGTTGTGTCTGAGCTGTTTATATATACGACATACATGTCCATCTCCACGATACTTTAAGGGTTTAGATTGGACTGTTCCCAAACTTTCAATCATGATCATTTAAAACAGTACATGGTCAATTTAAATCCCATTGATTAGAGTTAGAATGTCAGGTGACATTTTGACCTAGTAAATACAAACGAAAACGTACTTCCAGTGTGTGATAAACCTTAACACACGAACAAAAGAAAAAAGGTAAAGGGAAGCAGTGTGAAGGTTTGCATTCTCCTGCGGTGATAAATTACAGAACAATTTACTATAGATATTGCACAGCATCGCAGACTCTTTACCTTTGTCACATACTTAACAAGTCCTTCACATTTACAACTAGAAAGCCTTAGGAATTGTTCAAAAGAAACTTTTATTTAACAAGTAAACTACTTCAGAACTGTTATGCTAAGTTAAACATTGATCCTATTGTAATGTTATTATGACAATATCGAGAAATCCTGACAAACTAGAAATATATAACAATTTATTTTCAGCCACGACATGATTTAAACTCCATTAAATGATATCTCCGATAAAAGTCCAATGAGATGCACATACAAATGATTAAATTACAAATAAACCAAAAAACAAGCATACATCT
>Ga0224511_10005120_pt1 | contig 10186 bp, 4 predicted proteins | sample SF_May12_sed_USG_2_FD_169988 | JGI IMG/M metagenome (GOLD analysis project Ga0224511, IMG submission 169988) | Sediment microbial communities from San Francisco Bay, California, United States - SF_May12_sed_USGS_8_1 | ecosystem: Environmental > Aquatic > Marine > Sediment | place: USA... | reverse complement strand
TCAGAAAAAGCTATTTTTGTGTTTTTCGGTTTTTTATTTCTTTATTTTCTTTTTTTATTTATAATTTCTTAAATGAAAGATGTAGGTGCTGAACTATGCTACTTCCTCTGTAAAAGTTCCTTGGCAGTGGGATGTCCTAACGTCCTTATCACAGAATGCACATTGTAAAGTTTTATTAACGTATTTACTAAATTAAACTGTGTGTTTGGCACAATTTGAACTCGCAGTTTTTAATATAAATATAAATATAAAACCATCATGCAGAGTACACCCCATCTGTAGTCTGTACGTAGGCCACTCGTCAATGATTAGATGCATGCCCGCGTGATCTTATTGTTTTTTAGTTCTTATATAGGGCTTATTCTTTCGATAATCTGGCTAGGCAATGTTCCACATATTCGAATCGCCTTAAAAAAGGTTATAGCACCTGATCTGTCGCCATCGTTTGAAATGACCGCGCACAACACTCACGTTTATGCTCTGACTATCAATACCGTCAGCAAAACTCACACCCCTTTGAAGTAAGTATTCTGAATTTAATTTATAAAACAGCATGTGTGCTCTGTCCTAAGCTGTGAATAAGGGGACACACACGACATGTTTTGGGCATATTGTCAGCGGGAAATGCACATATGCATATTAACGTCATAATCAGATGCAAAGTATCATTACTACATTAGTGTCTTTGGTCTGCTAATTGACGTATCGCCTACCTTTTGGTGCATTTGAAATGGCGTTGTGTCCGACAAAAGGTTGGAATTTACGTTACGTAATAATAAACAACGTCATTTGGACCAACCAGAAAATGGAATCGCTGGTAACACGGACATGCACCGTTTGACGTAACGTTGCTTCCCGCATTTTGACGGAGCATCGAACGTCATTACACGCGTTCTGTCCATACGAAAATGTAAGAAGATTATTAGGAAATACACTTCAAAACAACTTTTGATTTCGACAGCGATTGGTAGTTCTTTTATTCACATTCGATAGGCGGATATGATTTAAATATTCCGTTGAAATTTATAAAGAAACTCTGAAATACATTTCTGTTAGTCAAAGGCTATTATTGCAGATGCTGTTTTCGCTTCCGTTGTGTGTGCATTATAATTTGTGTTGGAAATATTTATCACTAGACATCACGAACATAACTTGAGCGTGCTCAATGCTGGTATTTTAAAGCACTTTCTACACATTTTACAATTCCTTTGTCGTTTTCCCTTTTCTAAGATTATATAAATTTTTATAACAGATTTTGTCGCTTTCTTTCGTTTTGTACCAAAACAACAAAGAATGTGGCGTAACGTACTATGCAACAAAAGCGGTTTATTTGAATAATTCTAAGACAGATTGCCGGATGTCGCCGTTGATCAATCAAGAGAAGGAACAAAAACCGCTAGAGCTTTAAGCACAATCATTTGAAAACTGGTTTCATAGATACAAGGGGAGGGTTGTCTTCAGAGTAATTTTCCCGTATACGCATTCAAGACTTTTGTTGAAAAGTAGTGCGAATCACGCAGTCCGACAGAACTAGTTGATAAACTTGTCAATTACAAAACAATATTATCAGTGAATTTTCCCTGAGGAATCAACGTCTCTATGCGAACTCTTTTGTATTATCTCACATCAATCGAACTTGATGTCCTATAACTGACTTTAGGATATAACTATTGTAATATGTATTAATTATAATAAATTCGAGCGTTTCTTGTTTCGCTGTGTTGAATTTTTATGGTTCACATTGCAATGGTGCACTTAACCTTGACCCGGTCTAAACATCGTTATGATTTTGTGTAAGACCATGTGTTATGATGTCTGGATTTGTAGACCGCTTTTATCAATCAAATATTCGGGCTTGGCCAGTTTTTTTTGATGACGAAAAAAGAAAGTTTTTACTAATATTATAAATTGACAAACCGCGTTTGATAAGTGTTTTTGTACGAAGTAATATGAAATTTTCTTGCATATGGGGCAAGGCTTTCTGCATCAACTTTCGGTGCTTGAAGACTGCCTTACACCATCATATAAGACGATGTCGCGTGCACGACTTTTATTCTTTGCCGAGTTCTGACCGTACATAGTACGTAATGATATATTACTAGATATACATGTAATCGTAAACCATGTAATGATACTGTCTTTAATATATTTCACTTATGTTTTTTTCATCAACAACATGATATAACTATATGCACGTTTTTGAACTTTTGACCCCGACGTCACGTGCGATGATCTCGAATTAAGACACAACACATTATTTCAGTTATTGTATCAATATTTGCATAATTAAAAAAACATTGACCATTATACCGAATGTTAACTAATTTAAAACAAACATAAGTATAATTATAGTCGTACGTTTACAATCAAGAAAAGAAAGACTGATTATACTCGTATTGTTCTGTTTTAGACTATATTATAAAATTGCATTGTGTTAACTAAAAGTTTCGCATTATTTCACCATACGCAAGTAACGTCATTATTGTATGTATATTCGGCAAAGTAAAGCGTTGGTTAAAAAGAAGTATTGGAGATGTTTAATTATATATTCCAAATAACTAATGTATACTTAAAAAAAAGAAAACGAAAGAAACAACAAAACGGCATGTTAAATGCTCGTCACATTAATTTCTTCGTGTTTTTGTCGTGCTGTTTTTTCTGTTCTGGTCGTTTTGTTATGGTGTACATAAATTTGACACTGTCTTCTTTGTCTGCAACATTTTTTCTCTCAACATTTCGTTAATTAATTTAAATTAAATATACAGAAGAAATCACATATAAAGGCAATTCAAAGAAGCCAAAAATACCAGTAGGTGTAGCTGAAATGGTCGCCTTTAAGTGTGTACTAGTTGTGCTTTAGACATCGGTTGTGTCCATTAACATTCACTAAGAAGTGAAAACAAATGTATAGTAAAGGCTTCCTTGTGGGGAGGTTCACGCTTAGTTGTCTTCTTTTATGTATTTTCAACGTTTTACATGGCAAAAGTTGAGTTTTACACTATTAAGCATTTCCACCTTATTATAGGTACATTTCATATATATTTCGCTTTTATATAATGTCACTATATTCAACGCTCCTGAAATTCCTTGAACAATAACATCAATAGATTTGAAATGTATTTGACTAAGTTATTTTATATAACGAGCGCATTCTTGTTTTGTTTAAAAAAAGTACAGCTTCTGATGTTTTGTCATGAAAAGAACAAAGTAACGAATGTGTTACGTATCGGAAACATGTTTTCTTCAGATGAAGGATTATGAAATATATTATGCTTAAATATTTCCAACAGGTATAACATAAGAACTATCTTACAAATTTAAGCAACTAAGCGCCCGTTTGTGCTAATTTATAAACCTTCTTGTAATTCAAAAGAAGATCCTATCATAGTGAACAATTTACTGCATATTGGCATCAAAATGATTCAATGAAACCCCCTAAGAAATGAAACATGTACACGCTAGTGAGTGAGGTACCATTATACAATAATTTTGACATTGATGTTATCTCAGAAAAATATAATTACACGTTTCAGAAAAATTACACCGCCACGTAGTTTTTAACCCATTTATGTTTCGATACAATTAAACAACGCTTAAGGTAATTAAAAGCACCTTTTTGTCAATATGTATCAACAGTTCAGGTCAAGTTTATCCTTAGATTACAAACGTTGTGTGTAAATGTCTATAAGTCACAGAATATTAAGTTAACTCCTGTCATTTTCTTTTCTGTAGCCGCTTCTTGCTGCAATCGCAATGTTGAAGGTTTGTATTTTGTGAGCGGGGTTGGCTTATTCTGTCAGCAAAGCTCCCGGTATATCAACAGTACGCGACCAACATCCAAATTATCATATGACTGCGGTAAAACTTTAAAACTCAAATGTTTGGGTATGTGAGTAATTCACAAAAATTGTTTTCTTATATGTTGATAAGCATGACAAAATGTTTTTAAAATCTCTTCAATTTATATTGTTAAATAAGGTTCAAGTGTTCAAGTGCCCGAAGTTGTTTTTCATTTATATGGACAATGAAGTTGTTACATCGTTAGGAACTAAGTGGCGGTTTAGACCGTTTGAGTAATGTCTTAATCTTTTATTGTCTGCTAGTCGACCAGGACTAACGGTATGTTTCAACTAGATGTACACGTTGTATTTTGTATTTTGTTTGCTTATCTGACCAAAATAATAACCAGTAGGGTGTTATACTGGTACCAGAAATATCCGGAAATACCGGATCCAACTTGGGATTTGCGGGTTCGAATCCATCCTATCATATTTTCCGATCAAGATATTATAACAGTTGTCTATAACCACAACCAGTTTTTACATGTTAAAATTTATGTATAGGTAGCTTTTTTGGTGAAAATTAATAGAATGGGGGCATTTTACTCATTTGTTTGGTATTCATTTACAAATGGTAGTATTAACATCGGTTTATATTGTATTGCAATTAACCTTTTGTATTAAATTAGTAATTATACACACTACTGAATGAAAAATATAATTGATATTGGACATGCATATTTATTAGGACATATTAATCTGATTTGGTAAATATACGTTGTTTTTACGGCACTTTTAAACATAAATAAGATGCACATATCAATTTAATAATTCAAGGAATATTATCATTCTGTGTTAAGGTAAGTACCAGATATAATCATATAACATACAATGACGCATTTGTTTAGTCATTTGTTTGAAATGTTAAATCGATTACATCATTCAAGGCTGGTGTCATCTGCATAGTACCAGCACAATAATGAACATTGAACAGATGTTATTAGACCAGGTCGACATTGTCAAGTTGACGGCTCCTGACCTAAAACAAATATTCGTAAAAAACTTGCTCCGTGTTTCAAACGTCGCAGGCATCTTTCAATGATGACAAACGATTCTCTAAATCATTTTCGAGTAACGAAAATTTGAAGCATCTTGGCTGTGTGTTTTACGGTAAATAAGAATTGTGCTAATGTATCAGAACACAATTGACGACTCAGTAAGCCGTATGTCAGGTTTGATTACATAACCACATTGTTCCCGCTTTATATTCATTTGCATTTCCATTTTGATATTTATGGTTGTACATGTGCTTTTCATTATCGCTTACTGTGCACAAAACCAAAACGAGAATAATATGAAATACTGTACTCTTAGAATAATTAGGACAGTAATATACAATATCTAGTTTTAGGACACTTGTTTGCATGATAACGAACTTAAACAACTCTTATTATAGTAACACACTTTAACGACTCCTATTTGTAAGCTGTTGCAATCACGCCACGTCCGACAATAGCAATAAATAAACGTCCCAATGTCACTTGTATCTTACCAGTGCAGGTTCTCTAGAAACACATGGACCGTTTACGTTCGTCTCAAATCTATATCTTACAATACACCAATCTAACATCGAACTTGTTGTTCCATTGTTCTATGTCTGTCTGAAGTTAATAAGCATGTGATTTGTTTCGATCATCGCACGCTGTGTGTTTGAGTAACGCTGTTTAATGAAATATTTGATCGTATTTGATAAAGATATTATTAATTGTGTTATAGTTGCACAACACAATATTGCCACAAATGCACGAGTGGGGTATAACGTGTATAGCTAGAAAGTGTCCTATTAAAAGTATCTGCTTATCTAAACACAGTAAGTAACATGTAAGGTAGTTTATTGACCCTTTAGATTACGATATCTTGTCAATTGTTTAAGCGATATATATTCGACAGTAAAAGTAGTTTAGCTATTTGCAAAACTGACCTAGTAAGATAATTACCTAACATATATATGATTAAAGATGATACAGCCTGTATACTGATTCTCTTATAAACAGTTAGATATTTTGCAATATGTTATGTATAATAAATGAATTTATAAAGCAAAATGACTTGCAAATTTTCATGAAGAATTATGTTTTAGACAAAACGTAAAGCACATCCAAACAACAAAAACAACCTTGCCAATGCAGGGACTCAAAGCCGGGAGCTCTTTTACCGCAGTCTGATGCGTTACTTCTAGATCACCGAGACAACTGAACGTATCGAGTAAAGTCAAGCTTTATAACTTTATCTATGTAATGGCTTGAAACATAAACAGACAAAGCCGAATAGGCGGGCCACACTTTTACAACAAAGTCGTTTTTTATATCATATGTATATACCATGTCACCGCGCAATGCAGTTGTCAATATCAGGGTCGAACTAACAATACTTTTACTAGTATTCTGAAGCGGTACTGGCTTCGTTTAGAATGGATTACATCTTTAAAATAATATATTGCATTTTTTTACACCAAGAACAAGGACCGAGCATCTTGACTGTACTTCTGTTTTCAAAAATACGGTTTCCTGGGCAATACGCAGTATCCGTTCTGTTATTTGTTTCATAGACAGTTAAACAACTTCATATTCTAATGTGCGCAGCCTGTTTGGACATGTAGCTACGCTTACAAAGCTAGTCATTAGCCAAATCGCAATCTTACCCCTGGGTAAGCCTATCGCAATTGATCATTGCCTTCCCCAGGCTGTTGGCGTCTGTCTGGGTTCTTCACTTGATCTATGAAAACATCTATGATCGGGCTTTAACCTTTCTTGTCTTTCGTACTGCATACATAACTTGTGGAATGTGTTGCTGATACAGTAAATCCACTTCAGTGGCACGTGTGTTTGTTACACTGTGTTCTTACATGGAATAGGGCCTCGACGGCTTTCTGCCTCTGGTGCTATTGAACAAAGGCATCAGAGCCGGGAGAGGAAGCACTCCGCTAGCCGACCTATGATAAGGCTGTTGCAAATTTACGCCATAATGTGTGGGCTTAACCAGTTTACCAAACCAACACCTTGTAATTTCGGTTAGGCACATAACAATGTGTACATCTACCCCACACGCTGTATTATGTCAGTAATAATAGTATTGATATATGGCCCCTATTCTATATTTGCATTTTGTATAATATATTCAACATCGTTTTGTTTCTCCTTGGTACCAATGCAATAAATGTGTTAAATTCCATTTTGTCCGTTAGTGTATTTCACATGTTTGTGAATTCTATATCTCCTTGTTTTAAGATGTATAATTATTATAAGTTGAGTTTTATATCATGATTACTCTGTGCAAAAACTCTCTTATAGCTATGTTAAGTACTTATACATGTGTATTTAAATGTGTTTCGCCATCATATTATTGGAGGAAATCAAATATACCAATCCATCGACTTAAGCTTCAACAATACCAAATGTTCATACTCGTGTATGTAACTTAAAGCCGTTCCTATTTTTAAAGATAGAGACGACTGGTCACAAAAAATAAGGTCTTGATCAAATCACCGCATATGTGACAGGTCCCAGTTCACAATCCCAGGCCTGACAGAACGCCGCTATTATCAAATAAGCCATCAATCTTGGCTAAATACTTGGTAAAACGATAACATTATTGGAATGCGTTCATAAGTTTATCATGGATTGACAAAGAGCATAAGTCCAACAATATGATAAGGGAATGTTGTTAAGGCCACTGGCCTATAAAATCAATTAAAGATGTCACATGGTCTTAAATGTTATGTTTGAATATTTACCATATTATATCGCTATTGGCACATTTAAAATTATAAATTCATTATAAAATGTATTGAAAGTAACATTACCTTAAGCTACATTTGTAGTTTAATTAAACTGATAAAAGGGAAAGCCCTCAGGAAGCATAGCCTGCACGAGAAAACAGCTGCCTCGGTTTTATTGACGCTGTTCATCGGTGTTAATGAATGATGCCATACCACTGACGCCCCCTAGGAACTCCATTTTCAAATTTAAACAACATACATGTATACTCCATGATCCCTGAGGACTAGTAAAATATAACTACAAGACAAACACACGATTACATAAAAGCGTACCTTTACAATAAAGACAGTTTTACCAAAATCTAAGTAGTGTTATTCTGTATAACATTCTGACGAAGTTAAATGGTGTTTAATAATAATTGTAGATATTATTTAACAAATAAGTTTACTGAATCTTAGATATAAAAATAAAGTAACAAACATTTCTAGAAGGGAAGTCCATACGTCCAAAATACAAGCATTTGTTGCTAAATTCAATGGTGGATCCTAAACCCGTATTCATGGTGTTAAAGCAAATGGTTGTATCCATTAACACGTCGGTCATTTGCGATAATGGTTCGTGTTTTGCAATACGAATTTGTAGGGCATATTCATCAACCTTGTGTATAAAACACTATTATTAAGGAACATTAATGCATAGCATGGGCTTCACTTTTAGTTTTGCTCTTAGTCGACTTTATTTATGTGATGTGACCAACATTGATTTATAAGGCAACAAATGACATAAATTTTATATTGTAACTGTTGATGTCAAGTCGGTAAAATAAAACCATAGGTTTTGTTGTGAATGTCTGTTGCGTCTTAGTGTTCTACGTGTTTTGTGTTGTTCTGTGTGTTTGTTTTTGTACTGACCATTTGGTCATGGTGGCTTTACACGTGACATTAAACTGATGAAAGGGAAAGCCCTCAGGAAGCATAGTCTGCACGAGAAAACAGCAGCCTCGGTTTTATTGAAGCTGTTCATCAGTAGTAATGAATGATGCCACACCACTGACGCCCCCTAGCGCATGAGCGGAACTCCATTTTCAAATGTAAACAACATACAATGTACATGTACACTCTACATGTCTACATTATTTACAACATTCTATCTTTGAAAATCTCTTTAACATATATTATAACCTGTCATACTATGCAACGTTCATAAATAATATACTCATTTATTGAAAACATTTACGTTGATATACTTGGTGCATTTAATTAACTTTTGATCTATAATCAGCGCACTTTACGTCTTTTTAAAATAATTATGTTTCGTATGATATTTTGTCCAGAAAAACAAAACAAAACTAATTGCCGGGAACATATGTTTAACGAAACGAAAACATATTTTCTTAGGTTTAAGCATGATGGTTAAGCATGCTTTAACTACTTCCGAAAACAGGTGTAACAATCCACAACTAAACAATTTCAGCAATATAAGCGTATGATCGTGCCACTTCAATACATTTCTAACAACTAAAACATACTTCAACTATGTATATTGTTTCAGGTATCTCTAAATCGACAAACATTTATTTAAACAAAACTTATTGCCCATACTTCTAAATAAAACATGTTTTCATAATGTTGAATTTGACCTAACCCGGCGTTATACATATATGTATATATCGTCGTTTATGCGTTGCTAGTCGACCATGATTAACAGTTCTTTTTCACGTTTAGCATGATGACTTGCGGGTTAGGGTTAGGCTAACGCTATTACCTTCGTCTATTTGATTGATTGCGGCAATGGACTGAGGTAAGTCTATATATTATAGTATATCCACTAATTTTACAAAACGCTGCAACCTTGGTAAAAATCATCTTGTTGAGATTAGCTGACGATAAAAATAAAAAGGAACAAACATAATTCTTTGATTAAGCATGGGATTCTTAAACAATGGCCGGGAGTTCAATCAAAATTGACAATTTTGACATTGTCATTGATATTTTATACTAAAGAGATTTTTGCTAGCGACCGAAGCCAGTAACATTTATGTGATAATCGCATTCGTTTCAATGCGCATTGCCAGTTCATATTTTAGATAGAAAACATATAGATCACCAGACTATCCCGTACATGATTGAAACATCACCCATTCTAGTACATCATTGCTTAACGTTGGTGACTCTACCCTAAAGCGCACAAAACAGTGACTTGAGTTTTAAAACATTCAAGCAATTGTGCAGGGACAATTCAATATTGAAATACATTTAATCTTTGAATGTAATATCAAAGATTAAAACCGCGAAGAATGCTTCTGCATTTGTCCTAAAATTGAAACCGATGAAATCTTGTTAACAACGTTTACGGTAATTGACAGGGTATTCTTAGAAAATTTTGCATAAAATTATTACAAAAAATCGTATTCCCGCACCCTTCAAACAAAAACAACAAACAAACAAACAAACAAACAAACAAACAAACAAACACACAAACAAACAAACAAACAAACAAAAACATAAACAAAAAATGATTGTTTGACGTTGCAACAAAGCGTGGGTCGGTCTTTACATATGGCCAACGAATGTCTTATTTTATAAGTGATCAAATACAAAACAAATTTTAGTTAAAAATACCCCCCCC
>Ga0224511_10005119_pt1 | contig 10186 bp, 4 predicted proteins | sample SF_May12_sed_USG_2_FD_169988 | JGI IMG/M metagenome (GOLD analysis project Ga0224511, IMG submission 169988) | Sediment microbial communities from San Francisco Bay, California, United States - SF_May12_sed_USGS_8_1 | ecosystem: Environmental > Aquatic > Marine > Sediment | place: USA... | reverse complement strand
ACAATCTGATATTCAAAATCATGTTCCTGATAGTAAATTTCAAACACTTCGATAAAAAGCTTTAAATTTGTCCTTTCATGAAGCATATTTATGATGAATTAATGTCTCTGCACTGCAATGCACTTTTCAAACTCTGAAATATGCAAGATGCTCTTGCACAGCAAGCCTGGATTAAACCTCAATTCCCTCAATTGCTAACAGAACGGGAATGAGAAAATGCAGATCTATTTCTGTGGTTGAGGCAAATTTGGAAACAGAAATGCTTCCTTATAAATCGAAAGGTTTAATTGTAGAAAGGCTATAAGCAGAAATGTTTTACGCATGGATTAGACTTGCCAATTTCATTCCTTAATCTCCATGAGCAACCCTGCAACAGCAAGTCATGGCGTCCTAGACAGAATGCCAAGTTGTGATTTCTTGAAGTGTAGCGCCAATATTTTGAAAGCCAGGTCACTGTGAACATTTGGACATGTTCAACAGCATCCTTACAGCTTGACATTAGGATTAGGACACTTTACAAGCATTACAATGATTTCAGTCATATGCACAGTGACACAGTATTCCCATAGCGCATAAAAACAGCCTTTTTGGACCTATGTTGAATTTTGCTATGTTAGCCCAGCGGCAATATGCCCGTAACAAAATTCACCTTGCTAACTGATAATATATTATGTTTTGTGTCAAAGTAATGGACAATTTTACAATGAATGCTTTATTTAGTTTTGATACATAGATACTATTGTTATGTTAACATTCATTCTGTAAGACATGTTAATTCTGTTGACAAAATAATCCTCTATTTAAGATGGTTAGGGGATGTTGCCAGCCCAGTTACCCCTTGGGTTAGTAAACTTTAGAGCTGAGCTGTTCAACTAGTGTTTTTACAGATTTTAACATAATTTTCGAGCTGTGGCCCATATTTGAATATCTTAAAAAATCAAACATCTGTAATTATATAAGTTCACAATGAGCACAATGTAAAAATGTATCTATTAATGTGTTGTGTCAATGATGCCGAGGTTAGTTTGACCCCAGCACAATTAAATAAACACAAAGAAGCCTTAATATAGCATGGCACAAAATAATGACTTCAAAATGACAATATTGTGGTGTAACTGTTTTCTGTCGTTTATTGTCTTTGGCTGTTTTAGCCGAAAGAAACAGAAGAATTGTTGAATTTATGGTGTAAGATTAAAATCGATTGCACTCATGATAATAGAAAATCTGATTTCCACTTGTGGAGAACCCATTTTGACTATAATTATAATATTGCTTTCTATGACCACTAGTGAAATAAATTTCTGTATTACACCATTGGTTACATTCAACATCCTAGATATGCAGTGCCCACAAAAAGTCTCGAGACAACCTGTCATTTTCCTATTACCTTCCATTACAACATCATGTCAAATTTAACAAGAGGGCCCAGAGGGCTCTGGAATGCTCACCTGAGACAGAAGATTTTAAAGAGTTCCCTTTTTTCATAGCTTTATGTACAACAGGCAACACATGGAAGGTCTAAATTTGAAGGCTTAAGCTTTAAAATGTAACAGTAGGTCAAAAATCAAGTTTAATGTTATAAAATGTATACACAATAATTGTCTAAGATTTGACCTTATTTGTTTACACTTCATGACTCATATTCGAACTTGGCCTAGACACTGTCAAGACAATCATTCTGACCAAGTTTCATAAAAATCCGGTCACAAATGTGGCCTGTAGAGTGTTAACAAGAATTTTCTAAGATTTGACCTGGTGACCTACTTGTTACACTCTAGAGACCATATTCAAACTTGGCCTAGGTATTGCTAAGACAAGCATCCTGATCAAGTTTCATCAAAATCAGGTCACAAATCTGGCCTCTAGAGAGTAAACAAGAATTTCCTAAAATTTGACCTGGTGACCTAGTTTTTGACCCAACATGACCCATATTCGAATTTGGCCTAGATATTGTCAATACAAACATTCTGATTAAATTTCCTTAAAATCCGGTCGCAAATGTGGCCTTAGAGTGTAAACAAGAATTTCCTAAGATTTCTCCTGGTGACCTAGTTTTTGACCCAACATGACCAATACTCAAACTTGGCCTAGATATTTTCAAAACAAACATTCTGACCAAGTGTCATAAAATTCTGGTGACTACTGTTGCCTCTAGAGTGTAAACAAGGATTTTCTAAGATTTGACCTGGTGACCTATTTGCTAATGCAACATGACCTATATTTGAACTTGGCCTAGAAATTGCTAAAACAAACATTCTGATCAAATTTCATCAAAATCGGCTTGCAAATCTGGCCTCTAGAGTGTAAACAAGAATTTCCTAAGATTTGACCTGGTGACCTAGTTTTTGACCCGACATGACCCATATTCGGCATTAGCCTAGATATTGTCAAAACAAACATTCTGACTAAGTTTCATAAATATTGTATCACAAATGTGGTCTCTAGGGTGTAAACATCAAATGTTGACGGACGACGGACAACCTTCGTGCTCAGGTGAGCTAACAAGAGAGCCCGAAGGGCCCTGGGTTGCTCACCTGAGGAAAAGGTCAAAGGTCACAGTGGAGCCATTTACAAAGGACCACTAATGTTGTACACCAAATATCAAGGCTCTAGTAGATTTTTACAAGAAGATTTATAATTATATAGATGTAAAATTGTGACCCACTGGGCGGGGTCTATTTTGACCCCAGGGGCATAATTTGAACAATTTTAGTAGAGGACCTCTAAATAATGTTATATGCCAAATATTAAAGCTCTGGGCCTTTTAGTTTCAGTCAAGATTTTTGAAAATTGCATTTTAAAAACCTATTGTGTGACCCTGTGACCTACTTATGCAGCCAATCAGAACCATTTAAACAATTTTGGTAGGGGACCACCCAAGGAACATTCCTGTTGAGTTTGGTCATATTCCCATTAGCGGTTCAAGAGAAGAAGTTGTTTGAAGATTTCCTTATATAAATCAATGTATAATTGTGACCCCCGGTGCGGGGTCAATTTTGACCCCAGGGGCATAATTTGAACAAATTTGGTAGAGGACCTCTAGATGATGCTATATACCAAATATGAAAGCTCTGGGTCTTGTAGTTTCGGACAAGAAGACTCTTGAAAATTGCATTTTGAAAACCTATTTTTTGACCCCATGACCTATTTATGCAACCAACTGGAACAGTTTGAACAACTTTGATAGGGGACAACCCAGGGATCATTCCTGTGAAGTTTGGTCAAAATCCAATAAGTGGTTTCAGAGAAGATGTTGTTTAAAGAAATTGTTGACGCACGGACGATGGACGACGGACAATGGGCCATCACAAAAGCTCACCTTGAGCACTTTGTGCTCAGGTGAGCTAAAAAGAAAGTTAAACACCATTATCTTGATGAATTGTCAACAAAACTGCAATAAATTGAAAAAAACCCTCAAAATTAGGTTTAATTAGGATTTTTTCAGAAATAGAGCTGAAAAAAACTTTAGGGTCGGCATTAAAAATTAGGGTCGGTCGGGTTAGTGGAAATTATATATAATAATGACAGGATGCATGTACATATCTTTATGACAATTAAGAATGATATAAAAGGAAATCCAAACAGAAAATGAAACTGTAAAAGTAATGAGAAATTTAGGAGACAGAAATCATTGTAATATTGCCTATGAGAAAGTTAATTTTAGTTAAGCCATACTTTATTTTAATTCCAAAACACTAAATATGAAATGCTTTAAAATAGTCAGGGTTGGGTTTGACCTTGAGTTGTGAGACCTATGTGTCCACTTAGTTCAACATTTACACTAATGTAAAACATTGGTGAGAGAATGTTCAGTCCGGTACAGCTCTATATCTGGATAACCAGCTAGACCCTTGACATTTCATAATAAAGGCCTTTAGGTTTCTTTGTGGAAATGGCAACAGGATGAGTTAATAAAGTTCAAAGAACATGAACATTAGCAGAGATCCTTTATCTGAACAATTAGTTTATTAAAGCAATCCACTTCTAGGTTAAACAGTAAAACGTGCAGTTTGAATGACTGAAAATAAAATAGATCAAAAGACATATTTCTTACCATTTAACAAAGACAACAAACTAACCATAGACAAGACGTTGTCTTTGCAATTACACATTTATATTTACATTCACTTATTACGTTCTAATGGAAAAAATACGTCATATGAAAAAAAGAACATTGATTAGTCCGCCTACAGTCAACTGAAAACTAGAAGACTTCACTGCTGCATTTTAATGTTAAAATCAACGTCTTTTACACATAACCTCATACTTTGCTTAAATATTAGCAAATTTATAACATAAGAATTATCACACACTTATACCAGACAAACAACCAAAAGAATTACTAGTATCACCACGCTTACCTATGCTTGTTAATTGTGTGTCAACAAATCTACCTTGAAATGTTCAAGCCTCATTTGCACCAATCAACTACATGTGAATTTGCACTTTGGATATAGATTGACTTTTAGTGTTTAAAATATGAACTTAGATATTCTGGACTGAAATTATTGAAAAATGTATGCTAAAATTTGGATAAATCAGCTATTTGTAGGCTTTTAAAATAAGAAGAAAAAAGACGGGATTAGAAACTTAACTTGAAGTTATTGAAAAAGTCAGATAGATAGATGGTGCTTGATGCATTTAAACTAGTAATTACATGATAAATATAAAATCTTATAACATCAAAGGGAAGTAACTCTAAAGCCACATTTAGTTAAGAACTGCATGGATAATTCCCCAGTGTCAAGTTGCATTTTCATCTTATCATTAGATAAAAGAGATCTAGATTAACACTATCCAATAGGCTACCCACAAAACACCAAGTTTCAGTTTTATTAAGGAAAGACCTGAGCTCTTAAAGGACGCATAACAATATTTACTGGTAATATGCGACATTCTAAAAAAGCTGAATAATGGTATTCAGCTTTTTCCAATCAAATACAAAACAAATTAAACGTTGTTTAAAGTTTTTTTGACAATGAAGAATAACAAGAGCTCTTTCCTTTTGTTATATTAGTATCATTTTAAAACTGAAATTAATTAATTTAGTAACCAACAATTAAACATATACTCAGTTACAGTTAACCTCAAGAATAACAAGTCAGAGCAGTCAAAGGATGACATACTCATACATTTGACATTATGTCTGTGAGCCAACCATATACTGAATATTTTATTTTTATATCTAAAGTGCACATTTTCACAAATTGAAAATAATTTTTTGTCTAAAAAGAAACATATTTTGATCAAGATACTGAATATCTGTTTAACCAGTGCATGTATTTCATAAAACATATTAAACAAATTATTTGTCAAAAGAAACAACCTATTTCGATCAAAAACATTTCACAATGATTATACATTATATGTGTTTAGTATTCCTAAAAATAGCATTAGCTGTTTGAGGTATCATGGAACATTCAAACTAACTAAAATGCCAAAAGCGGCATTTAAACTTTATCAAATCAACAATTGACATTAGACGGAAGCTACTATACCCACGCCCTTGGACTAGTGGCTTATTTGTTTAACAAAGTAATCCTAAATGTATTCAAGGACATGTGACTATGTTTGTCCAAGTATACGCTGATCTTTTTATTAGTTAACGGATTATAAATATTTAGAAATGGGAGGTCCGGCGTAATGTCCATTATCGAGCTGGAAAGGTGTCCCCAGATATTTATACTTGTATGAGGTCTGAACACTACACATATTCTTCGTTTTGTTGAGAAAATTCTTAGGATTTTAACAGGAGCAATGGGCATGCTAGCTAAAGGGTGACATTTTTCTTCAAATAGTCAAGCTAAAATAATCCCACCAATCTACCCTAAATTGTATATTTTGTCCTTTTTCAATGCTTTAGTTGGACTCCAAATGAGATTGGAACCTACAGTGCTAAACTCTCTGTGATGAGTGACATAATAGGAATATGAGACAATGTGTTTGATCTGATTCCATTGTCCCACAAAGCTGACTCATGTGACGAAGGCATCAGTCACTTCATCAGTTTAATTTAACTTAATAGTAGTTATATTTTTCTGGTCCTCAGGGGTCATGGGTTGTATGTTTTTTACATTTGAAGATAAAGAGTTCCGCTCATGCGCTAGGGGGCGTCAGCGGTGTGGCATCACTCATTACCACTGATGAACAGCTTCAATAAAACCGAGGCTGCTATTTTCCCATGCAGACTATGCTTCCTGAGGGCTTTCCCTTTCACCAGTTTAATAGTACTGGTAAATATCAGAGTGCTGGTTAAGTGGACAGACCACCATAATATGACCTAATCAGTGTAAATCAAAATAAACGCACTACATGGACTGTGAGGGGAACATACCTCGTCCATGTCAGTGTTGAAGCCGACGGGGTTGGAAATGGCGTCGCTGATCTCGTTGGCAATCTCCTGCTGCTCCGCGACATCATCCATCAGGTCGTGAACCTTGTCCACATCCCTACACAACACATGTGCGAAACTTTTACAACAGTACAGACATCAAATCATGGTAAAGGTAATTATACATTTTGTGTTTAAGAATGGGAAAGAAAAAGAAACTAAAAATGGTTTTCAGTAAAGTGATGTTACACTTATAACAATATAACAATGTCTGCTGCTCATTCAAAGCTCATATTTTAATACTTTCAAAATAAACATTAGAAAAACCAAACACTATGATATTTTTAAGAACCAAAATTACACCAACAAAGACTGACAGAGTGTGTGACACTGCTGGCCTACCAGTTAGACCTACATGTTATTGTGTGCCTTCTTCAAGGCCTTCGCGGCAGAACCCATGGCCTTGAGGACCTCTGTGTTGGTGCTGGCGTTCTCCAAACTCTCTCGCTGGAACTCGATGGTGGACAGCGTCCCATCAATCTGCTGCAGTTGTTTCTCATACCGCTTCTTCCTCTTCAGGGCTTGCAGGGCAACTTGAAGAAGGGAGAAGTATAATCAAAATATCACAAAAGATCCATTGTAATTGCAATTCATTTATATACTGCAAAAGAAGTCTTCATGGGAGATTTAGGTCACCATGTCTCACTGTTATTAGGAAACAGCAATCAAGGGTGACTAATATAAGTTAGTATAACTTGTTTCGCAATCGACCTACAAAAAGTAGTTTTTATTATAATTTTAACTAACAAATCCTTTGAGCAAGATCATTTAATTATTTACTAACTTAACATGTACATGTCCTTACCTCTTTTATTTTTTGTACCGTTCTTCTTTGCTGTTGCCAATTCGGATTCAACCTTTTTCTCTAGAAAATCAGATTTCTTCATCAACATTTCTTCAATTTCTCTCAATCTCTGAATTGCTTCTTGGGGAGTTGGCTCCTTTTCACCCTTTTTCCCAGACCCAAACACCTTCGCGAAGAAGCTCTGTTTCTCACTCATTTTGATAATAATCTTAGCTGTTCAACGGCTGAAAATAATAGGGATACTTCAAAAATTTTGCAAGAAAAGAAAAGAGTTTCTGAAATCACCTGTGAATGATGTTGACTAATTTCCTTGTTTATCTATTCAGAAAAGAATGAATGTCAAAATTCTATTGGTTAAAAATCAAAATGGTTATCGGCTCTCGCCGCATTAGTTATGAGATGCAGGGCCACGGATATCATCTAAAATCGGAATGCTTTGGTTTTCTTTCCTTGTTTTAACTGTAGTGTCAAAATCGAAAGTACACAGTACAGGAAATTTGCTAATTTTGCTGAATTCTGCAAAATATTTGGTAAAAATCTGTTTTAAATCACAAGTTCTTATAATCGTTTACTTTAAAGTCCCCATGTACACAATAGCTGCATGTAGGCAATGTTTGTCGCAAGGCATGTCTTCTAAAAAAAACCATTTGTTTACCAAGTTCTGTCTAAATTAATGACATGGGACTAATTTAGGTCACTCATGATGAGTCTGTTGTGCTGTGTCTGTAGTTTTGTGAAGAATTGCATAGCTATGCAAGATTAGCTATGCTTCGACACATAAAAAGGTTGACATAGATACTTCGACTTAACCAACTGAATTTTAGTTAAAATATGAAGGACTCAATTCGGGACTGAAATTTTACTTCGTCTTTTAAATGAATTATTCGTCTTAATGAAGTTTGCCTTAACGAAGTTCAGCTGTAGTTCACTTTCTCAACTTTATCACAGACTATTATTTTTAAAATAGTTCTTATTATTTGATAACTTTAAAGGGATAGTTGTTTCTCATTCTTATTATATTTTGTAAAGGTCAGATACTACTGTAATTTAGTTTGATGAGAAGCCATTATAAATAATGGGTGTTCAAAATTTGTTTTTGTATTATAATAAAAAATATAAAAAAGATATAAATACAATTTGTGTCATGCACAGTCACTATCATTATAAACAAACGGTAAGGCTTGGTGTTTGATTAACGTACGTAATAGTTTCTAATTTTTCGATCTCAAAAATTTGTTTTATTAAAATATATAATTATATAAAAAATTATGTGCGAGCAAAGCATGCATGCAAAATATAGGCCCCCTAGTGTTATTTGACTTCAAAAGTTATGTTTGTCTTGTTTCTTGTGGACGGTCTAAAACCCCTAAATACTGCGTACCAAAAGGGGTCCCTAGGGATCACTATCTGTCATGCCTGGTAGTGTGGTGATGCTTGTTCTAGAGCACCTTGAGTTTGCAGCCAGCTTGACAGATGTGAGAATGCTACATGAGAATGTATTGAAGATGCCATAGGAACATATTTCTTGGCAATCCCCAAGTCTGCTGAGTGCTATGCAAGCTTCTGTATTTTAGGCCTTTTACTTACCATTCTTGTTGCTAGGGCTGTCATTGCAGAAATTTACATATAGGCTCTGGAAAGTCGTTTATAAGGACTTGTCCTATAAATAAACATCACTCTCACTTACTTAAAGATTGCCTGATTGGAGTCAAGACCTAGCTTGAGATTAAATGCTCACATGCGAAACCATCTCTCTGCTCTGAAAGGTATTAGTTTGATAAACCAGTCTGACACATCTCTTACCTCGAAGATCTAGCCTTTTCTTGACTATCTCATTGTTCCTACAGGTATGGCGGAGGCTGGGCAGTGTGGTAGGTGTCTGAAGCACCATGTAAGCTGGCGGCCGCGGGTACAGTGGCTGATGAACACGCTGCGGAACGCGCTGATTCCGGCCCGCCACCTCCCTCACTTCTACCACCTGCTGTGTACCTGTCAGCAGATCCCCGCCACACACCAGGCTCCGGACAACGGTGAGGCTTATACTATTGTTATACAGACAAATGCCCACCTGCTAATAGACTTAATCCGTAACTGGTTATTGATGGGAAAACTCAGCTTAGCGAGAAGTACAAACACAGATTAACCTTTATGTACGTCACATTGGACTGATAAAATATTTATACGGCGTCCAATTAGTGATATGGTATGTGATTTTCAATAGAATGAAATAGGCCACTTTTGTTTGTACCCCTCTATAAGCTGGGTTTTTTCATTAAATACCGAGTTCCGGATTACATCTATTCTATAGGGCTCAGTCAAACACTTGCCTTTAGGGACAAAGTTAACCCACAAGATTTGCAATGCAAACATTACAGCAGTTTGAGACCCATTTAATTGAAGGTGCATAGTACATAGAATGTGTGATCAAATCTCCAGAAAGGCATTTGCCGAGGGTTCACTGATTCATTTCTTAGATAAAAAACCTCCTCCTGTAAATAAAAGAAACTGCCAAATGTAGTTATCAATGCATGTTAAAAGTTTACAGAAAAAATGAATTTGTTGATAATGTGTGACCTGCAAATTTGGCTTTGCTTATTTACTTTCAACCTATTGTGTTGATATAGTTAAATAGCTTAATGACAACAATCGATACTCTTAGTTGACTCGGGGGTCCAGAGGTAACGCATCCGATTTGGGTGCGAGAGGTCCTGGGTTTGATTTCTGGCTCTGCCAAGGATTTTTATGTTGGGTTTTCTGTTTGTTGTTGTGTTTTAACTTTTTTGTCCAAAACTCATTATTTGTCATGAAATTTTGTAATTCCTTTTGCAAAGCTTATTTATTTAGTATATTGAACGTATTGCAATTTTTTTTACCAATTACAGGGTGTTAAGATACAGACCTAGCATCTTTAAATGATTCTTTAATGTCATAAAAAAAGTTGTTATTTGCAGATGACCCGTGGCAGGGTGTTACAGATGAGATGCTGCAGG
>Ga0224511_10005118_pt1 | contig 10187 bp, 7 predicted proteins | sample SF_May12_sed_USG_2_FD_169988 | JGI IMG/M metagenome (GOLD analysis project Ga0224511, IMG submission 169988) | Sediment microbial communities from San Francisco Bay, California, United States - SF_May12_sed_USGS_8_1 | ecosystem: Environmental > Aquatic > Marine > Sediment | place: USA... | reverse complement strand
GATACCTTTAGTCATGGTGTCAGCTGTGTGATTTTCTTTCCAGTCTCTGCTCCCACAAACCAAAAGGGTGGCATTGGAGGTTATCAATCTGAAGTTCATCGATACCAGTTCCAAGATGGGTCATGGTCGCTTCCAGACCCCAGAAGAGAAGCTGGCATTCATGGGACCTCTCAAGAAGCACAAGGAGGCTGCTGCTGCTGCCGCCGCAGCTCCTGCTGCACAAGCTTAAGTTTTTATACTTGCTTGCAATAAACCTGTGTTAAACCAAATCCTTCATTATCTTTTTGATACTACAGGTAGGAGGTCATTGTTACAGGCCTATCTGATCTCATTGGCTGGTAGTCAGCGTCTTCATAGAAAGCAGACACAGGTTCGGAAATAAGCACGCTTGTATTTATTCATAACCTTGAGCTTATGAGGGCATCTGCATGGTGCGTGCCATTAGGGGCCGTGAGAATCGCGCCACCATCCACTATAAATGTGGTTCCGGTTATGAAAGAAGCCGCGTCGGACACTAGAAATAGGACCATTTGACCAATGTCTACTCGTCTTCCTATTCTGCCAAGGGGTATGGTGGCTGCTATTGAACTTTCTGCCACCGCTGCGCCACCTGCAATATGGTGAAAGATTATTGAATGTCCCCGACATGATGTGAGGAATACATGGAAGCGAAATCGTCTGCTCTCTTTCAGCTGACTCGTAGTAAGGGCAAACCAGAATCCGATTTGAGTAGGGTGTTGCATCAAATGAACTGGTTATGTAGAGTTTTGTACTGCAGACTACTTTATATGGAGGTCTGGGAGTTCGAGAATGCATGCCTTGTATCAGTCCGAGATCCGTACATGCGGATCCTAAGGATTCCCAGAACTTGGCAACTTCGTTTATGTGGGCAGACTGGGCGCGCATTACTTACCCAGCTTTGAATATCCAACTGTGTCTCCAATTGGACCAGGAGCGACGCATACTAGACGAACACCATACTGCCCCCACTCTACAGCTAGATGCTTCGACAAGGCTTCTAAAATGAGAGGCAGGGGATGAAATACAGTTGGAGTCCATGGCATGATGTCAAATGAATCTATATTGTGGTGCATGATGTCCTCTTTTCAAAAATAAAGCTATTGATAAATATCTGTTCTAACCTATGGCAGCTTTAGCTGATCCGGCATGACTCTGCATAAACTGTCCATTTCTGTGAAGGTTTGCTGTTATATTGATAATCACGCCTCCATTGTCCTACAAAGGAGGAGATGGAACAATCCCAGACCAAGAAACATGCATGAGTACATGAGTTAGGATATTGAAAACCGGGATTCTCTTCCAACAGGATAGCGGATCAACAAGTCTTATCTGGATAGAGCATACACTCCCTTAAATTCGACGAAGTTAAGTCACCATACTAAGCTGCACGGCAAAAAAAATGGCGGATACCTTGAAAAACTGCTGAAAAACAGCCATGGTGACATTGAAGGTACCATTAGTGTCTATGTCAAGGACATTCCGAAAAGCATTTGATGACAGATTCTCAGCAAGGCAGAGAAAATTCCCAGCAGCGTCTATGATAACAAAAGATAATGTTGATTTACTACAAGACATAGAAAGATGCGCATGTCATACTTGCATTATTACAAAATGGACTGTAAGCTAGGTTGAAGGAAGACAGCTCAGAGTATATGACGAATGAAAAAGCATACGCAATAAATCAGCCAGGCCGAACCAGGTACTTCAGGGTAGGCCATATTGTATTATTGAGTGCCTAATTTTACAAATGTGAGCAGACAAAATGGCAACTTCTCAAAATGATAAGACAGGAGTTTCCCCGAGGATCAGTGACAGGTCACCGGGTGGGAAAGGGGAAAAGAACCTGCAGCTTTTATGTTGACGCCAACCGTCCTGCAAACTGTTTTACTATACAACCTACTGTTAATCAGGATGTCAAGCCGTCCATATGTGTCAATGATGCTGCGAACACTTTTCACCACTTCCTCACTCTGAAATCAAAGAATCAAAGATCCCGGATATAGGAGTTGAGCTATAGGGAGTTGGATTGGACTTTATATGATATAGAATCGAAGATTGTTACCAAGACATGAGTTAGCTTCTCTATTGGGCACACGGGTGTACGCAGAAAGTCTCCTGATGTCTCACTCCAGGAAACACTGAGTCAACGACTCAGTAGGCCAATTTCTACCAACGCTGGCGCTTGTTGGGATACGAAAAGAAAAAGAGACCAAGATGTGACAGTCGGGCCCGTTTCCAAATGTGGCCACTGACCCATTCGACTTCTGCAGTTCCGGTGTAATTAAGTGGTAAAACCATTCTAAAGTCTTCATGTCATTGTCATGAGCACAGTAATAGTGGCAAATTTTGGCCAACCTTCAAACGCTCAACAAACATGTAAAAAGTGATGGAGTCTGTAAACGTTGCATGGTCGATTTTGGCCAATACGCGACTATGACCAGAAAAGAAAAGGCTCTAAGCACTATAACTTCTGCAAAAATTAAATTATTGAAGGGACTGATATCTTGGTAACAGGTTTGGCTATCAAGTAAAGTGATAGTCTAACAGATGCTTGTGCTAAAGTGTCACATCGCAATTAGCCGATTACTAATAATCAATATCTAAAGCTTTTTTTATAGTTTTGTCAATCTCACTATACTGGATCCATTCTACTAATGCATGAACCAGCTTGTGTTATGTACCTTCCTGACATCACATGTAGTGATAAAGCATTTTCTGCCTGGAATGTTTTTCTCAAGAACAGCTTTGGCTAGTGACAGTCTCTTGACATTCCTACTAGCAATAGCAACATCACAGCCATGCCTAAAAAGTAAAAACAATCACATTGCTGGGCAAAGCCTTTGAATTTCTGTCCCTCAAAAAGTTATATCGAACTAAATCTAGACTCTATCTGCATTACCTTATGGCAATGGTGATTATCTCCATGAATGAGAACTTGTGAAACGTAGTTACCTCATAAGTAGCTCAGTGATTGTGAAGCCAATACCAGACCCGCCTCCTGTGATGAATGCCACCTTTCCACTGTAACATTCATTCAAAGGGTGAACATCAGACACAGAAACTTTAGCTAGCACTCTCAATTATATTTAATACCACCCCCACAATTTCAAACTAACATAATGGAGCTGTGCAACTTTATTGAATGACAATAGCGCTTCATCAGCATCATTACCTCCAACATAGCTTATGGGGAGTTTTAATGGAAAAAAAGCAGCTACAGGGTTGCCTCCAGGCTCCAAGTCAAGGATAACCAGAACAGTCAGTGGTTTGGATGTTCTTATTGTTTCTTCTGCATTATAAAGACTCTCTTTGTGTTAGAAGAATCATTGCAATAATCACCCGATGTGACCTCTCAACTGAATGTCCAGGAAATAGTTGATAAACTTGCCAAAGAAAGTCCTCCTTTAATGTAGCTTGGTAGTCATGGAGACAAGTCTCACTTTGTAATTCCTCTGTATTCATTCTGGTGATCCCTCTGGGGATGTTCACTGGGTGGTGGCGTGTGAAAATGCACTCTGCCTGGATACGTATATAGAAAATATTCCTTCTATGGTATACTTGGGTGCACAGCAGCTCTAACTCTCTAAGTGTGTAAGAGCTTGAGATTCATCATTTGGAAACGCATTACCCCATGCTCCGCTTTTGACTTTGAGGCCATTAATGTTTTTATTTTATTTGATAGTTTTATTTTACATGGGTAGCTTAAATAAGACCAGAAGTCTTTTTTACATTAAGGTCCAATAAATGTTGGAATTGGCATTTCAGGTTGGACGTGAATATATGTAATGTATCATGTATGATGTAGTTACTGGGGTGAGACTAACACTCAAATGAATTGTGACACTGACACATGACATAGACATAGGAATATACTAGGTAGTGAAACTACAATGTATCGACGGACCGGAGGTGAGGCTTGCGTGGTATTTTTACTACATTAGATTAGTTTGGAATTAGAGCTAGACTTAGACTAGTTTAAAACCAATTCGGTTCTCGATTAACTTATTTAGTTAATTAATAATAATAATTACATGGGAAAGACACTCCAAGTCCAAATGAGTCCTGTAAATACTAATAACGTGAGAGCAACCCGTCAGCGCAATTTGCTCACTTAACTTCGTCGCAACCTACTGGGTAGTGAGAAACTACGTACCCCTGTACCTGTAGTAGTGGTTGGCTGTTTTGATGACAAGCAAATCTCTCCTGTCTCAGTGACTGAGTGAGCCAGAAACACGTCTTAGGGGGGCGTTGATGAAAATTAGAGGGGTACCAAGACAATGAAACGAGAGAGTTAGTCCCTGAAACCTTTAAAGCGAAACACACATTGACAGTATTTGCCAAACCACGGCCTCAAAAAAATTGTTATATAGAGCGCTGTTTCCGTCTCTGTGTTAGAGCTTAAACTATTGGCTTCAATCTCCCCTCCGGTTTCCGATATAGTGTATAGACAGTGTTGAGGCAAGATTAGTTTTATACAGTATGCATATAAGTCGATATACTAGGTGTACAATGTGTACGGGTAGTTATGGCGATGCTATGACATCATAGTATGATGTATAGAAAGTATGCTTTTGTATTGGAGCGATCGCGTAAGGTGCCCGTTCCTTAAAACGCCAAACAATGTTTAACACAAAAAGTAGGAGGAGAATTGCTATCTAGTCTACTCAGACTATCCAGTAAGTTAACAAAAAGCTCAAGTTGCACCATTTGTGCTTCAAAACCCCCACTAAACCCAGTAAAGTTGCGAGAACTCGCGTGAATGTTGGTCAAACATCAATGCCGATGGGTGATTGAAATTACCTAGTTTGATTTTGACTAGTTAGAATTTCGACCGCTTGAGTTGAAATCTGAATGGAACTCACTTGGTAGCACCGACCCTTGTTCCTTCAGATATAAGGAGAGATGAGTGTAAAAGCATGCAGCGTCGAAATGGCGATTGTTTGCACTTTTCTGCTGTGCATCTGAAAATGATGACTGTGCAGTGTGCACTGTGCAGCACCATCTCTTCAGCCGAGCCAGTTCCAATTTGATTCAAAGTTCCCAAAGAATCTTAGCAAATCTCAAGCTGAATCAAACTGAATCCAACGTTTACCGAAACATGAACCAAAATGAATTGAATGTAAGTCCTAACTGTGGGAATTAAAATCAACTGTAATCCCTGGTTTTGATAAATGTACACTGCTGTATCTTGCTTATGATTCATTCTAGAAATGGACTGTAAGTACGTATTTTTCTCATTTAGCGTGTAAGATATGTCGGGAAGAGCAGATAAACGCGTAAGTTCTAAATTAGATAAGCATCATAATTGTGTTCGGTGGGAGAGCGCTGTCATAGCTACTTGGTGAACAGAAATTCTGGGTTTCATTGATCTTACTCACACTCTCACTCTTTCACTTGGGTATCCTCTCACTGAAACTATGATGCTGACAGAGGCAGGCTTAGACCAGATTGCTGTTGCCATAATTTCTCGCTGCTAGGTCTCAGGTCCCCTCCTTCACTATCATTTGTGTTACATTTCCTTTAAAGATTGTCATGAAGAAATCCACACACGCAGTGACTTTTGCTCAGAAGGCTGAGAAGGCCACTATCATAGATGAAGTTGGCGCACGAGCATCAAGAACACAAGTCATCGGCAACAAGGCAAGGGAATTCAAAAGAAACTCCATAAACTTCATAAAATAAACCCAGATTTCATGTTAATCTTCCCCCCTTCCCGAGTTATCAATTTAAATGCTTCTAATAGGATGAGATACAAATCTTTTAATCAGTTGGTTTGGGAATGCTCTTGGGCTATGACCAAATCAATAATCACCAAATCAATAATCGCCAAATCAATAATCACTAAATCAGCAGTGAAATGTGATATTCATCAATCACATATAAGTAAATGACATCATTCTCACAGTAACATATTCATGCAGGCGAAGGAGAGAGATTGGATAGCTAGAAATGTTCGAATGAAAATATGTGATCAGTACTCCGAAGCGAAACAGAAGTGAGTTCTCCTGCTAACTCGAAAGAATTGTTTAAAAAGGGGTAGTTTACACAGTTTAGACACATAGGATAAATCAGTTTTATATTGATCGCGGTTGTCCCCTTTTTGTCTCATTGTTCCACTCGGGCGCTTGACTATTAAATTTAAGGGACCTCCTATAAAGGCCTATAGTGGACCTCTGAAGCTTGTTGAAGCGGTGGAAACTAGGAATTATGTTAGGATCTCATTCTCACGGTGGGCACTCAACATAGGCAGAACTTGAACTCAGGATCTGTTGATTTTGAGCGAGGTGCTCTACTCATTGTGGTATCTCGTTATTCCAACCACTTTGATAGAGCATAGCTACCCTAATTCCGTGTAAGGCATCTGCGGGAAATGTGACATTACAAATCGCGGTGATAGGTTTGTACTTCTAGCCTCTTAAAATAAAAAATAAAGCAATGTTGTGCTCCATCGCTTCTAACCTAACATTTCAGGTAGTTTTATAGCTAGTTCAATAATTACACTATACTATTGTAACCAGGGATTACTGCAAATGTGGCCGGAAAAGGACAGAGCATACACAAACTGCACTGTACAATGAGAACTGTGGAGAACCGTGGTCAAAAGCTGACAGCATTCGTGAGATGCCTACATCTGCCTATGGTGAAGTGGAATTTCCAAACGCTAACATAGCGAAGGTGAGATGATACAATGTAACAACTAACAAGGTGTGAAACTTGCATTTGTCCCTTATCCAAAGACATTTAAGTCTCAATCCAATAAAAGTTACACCATAGCTGCATTCTTGCAGACAACGAAATATTTCATGACCCCGCAGATCAGTGCACAGAGGAAGCCTTGGTAAAGCGGACACTGGAAACATACCTCGGGTGACTGATTCTAAGGTTTGATGATTGTAGTATGTCAGAGTATCTGATGACACAGATATGGATGACATGATGTGGCTACTTACTAAAATCTGGGGCCTTCAAAGACCGAATCTGCTCATCTCGGTGACTGGCGGAGCCAAGAACATTGTCATGTCCAAAAAACTCAAAGACGCTTTTAAGAAGGGTCTATTGAAAACTGCCCAATCAACAGGTATAATATGCACCCACTTATTACTGAGCATAGGGGTTATCTGACAAGCCAAATAACAGCTGGGCGCGTGGGCAGTTTATAGTGTAAGTTGGCTTGCTCGGGCCAACCCACACTCTACTGGGGCACCCGCTAATTCAGTGTGAGGCATGCGCTACAGGACTGGTCGAATGGTCCTGGAAGGTTAGGGGTCAGTCAACTTAAGCTATTTTGTTTACACATCATCAATCAACAGGTAAGTAGACATCGTTTCACGGGGTACCCTCGCATCCTATTCCTGTAATACCTTTTGCTCCATGTAGATAAACTCTTTGCACCATTCACATGGTAATACATTCGGGCTTATTTGTTCTTTTATTTTATTGAGTAAAACGAGCCTTCCCCTTCCCCCTACAATGAACGAATTTTGATGATGGAGAAGCAGTTTAAACAGAGTTAAAGGTACGTCCCTTAGCCAATGGCCGTGTAGAGAAGTTACTGTTAGAGACCCGACTGTAGTACCACTACCGGTATAACTGAGGTGGGGTACCATTCCTCTTCCCCACTAGCTTCACCTTCCCCAGGCCTGAAGATAGTTGGGCACCTATTTCCTGCTGAAAGAATAGCGGGAGTCCAGCCCACAAGCCGGCTTGAATGCGGTACAGTTGAGCTGCAATGCTGTCAGTTTGTTTTGCGTGTTTACTTGCTAGCACAAATGATGATTCCCCTCATCACTCCTATTCTTACTGTCTGTTATAGGAGCATGGGTGGTGAGCGGTGGTACCGATCATGGTGTCATGAAGTATGTTGGTGAAGCTGTGAGCATGCTTCAGGCCAGTACTAAAGTAGTCGCGTTCGGTATAGCTCCATGGGGAATGATTATGAACAAAGTGGAGCTCACTGCTGAACAGGTAAGATGCCCAATACCAACCAGCGGTTTAGTAACGCTGGTCAAAACAAAGACTGATTTTTTCAATCCTTATACACTACAGACACTTTTCAATCCTAATCCTTGTCCAGACTGGAGATGGAATGATTTGATTTTATTTTATTTTACATGGATAGCCTTAATCAAACTAGAAGTCATATTTTAATGTCCATGAAGCGAAAAAAGCATTAATCAAAGAAGAGGCGTGTTGCAAATAAAGTGTGTAATTATAATTACAATTCCCATACGTGTTACGTGCCCTTTCCGAATATGCTTGATTGCAATTGATTTTACACGATAGCATAATCATATGTTTGGGGTTTAATTAAAACTTAGAACTGATGATGCTCTTGCTGTGACAGTATTTCGACAGCCATCATGGTTATAAATAGATGATGCATTATCCCATCGATGATACTTTCGCTCATAACTGTGTCTGGCACTGCGTGTGAACCTTCTTCTTGGCACACCATGTGTTTTTTAGGGCCTTTGGCCGGCATATTACACCTATCGTCAGGTAGAGTCGGGCAAGACAGTGGCCATTGATCCGAATCATACTCACTATATTCTGGTGGATGATGGCTCAGTCAGGAAATTTGGCACAGAAATTGCATTTCGTGGAAGCTTAGAGAAACACATCTCACAGATGATGACAGACACAGATGAAGCCAGTAAGGTCTAATTTACATGTTGTGTGATCCCAATACTGTACATAGAGTGCAGGTAGTTTCATTCGTTTATTGCACAAAATCCCAATGTGTTCTACTCGCTTCTGGCCTAGACATTGCCAACTCAGGCTATAGTTGAGATCAGCTGGGAGCTTAGGCGTTCTTAGTTAGTCAGATAAATAACAATGGGTGACAGGCAAAGTTGTTCTGGACTTGTGTCAATGTAATTTGGCACTTGGGTTTTGGGAAATGTCATTATCCATACACAGAAGAATGAAAATACAAAATAGTGAACAATGAGTGATGATATGACTGGATAACCAGATATATTTGCTAACAAATGGCAAAACAACTCTAAACACAAATCCCATTGCACTGTTCGCTCATTGCTCTGACTCTGTGCACTGCCAACCGGACCAATGCCGCGCTGGTGCCAATAACAAGAAATGAGGTTCAGGAGAAGCACCCATCAAGTAAATTGCTATTGATTTAAGCATTTGTAATAATGTTAGGGCTCTCTGGTGTATTGAACATCTATTAAGTAGTCTGTAGGTTCGTCAATTAGTCACATACAATTGACAGCAGCCTTCGATAGGCATTAGGAAACTGTGGACTAATTGTGAATAATTTCTAGTCTGACCTTACTCATCAGCAGATGGCATCCCCTATTTAAACCATATTTCTATAATATTCCTATGAATAAACACTCAAACTAGCTTCAAGGAGCAGAATACTTCTTTTGAGAGTGTCAGCTGTCTTCTATCTACATGTATGTCATAACATTGATGTTTTTTAGGTGCTACCAATGTTCCTGTGGTATCAATAGTGGTCGAAGGTGGCCCGGGTACATTGGAGACAGTAAAAGCAGCCATAGATAATGCTACTCCAGTGGTGATTCTGGAGGTGAGACTGTGTACCTATCCATCAAATAGATGCTAGCGAGAATAAAGAGAGTAGATGTAACAAGTTTTTTGCTTCCGTTTATGCTTCACGTTACTTTTCTCTGTGCGGGGTCATGGAGTTTGCTTTCTGGTTAATGGGGACACTTTGTCGATGGTCAGAAGCAAATTAAGGTCGGATGCCCTTCCCGTCATCACCATTGATTGGTTTTCAAACTCACAATTCACGGGATTAAATTGGTGTACTCTAACCACTAACTGGTGGCTCCCTCAGTATATATAACAGGGTAAATCGGGATGAAAATCACTTGTGTCACAAAATGCCCCAATACGTCTACTAATTGACTTTCATTGAATACAAATACGTTTCAAATACATGTGCTGACACAATTAATGCAGTGCTAACCAGTGGCACTTTACTCTTGTGGATGGTGAATGTAGGGATTGTTGCCTGATCATATAGTGAAGGTCTAGCTGTTCAGATTGGCTATCGTTGGCTATCAATATATCAAGATTGAGAAAGCAGAGCCGGCTTTCACAGTGAAATGAATACTTTCTTATATCTTCAGGGATCAGGTCGAGCCGCTGATATGCTTGCTTACGCCTATAAAACCACT
>Ga0224511_10005116_pt1 | contig 10188 bp, 8 predicted proteins | sample SF_May12_sed_USG_2_FD_169988 | JGI IMG/M metagenome (GOLD analysis project Ga0224511, IMG submission 169988) | Sediment microbial communities from San Francisco Bay, California, United States - SF_May12_sed_USGS_8_1 | ecosystem: Environmental > Aquatic > Marine > Sediment | place: USA... | reverse complement strand
TTACATAAGTCAGTTTGTGATCCATTGCTGTACCGTGTGAGAGTTCGTAATAATGTGTGAGTTTATAAAAGCATAACTCCATGGTGAAATTGTTTGGCATTTTTGGCCGGCGATTTATTCACCCGCGAGTCATTATGATGAAAAGATATTTCCTGTATATTCTTGTGACGGCATTAGCCTGGTGTTTGTCAATCGACACGGCCTTTCGAGCCTCAGCTTCTACCTTTACCTTAGCTGTGTCCAAAGTGTTCCCAAGTCTTTTCTAAAGAATTTGAGGGGTGTATTTACCTCATACCGTTCAAATTCTAAATAAGGCTTGTCTAGCCCTTCTAGCTCTCCAATGAATGCACTGGCCTTAGCGACACATATAGAACCTGTCTTCAATCTTACAACCATTCTCTCCACTCAATTATTGATAACAGAGCAGTTCGATTTAACACCGTTTGAAAAGTGTGATCACCTCATCGAGTGACATAAAGGCCAAGTCACTTTATATCACTGACCCAGAAGACCGATGAAAGACACCAGAGCTACCCAACCATTTTGAAACACATTTTTTTAGCCTAACATGCAGTGTTTACTTGTGTTTTTAGGAAAGTGGCAGTGCTGGTGAAGTATATTGACCATCGTGTGCTACAGGATGTATGTGAGGCAGTGCGTAGATATACGCGCAAGAGGATGCAGTTCGTAAGATTTATAGTTGCTCATAAAGTGGAAAAATCTATGAATCAAATGAAGCTTGCATTAGAAGTAGTTCGCGTAGAACAGGAGGCGACAGCGAAGAATATTCTGGTGAAACAAGGCTTTACACTGGCGTCCATAACCAGGACAAATGGACAGCTAATGCTCTGTGAAGGAGAATGTGTGAACTTAGTCATTGATGACCTTGATGTGGAACTGTCCGTGTTCTTGTTCTCTAAGCTTAGAAGTAGTCGTATAATCAGCACAGGTTTACCCAAACGAAGACAGATATATTTCACTATAACCAGTCAGACTAGCATAGCGTGTGCTACAAGATGTTACGGAGAAATGAATTTTTAACTTCTTTTCCTTTTGGTCGAAGATGCTCCACTCTACATATATGCAGATAGTTTTAAACTTTACAAATTTTCAGTCATCCCTTATTTTGTATTCTCTGTTGCAGTTATTTCCCATAGTGTGAAATACTTGCTGCTTGTTGCAGTAAGAAGGATGGTGACAGAGTTTGAGTTCTGGTGCATAGTGTTTTTCTCACACAGTTACTTTTCAAAAGGAACCAGTCATTCTGTACTATGTACAATGAACGGTGCAGATTAACCGATTAAAATGTGTTACAAAAGAAAGAAGTTTTGAGTTAACTAGGCACCTGAGACCAATGCTGTAATCGGTATGGTTTCGTACAAAGGTTTCAGTCATAGCCTGATAGCAAAGAAGTTATCTAGTACCATTAACTTTATTTTTATAAATGAGGGCTACTTTGCAATAAAAAAATTGTTGTTGATGCCAAAAATAGCAGTTGGTTGCGTAGCTTCCATGTGAATGAATCAGTTTTCGAAATAGGGTAGCATACTTGCTATGAATTTCCTCGGGTAAATGGTTTGACAGCACCTCCTAGTGGAGCGGAGCATGTGTATGGCCAGAAAATTATTGGACAGATATCACTCATTCCATGGTCTATGTACATTATTTAGGTCAATTCCTATCTCTTGCTCAGCAGGTACCAGAGAGGATAACTCCCAATGGCCTAATTCCCCGAAGGATAACTATGCCTCAAGTACACATGATAAAAGGGTTATGAAGAAGATAACACAAGCAGATTACATGACATCACTACTTAAAGAGTCAAATGGAGAATACGCAAAAAAAACCTGCAAATCGTACGCATTTAAGGTGCAATTTTGGGTCAGAAAGCATTGCATGCTAACAAGTAGTTTTCTACTACGAAAGCTGACAGGTTATTTGGCTATTATTGGGTTATTGGGATTGACTGTGTGTTACTTAGATCGCAGTGCTCCATGACGTAAGGTCTGCAATGTTGGCGCAACTCCATCAACAAAAGCATCCAGCATTAGGTTCTTGCTAACTTTTACATCGGAAGTTCGGATCACAGTCTTCGAGTAATATTCATGGTGAATCGCTTCAGCGTTGGGATGAGATCTTATATAATCATGGCCGTAATTATGTTGTCGGCTAATAGAGAGGGCACTCTTGGCCTACCAACTGGACCAACTATTACTCAAATCAGAGAGCCAGAAATTATTACCACGGAGAAAATAACCGGGCCTTCAGACATGGAGCAATCTGCAGATCCAGCCGCAAAACCGGGTAATTCGCCTATGAGGCTGAAGTTTACTAATAATGTGATCTCACAAGATTATTGTAGAAATTAACTTTTCAGTGTAATACTAACTGCACCTTCACAGGTGGCATGTCTCCACACTATTCACAATCACATGGTTTAATACTGCAACAACAAGTCTACAAGAGCAGAGCAAGGTTTGAAAGGAGGTCACAGTGAACATACGTCCTTTTTACATTACGGTCCATGGATTTAGAGATTCTATTTAGTTAAACTAAAGCAGGTAACAGAATCATAGTCCAGGAGAGAGTACTAAGCGGAAACGTTTAGTGTACCTGCCTAGCAGACTGATGAAAGCATACATGGTATCGCTACGTCCTTTTTTAGGGGCTATGACAGCACAGTTGGTAAAACCTCGGATTTGTAATCTATGGTCGCAGGTTCGAGTTCCAATGCCAGCAGGATGCTGTCTTGGAAGTTGACACGGGCCTTCAGCAAGCCCCTCAAACCAAATTGCTATCAGGGTCCTTGATCACCATGGTAAAAAATGGAGGTCCCAACTGGATAAGGGTCAAGATCATTCCGGCTGTTATAATCTACCTCGGCTCCCTTTTTGAGAAGAATAGCCGAGTTTGGCTGGGTGATGTGTAAATAGACTTAGGTTGTCTGACCCCAGAACCATGGTAATGACCACACGATGTGCTCTGGCTAAGCAGTAGCTTGTGAAAAACAAGTGGTGTTTAACCGGACTGTTTTGCCCATGGGTTCTGTGGTTTTGCCATACACTTTAATATAGGTCATCTTTTGTATTTTAGGGAGCATAGTGGTACCTGCCACCGGTCTGGGTATTATCATAGTCATTCTCCTAGCATTTGGTGTGTACAGCGTTGTGGCAGAGAGAAGAATCTCAAGAACCTCTGAGGCAGTAGTACAGCCAGGAAAAGGTACCAATAATTATATAAAACTCACAGAGAAGATAACTCTATGGTAGGACTTCACTTTAGACTTGACGAAAACCACATTTTAAATTCACCTTGTTTGATACTATGCACTTTATTGTCTAAACATTATTGTGTTTGTTGACTAGGCAGAGTTGCCCACATGTGTGGTGCATAGATAGATAAAATAACTTGGTGATGGGTGCGGTGTATAGTTGTCCCATCTTACTAGTACCTTTTTAACCAACCCAAGAGTAATCACTGTGCTGATTGGTGATGGACATTGTCACTGTACATATTTACTCTATATTTTCTTCATAGGAAACTTGCTGCACCATGCATAAATGACCCTATGCATTCGACCACTCTGAAATTTCACAGCCAGCCTAGCTGTTTTTCAATTACACTAATATCTAAAGCTGTATCACTTGTAGAGGAATCAGCAGTGTCTCATCAACCCCTGAATTCTACGACACAGCCGATCAACATAGAGAACATTAATCCGATACTGGGAACTACACGTGGATCCTCAGCGTCTAAGCCATTTGATATTAAAGAGCTAGCGAATGAGCCATCACCTAATTCTGATGCCAAAGATTTTATCAAACAAAGCGAGGTTGTTGGACCGTCCAAATCGATAAGAACCAAATATGGTTTCATTGCTCAAGAAGCTGCGGCAAAAGCGGCATTGTTTGTTAGATCTGCGATCAGCAGTTCTACGCCTCTCCACACCGACTTACCGAGATCGATAAGAGCTACTCCCAGCAAACCTGGGAGTAGGGATGTGTTATAGGAAGGACCCAGCTAAATAAGAATGTGCATCACGTGTGTTTTTTGTGGTACAAAACAATGTGTCTGGCCATACAACGAAACGTGTCTTTTCCATGTAGCAAATGCACCCGACCCTTACGCACAATTTACCTTATGGTTCAGTTAACCAGGTGGTATGTTCTTCTATACGCCAGTGCCGCATAAGCTGTTAGAAAGTAGCACCTGAATTCCATCACAACCCATTGCTCTACCTTCCTGTGCCTTGAATGATATGAAGCAGCTGTCCCGAACTAATTATAAATAAACAAAAATTCCACTAGAAAATGATGCAACTTTGAAAATGTGACAATCTAGTGCTAGTCGCATTCTGTTTGTATAGTCAGTCAACACTCAGCACCCAATTTGCCGAACACTACTGTAATCGAATTGTCCAACCCACATTGAGATTTGGGATGTCTTTTTCTTTGTAAAGATTTCTTGTTGGGTATAAGTGGAAATAGGTAATAAATTATCCCTGAATGGATTTACCACAAAGAATGGACTGTGTTTCACGGTGACCTCCCATTCCAATTAATCACCTAAATTTGGATATATGCCAACAAATCTAGCTCACTACTACTTGTTTTTTGGTTCAGCAATAAGATAAAGTAGTTTTTCTCAATCTCACTTGTCTGATAAAATCAGTGTAAAGTTTGCATTTCGGCACCTAGGCTGCAATCATGTATTCGGGATCAAACGGTTCAGAATTTCGCCACGCATTTAATAATTTTTTCTACTCAGGCACTCAGCAATCCCATTTAACAGACCTCCTACGCCTGAGACTTGTTGGAGTGGTAGGAGCTAGGATAAGGTGAGGAGTTCATACTCACAATGGGGCCCGCAGTGGCCTGGATTCGAACCCAGGCTCTCGTGGTTGCAAGCCCATTTGAGTTTGTTTTCTCGACTTTTCAATTGCAAAATTTTCATTGTTTATGGTAGTAAATATATCATACACTTGACACTAATGACACGAATGATTTTATATGATGGATATTCCACAAAAGCCTTGAGTACCATACACCGCATTTTTTCCCCCTAATTTGCCCTGAAATCGCATAGCTCGATTGAATGAAGACGATATAGGCAACATTTAGTAGTTTCGCGACTGAAAGTTGGCTCATTTGAAGCCATGCGGATTCCCCTGCGTTCTTTCTCCTGTGACTGGATCTGTGCCCCTCTAATGCCACGCCACATTGGTGTCAGATCCGCTATGGACTTCAGGGTTTCAAATTCGCCGACCCAGTACACTCGCCTGATCCCGGTATTTGAGAACCTCCCAACCAAACCCAAGGTCAGTTGCAGAAGGATGTTTCAACCCTTCTAACGTTTTCTGATTGTGGTTGATAATGTATATGCATGACTGATAATCTGCTATTCCTGGGTAGGCTTGTGGTACTCCCTAGGCTGTTTTTATGCTACTTCTAACGGAGCATATGGTATGTGTGCCATCATGCAATGCAGCTATACATGTATACGTGGTGTCGTTTAGTCAAACACCTGTTTAAGTCCATGCTAAATGCTTTAAACTGTCCCAGCAGGCTAAAGAAAAATGCAACCTTTTTGCTTCTTTCAGTTAAACTATTCATCACATTCACCAAAACAGCAGCTGTTGACAAGAGGCATCTACAAAGATCGATATTTATCTGAATTTTGCATAAGCGTGTATTAGCGTATCAAATAAGACGGAATGATATCAAGGAAATACAGCCCTTTAAGGCTTTTATAGGGGTCTACAAGGAATGATTTTTTATAGGGCAGTGTTAGCTTTTTGACCCGACACATACACTTCTGCTATGTTGCGGTCGTCTCCACAGTATAAGAGCTTCTCCACAATGTCTGATGGCGAATCGACTTCGAATATGTCGATTGGCCCTTCACCATCAAACGTTATCACCAGCGCATCAAACTCCTTGCCAACGATGAAGTTGCCAATCTTTTCTTCCATGCCCATCACCTGTGCGCCGCCCAGTGTGGCTAGGTAAAATCCCTCGGCGTGCTCGATGTGTTCGTAATCAGGACCATGCATCGCACACTGCATCAACTTGCTGTTGTCGATACTTCTGCGTAAAGCATCCAGGATGGAGACCGAGTGCCCCCCAGACACATCAGTTCCTGTAATCATATAAATTGCCATGGGGATATTGTGTCATTAACAAGTTGCTCCTCGCCAAGGATAACCTGGTGACTGGCTTCTCGACATTACACCGAATCAGCTGATGCTCTGGCAGAGTGGAGCTGGAGTCAGCTTCCAATATGCCAATACCGCTCAGGCAGCAACTTCATTGCATCCTATAGTTGAAATAAAGGACTGGCACTGGGCCTAATTGTGTCATTACGGTGCCCTGATGAGAATAGTGATCCATATTATCATGCGAAGCGATACCATCAATCACCGAACAACTATTGTAGTACAGTCATTGGGAAATATATTGTGTGTACGATGGTCTAAGTGAAATAATAACACTATCTTAAAGGATACTTCAAATACACCAGTTTATATGCATTTCCTCATATAATGTGGATTTAGCAAACCCAAACCAAATTCTCAATGTGTCGGACAATGCTGACTATGAGTTGCCTTTGAGGTGCAGACTTGCACAGATAAGAAAGACTAAATATTCTGGGTTATAGCAGCAGTTAACAGCAGACGTTGGGGGAAACATGTCTCGCATATCAAGGCCTAGTGACACTGCTAGGACAGGATGCTAGGATCAGAATTAGCATTTCCAAGACCAAAGACAAGCATGCATTCCATGTAGTGTGAAAATGGGGCCATACCTATACCATACTCTATAAGGCAGAAGAAAATACTGTAGTATTTATTTCCATTCTCCGCTATTCTAATGGATATTTACATAGTGGGAAGAGCACATATGCCCTGTAATCTCCCTAATCCCATAGTAGACAACTAGTACCAGCCAGTCAACTAAAGCCCATGTTTATTATTTATTCAGTTGGGACAATCTGGGGCTCTATGATGAAAAATTGTCTGATAGCCAATGGCCGAGTGGGTAAATGGCTGCTAAAGGAGAAAATTGCACCTGCAATTGGGGAGGCGCTGTGGCTGAATGGTTAAAAGGTTCCTCAATGGCGATGAAGGTCCTGGGTTCCAAACAGCTCATACGGAAGGTTTTTCAAAGACTCTCTCAGACTCACCCCCGCCCCTCAGACTCACCCCCGCCCCCTCAGACTCACCCTCGCCCCTCAGACTCACCCCCGCAGGGAATGGGTCTTCAGAGCCGGGAAATCTGAAAGGGTGAAGAAGAGGAGTGGCACTCCCTCTGTGTTACACCATCGGTGCTATAACTTGGCTCCTACTAGCCTCTTCCACACATGGCTACTGGTTATGGATATCCTTTAGATAGAAGTTGTCACTCACCCAGTCCAAGTTTGACTCCAGCACTGTTCGCTCGTCTAATGTCCATCATACCGCTTCGTAAAGACATATTACTATTGGGACAGTGAGCGACCCCACTGTTGTAGCGTTTTATCACCGCTAGCTCTTCGGAGGACGAATGTACACAGTGAGCGAGGATTGTCTGATCCGTTAGCAGACCACACTGTTCGTACACATGAATATACTCATCCACATCACATTCTTCTTTCACCGCGCTCACCTCACCCAGATTTTCACTCATATGAGTTTGGATTGGAGCGTTGTACTCTTCGGCAAGTTTAGCTAAACCCACCATGAGCTCATTAGTGCAGGAAAGAGCAAACCTTGGAGTGACGCATGCCTGAATGAGCCCATCGGTACCGTGAATGGCTTTCATTTCATCCAGGAAAGCGCGACAGTCACTTAAAGCTTGCTCGGTAGTTTCTATATAGTAATCGGGACTGGATTTGTCCATGGACACTTTACCCACAAACCCTCTCTGCCCTCGGCGTTTCATTGTATCAGCTAATATGATTGAAGCTTTCACGTCAATCGTTGCATAATAACATGCCGTAGTTGTCCCGTTTAGCAGAGTACGTCTGACTACTTTATCATAGACGAGCTTCGCAAATTTCTCATCTTTGAATTTAGCTTCAGTAGGGAAGGTGTATTTTTCTAGCCAGTCTAGCAGCTGGTGACTGTACCCATTACCAGCATTACTGTATTGAGAGGCATGGATATGAGTGTCCACCAAGCCTGGCATTAAGAAACTGTATTTACTTAGAGTGCGAAGAGAGAGGTCAGCATCAGCCGCTAGCAGCTGCGCCCTTTCAGTCGATGTGCCAGACTCGACAGCCGTGATGACACCATCCTTGACAATGATTACAGTGTTTGCCAGGATCAGATAAGGGTCATCCTTACTCAAGGAATGCACTATTGTGCCATAAAAGGCGTGGCTCATCCTCTTTCTCTGATGTAGTTTCTAAAACATGGTAGCTAAGATTTCACGGCATATATCGCTTTGATGCAGGATTAAAACGAAATATCACTTTGTTGGTTTGTGCCAATCAGAGTTATGTATGCGCAAGATACCAACAGATTGATAATCTCAAAGTAGGGTTACACTAATAAGGAGGGTGAGTGATTGAGATCAGAAACAAAGCACAATACATGTACTACGGAATGACCGCTATCAATAAAATGCTACAAGATCACTTGGCAAAAGCAATACAAAAGGTTCAACAATGAATAATGACTTTCATTCATGCATAAACTTTAGCCGTTGGTGTTTTGAATTCAAGCATAAGGTGATAGGCTCACTGGGACTGTCATGTTTTAATGGGTTGCAGTTGGATGTTTTCCAAAGTAAGGTCTTATTTTTGACAGTCTTTAATTTATACCATAAATATTTGGTGCACTGCATTGTCTGTTTCTGTCTCCCTTTTTACAAATCATGACAATTCGCCTTGAGATTTAAATTTCCTATTCTTCATTTTTTGAACTGTAATGGAGTTCATGAGGACCCGTGAACAATAAACGCAGATTTTTGGTTGCTCGCCTCCAAACAAAGGGCATATGTCTATATAATGGTTCTTTCCTAAACTATTGCATAGCTGACAGCCACTATCTAACTGTCATAAGTGACACAGTCATTGCGTGTCACTTGTGACAGCCATAAAAAATTAAAATCACTCTCAATTGTAAATCTAAATGTAAGACTAAGAGTAAGACTACTAACTTGTGAGTCTAACTCTAAGAGTAAGAGTAAGAGATATGTGATACACTGATTGTACCATCTTAGTAGCGTGACTGACCGCCTAAGTCGGATCTAAGAATGACTTCGTACACTTTTACCTTAATGTTTAGTAGTTACCTCTTTTAAGCGTGTCGTTCGCTCCTTTCTTGACGTGTTCACTCTACAGTCTACTTTATGTCACCCCTTTACTGACTACCGATTAACGCCTGTTCTGCACGAAGGGATTCCCGGTATATTGCGTACGAAGCTTCTGCGGAAGCTTCAGACTATTGACCAATCCAGAGACAGATGTCTCTGAACCAATCGTAATGCATTACTTCCTAACGACACTTCGAGCCGTTTGACAGTCGTTTCCGTTGTAGCCATGTGAATGATTCTTATCGTTGCTTACTCGGAGTCGGACCCATAAGGTAAACTTCTCATCTTCCAGACCATTCAGTTGATCAATATCCTAACTGTGAGTGATCGCAAGTTAGACTAGTTGATCTCTTCGAGTTTAGGCATTAACGTGACTGATTGAGTCACCCGTCAGGGGCTGAAGACGGAAAAGATCAGTACAGTAGTGAGTAGACGTAGTCACGTGTGACGTAGTGAGTAGCTGTAGAGACTAGAGTAATCGCCAGTCGGTGATCATTCATCATGATGATGATTCGCTCATTCACAGAGTGAGTGAGTGAATCTGAGTCTGACCGTCATACTCTGAGTCTGGCTGTCACGCGAGTCAGTATGACTGTGTGCGTGCGCGCGTGACTGTAAACTGTAATTTGTAAAGTAAGTAACTCACTCAGTAAGTGAGTAACTGACTGACTGAGTGAGTTACTTACTTTACAGTTTACAGTTTACTGACTGAGTTGGTGAGTGACTCACAGTCACCGTATGACTCATAGTCACACACGCGCGCGCACACTGGCTGACACAGTGACAGTCAGTGACCCACTCGTCACTCACTCACTGACTGAGGTGATTTATCCATTTAGTGATTGGCTGACTCAACCAGTAAGTGAGTAATTGTAACTGTAACTTGTAAGTG
>Ga0224511_10005115_pt1 | contig 10188 bp, 2 predicted proteins | sample SF_May12_sed_USG_2_FD_169988 | JGI IMG/M metagenome (GOLD analysis project Ga0224511, IMG submission 169988) | Sediment microbial communities from San Francisco Bay, California, United States - SF_May12_sed_USGS_8_1 | ecosystem: Environmental > Aquatic > Marine > Sediment | place: USA... | reverse complement strand
TTGTTAATATGTTCTTATTAAACATAATTCAGCATTAAAATCAAATCGCGTATTTTCAGAAGTCCAAATAATATCTTTATACATATTTCCCGTCTGAAGACAAAATATATATATACTAAACTTTAAATTTCACTTTAGCAGCTGAGGATGAATAACGTGTATTTAAAGATCAAATGCTATTGATTTTTTTTTTGCAGTCTTGTCGTGCAGGGGCCCGGTCGGACATCGGCCGATGTTAGTAACTTTGCCGGCGAGTTGTAAATCGCTGAAATCGTACGGCGTAAGTTTTATTTTTGACGCACGCAGTAGAATCATCATATTCCTAAAACTTAAGGAGCTTTAATAAATACTAAATAGATTAGATAGATGGGCAGGTGAAGCCGTATATGATGCGATCCATGGTGATTGTTGACTTAAAACAATAAACAATTTTGTTTACGTGAACAGTCATAATGTTCAACTTTATATAAGTCAAGAATCGCCATGAGCTACATAACATTTAACACTTTTATCAATAGCACACGAATAACATAGACAGCGAACGAGCGTCATACCATTATAATATTATGTCCGTTATAAAAAGGGCTGATTCAGAAATACGAGCTCTATTGTATCAACTCTATCAACACTAACTTATCCGTCAAAAAAGGCAAAGATGCCCCGTAAAACGCTCTTCATGAATTACGTGAGCGTTTTACGGCGAGCGTAATGGGGTGTTACAGAACAATAAACAAATGTATTTGAATAATGATAAGATTGGGTTTCCTCAAACAAATATATGCATCATATGGAAAAGTACATGATTTTATTTAATCTGTGTCTTTTACGGCCTTGTTTTAAATATAAAATGTACACAAGTCTATAAACGCAGTTAACATTAAACATATTTTGATGTTGTGATAAAACAGTATATTTATTTTATCAAAATTAAAGTTCATAAAGTGGGCATAACCGCAATTTGTGTTGTACAGCTGCAATCATATCAGTAACCCGAGGTTTACTAGATAGATCTCCCCTCTTCACCATGTATTACTCGAGATTATCTATTTATCACTCGGCACGTCCCTGGCCCCTAAAACGCCGATAAGAATAAGTTCCGCGTATCCGAGACCAGTTGTCTGCAGTTTTATTCCTTTTACTGCATATCCACCGCACTCGTGTATATATATACCGCATGTCGCTAATAGCTGCGAATCTATGATCCCAGAGGACCAGCAAAATATAACGACACGATGATGTAGTGCGAGACGAAATTTTACAGCCGCCACTCAAGTACTAAAGACCAGCTGTAGTTTGTTAAATTACTCTGAGGGGAAGAGAAACGTCCATAGGAAACAAAGCATGCATATGGAACATAGCAGCCTCGGTTTTATCAAAGCTGTTCATCAGTATATTTATAAGTTAACACAGAATACATCGTACGTTTATCAGAATATTACTAAATCTTACAAAACCTGTTTAACTCAAAGTTAACAAAATCAATGTTTCAAACAAATCAACCCCGTATACATGTATCTTATAAAAATGTAAATCGTAATCAAGTAAGTAGGCCATTCGGATGCTTTTCCGACAATCTGAACATTTTCGGAAAATGCACAACTTATTTTCCGAAAGCACGGAAATGGCCGACATGTTACGATTGCTCTTCCGAATGTCTTACAAATAAGTTTGGATAACTTTTGAAGAATAGACAATCTCGGTAGTGTAAAGCATACGTTTATTTTTATTGTATTTGACATTTATATATTGTTACACATATTATGTTAAACTACTTACTAACGATGAGTATAAGCATCTAGAGGTAAAATTGTTTACATATATAATACCCAAAGTAAACGCCATATGCTGTGTGACTTAAAAATAAAAATATTCCTACCATAAATAAGGAAGATGCCGCGTTCTGAGTTGATATATTATGGTTCACAAACAAATGTAATTATTAAGGTTTCAAATAACAATTTTCAACAGAAACGTTCGTTCTGAAAAGTCCATCAAGTGTCCAGATATGTTTACCCCGTATAGACTATTATACACCCATTATGTTAATAAATAGAACGAATAATTTGAGATAAATAATTATCATGTCGGTCTTTACTGATAATTTGATAACTGAAAGGTAATATACAATGTAGCCCATTTTATCAGTAACTTTGATTATCTAAATTAATCAACGGTTACACGGTTTCATTTTCTAATCAAATTAAAATACGACACCCATGCAGATACATTATCTTAATGACGCTATATTTATTGCTAATGAAATACAATGTACATGTTTTGTTTCCCATTAAGTAGTGTATTGTTTTATAAATATATCTTAAATACTTACCTTTATTGTTTTTTCTGCTATGAAATAGCTGCTTTTTATGTAAACATCTAGAAAAAAACCGACCATGTGGACAACATAATTTAAACCATTTTAGGTGTGTGTGTGTGTGGGGGGGGGGGTTAAAACAATAATTATAACAAAGCTATAATACCTGCCATGTCTATACAACTAAACACAAAAAATATATACGTTAGAAGTAGAACATGGCACCAATCAAAATCTGTGCATAGCTTTAATATTATATGTTATATGTAATTTAACGTTGTCCATGCACCTATTTAAGCATTAGATGATGTGTGAATAAAAATGATCTCCTCCTTTGGAAGGCAGTTTTCAGAAGGTAGTACGCAAAAGGTCAAAATACGTGTGAGCTGTAAATAAGACACTTACTACGGCCACTAGTGTTCCAAACAGGATCTACCTAAACCAATAACTATTTTCATTTCAAAAAAACTATCACGTGTCTCTCTATGGTAAATAAACATATACAGCGACTGAAACGTACTTCATCATAAATACCATTGGCGGATTCTGTGTCTTATACCTCTAACTCCCCAATGTTTCTCTGGTTATTGATGGATGAAGATGACCCCCATGTTTTGGTAAGCAGTTTTCAGGAAGGAGTTTGACAGCAGTTTGCAAAGGATCGATGGTACGCAGACCTGAAAATGTTAATTAACATAATAATTCAATTTCGACCAAGAAACATGACGAAGTTCCATGTTAAGATTTATGACAAATGGTGTAAAATTAATTAATACTGACTTGGTTTAGTTTGTCCCCTTTTTATATAGAATGGGAGATAATTGGTAGTGTACTTGATTCTCATGAACAGTTAATCTCTAATGTAAAATTGTTTAAAAATCTGAGACAGAAAATGTCCAAACATTGCTAAAGAATTTAAATTTGCAAGAGCGCTATCAACAATGTGTTATCTTCAGAGGCTGACAAAGATATGCAAATACAAGGTCACTCCGTATTGCAATACTTGTCGTATTACATGCAAAGGTGTGTTATCGACTAGTACATTTATATTTTAGAACATAAAATTAAAATTCGTAATGATTAAGAGGGGGCGGTGTGAACACAGTAAGCAAGCCTCCTCTTAAAGATGCTATGTCTGTATCTTTATACCTTATAATCGGTCAAAAATCTTGCAATATGTTTAGTATACTAAATAAATTAACATTGCGAAGGGATTCTGCAAAATAGTGTGGCATATAATGTTTTTTTGAACAAAAAGTGAAAACACAACAACAAAACAAAAAATCAAACATAAAAAACCCTTGCCGGGGCCGGGCATTGAACCTGGGACCTCTTGCACCGAAGGCGGATGCGTTACATGTACCACTGCACCACCGAGTCAACTGAGAATATCGATTTGAGTCAAGCTATTTAACTGTTTCGACGCAATGTGTCGAAACGTAAATACACAAAGCCGAATTTGCGGCCACACATTTACAACAAATTCAATTTTACTGTTATATTTTTACATGCATGAGTATCTTTATTTGGCTGTTTCTCATATTTACGGATGTAGGTTTAACTTCTAAAATATGGTTAAAATGTAAGATGTGCCTCGAATGAGAATCGAAGATGGGGGTATCGCTATCGGTTTGATTTACGCCGGTACGCCTTTATACTTTTTAATCATTTATTCGTACAGAAAGGTATATACACAAACAAAAACGTTGGTCATTATTTTCTTGCATAAGGCACGTATGGTTCACAGACTGCACAAGTCTTTACAACTTACTTGGCTTTCTTTGGTCCGTGATTCGTCTTAAATGTTTTTGTATGAAACATAGTTCATGTTGAACTGATTTGTTAGACCTATTCCCCTTTGTTTATGCCGAAAACATTTCAATATTCTTTTGCAATATTTATAAACTATATTTTTGTTCTGCAAATTTTGTTCCTGTAAGTTAATTTGCTAACTTTAAGATTAATTCTCCTAAAATATACTTACTCTGATTAAAAAAATGATTGTAATAACAAAATGTATATTATTTTTAGTGTTTTGTATTTTTGTCTAGTATTATGTTTGAATTGATAACTTGCAATAACGTTCATTCGTCTGTCAATTTACAAAATTTGATAATTCTTAGAAAGGAAAATATTGTTTTCTTTGAAACACTTGATTTTACTAAATTGAACTACACTACTTTTATTTTCAATTGTTTTCCTTAAAATATTGTTTATGCATAATAATGTCTGTAGTAAGGAACGCTGTAAGCAAGAGTATCTTTCATGTTTTGATGATTTTGTGAACATATAATAGTTTCATTTTTTTCAAAAACAGCAGAATCATATCTTGCCGGCCAAAATGTTTCAACTATGCAACCTTCAAATGTCTGTTCCGTGTTGCTCGTGCATTCGTCCGTTTGTTTTGCCCATTATGTTAACTTATGTATTTTGATAAAGCATCCAAGGGCGACACACTGTTTTCAACTGAACACACATCGAGTTTAAATATAAATAAGTAAACAAATCTTCTGTGATGTCCAATTGTGGTTTAATTGAAATGAAAACATATTATGAGTTCAGAAATGTATATGCACATGCAATAAGGACAAAAACTTGACACACATCGTTGTCCCAGTAAATGCCCTATTTTCTGGAATATAAAACGTACAGGTTTTCTTGGTATTGCTTCAGATGAAATTCAAGACTTCATCCTTGACTTTCTGCACTAAGGCAGATACAAACATTTCTAAGCACTGTAACTTAAATACCTTTGCATGAACGTATAATGGACACGTATCACGTAATTATTACCTTATCCCTTGTTGAATATTCAATTGATGTCATTTCCCATCTTATTCATTTAAATAACATTTGAAAAGTAGTTGTTTTATAAACACGATTTACAAACAATGTCTACCTTTTTACATTGTAACAAGACTTTAATTTTAAGGAAATTTTAGGTATAATTTTAATCAGTCCAATGAGTTGTTTTGATTGATTGAAGACATAATAATTTACACAATATTTATTTTATACTATTTTCTGACAATCATGTACTTCGAAATGTTTTCAGCATGGTAAGAGTAAAAATGGAAATACATCTATACTTTTCTTTTCTAACCCATTTCTGTACTTGTCAACTTGCATGAATTGTAACGTTATTTCTAGATTAGAAAGTTGAATTTCAATTAGAAAGGATTATTTTCATTTGATTGGAAATGTAGAGCAAAATCTAAATGCTAGATTAATCATGAACTATTCTTACACACTACATGTACTGTGTTTTTGTTGTTTTTTAGGCATAAAGTGCTTTTTAAATCATACATTTTGTCAAACATATTATTAAATAATGTGTTATAACAAATTCTGCAATAACTGGCCAACGCCCTTATGTGATTGTGAATTAAGTATATCATTAAGAGATGGCTGATATTTTAGTTTATTGAGATTGCTCAATATGTTTTGTCAATCAAAATTACCAAAGCTGTCATTTTTACATTTGTTAAAATATTTATTTTCTTTTTTGCATATATTAATGTCATTCATTACGTTGAACACATAATGTACCTGTTTTTATTTAGATCGTTGCGTTCACGCTTGAAACGATATTCTTGCCCAAAATATTGTTAATTCCATCATCATCATCAAGTTCATTTTCCTGTTAGAAGATATTCACGCCCTTTTGAAAATTAAAACCGCATTTTTATTAAACTATATAAGTACAATAAACATGTATATTTATACATATGTATTGTAGATCACATGTTTCAATATATCTCCCTGTTAATAGTTGACCATTGAATATGTGTCACACATCTGTGTTATGTCTTAGAAGATTTATGCATGCAAAACCACTATTCAGGTAGTCTACTCATATAGTCATATTTATACAAGTACCTCAAACTTTGTATGTGTTTTATACGAAATAATTAATACGAAAGTAGTGCTTGATGTCTTTGTGTTATATATTTTCATAGGAAATATATATTGTTTAATATTGCATGACCTAAATACAAAATGTAAATATTTTGGTTTGAGATAATTGTGTATTTATGTCACTTACGTTTGAATGTAGATTTTGACGCCGTTGCCAACGCTGATAACGTTCTATCATGGCGGTCATTTTAACTTACACACACTCCTGGGACGCTTACACGACATACATGTACTCTTCACCCGTACAGAGTTCACATCCTCGTGTCAGTATCTGACATTGAGTAAATCTTGTTTAAGTTCCGCCGTCCACGCATTTACAACTGATATTAACGTGGTATGAAAATGCACTCTACCTCGTGGCCATGAGACAAAGATGCCAACAAGGTGCGTCGTTATGTTTTTACTAAAAAACATATTTTCTTAAAATGAAACAATCCAAACGACTAACGTAGATATAGTTGATGAAATTTAAAAAAAACACTTTGAATAGTATACACAATATTATAATATATAATTGACAATTATAATATTGTATACAATTTATTACCTTACCAAATTCTTACTTTCGACATTCTAATGTGTTGTTTAAAACTGCCAACCAATTATTAAGACTATAGATCTAGTTTCTGGTTTTTATTTTTTATACTGTGAACTCGGCTGTTCTGGGTCAGTAAAGAAATTAACGAAGCGTGAAAGTTTGGATAGAAAAAACTGCATTTATTGTTCAACAAATAATTCCTCCGTACTATAATAAAATTTAGGAATTCTTTATTTTTGAAAACAAAAACGCCATTAGGGTATCCACGTGCATGTAAATTTTACAGTTGCGGGTCACACTTCACAGTTGCGGGTTAGGTGACAAAATTTAATGTTTATTTTCTGTTATCAGGAGTCGTCGAAACAATGCTATAATTAAACAAAACAGGATTATTTTAACGAAAAGACATTTTTATATGCTTTTGCTGCAAAAAATGTAAATGAACGATCTAACCTTAACACAATACAATAAAAAACAAAAGAAAAATGAATACAGAAATTAAATTAAAAAAATATTTTTAAACTTCTTGATTTTGTAGTTTTTGACACAATATCACATCTCAGTATAAACAAATATTATAAGTGGTGTTATATTAAAGTCCATACTTTTGATGTTTTAGAGAAATATGTTTTAGATCACTCCAGTTGTGTCAAGAAGCTACATTTGCGCGTCGATTTTTAATACACTAATAATTATCGCAAAACACAGGTAAAATACAGGTATATATATATATATATATATATATATATATTGCGATAATTATTAGTGTATTAAAAATCGACGCGCAAATGTAGCTTCTTGACACAACTGGAGTTATCTAAAACACATGTCTCATACAATGACACTAAACACTAATGTACTAGTAGGTCTTTAATTTTTTTCTGAGACCCACACTTTGTGTAAACACAATTTACATGTACATGTACTTGTAATACGGACATCATTCATGTCGATGGACCGTCTCTAAAAGTTCCAGTTATTCCGCAGCACTGCATATTAAATTAGAAAATATAAACAGACTTAAAATCTTAAGACGTTATGTCTTAGATAAATGGCTGTAATTAATAACTTCACGACGGTTTTATGACGGAAAATTGGAATCATTTTGTTTTCTATTCAAGGCTGTATTATTTTGAAGAACTGCCATCTACTCTGAGAATCGTGACAGTAGTTTATATATCATGAGAGCTATGTGCCACTTTGCGGCGTTATTCCGGGGTTGGATTTTGAGAGAGGTGACGTATACACTAAACGCGTTCAGCATGTCGCCTTCCAACTCCAGGCAATGGCCAAACAGGTGAAGGACGGTCTTAATGTGATACACCTGGCTCATTCCATCATAGGTTGACACAATGTTTCTAAGTGTGTCGAAGGCTTGCAGCTGTAAATGACGCGCTCCAAGGTCACGGTACGTCAGGTACTGAAGGAACAGCATAAATGGTCGAGCATCAACCACGGCGAAGTCCATCCATTGGTTTTCGTAACAATGTCTGTGTTGAATATCATCACCTACAGTTCGAAACATCTCAAACCTCAGGAACTTTGGGGCACAGAACATTTCCTGCTTCGTGAACATGACACAAAATGCAAGCTTTCGTGACATCATTTGAACAGGGTTACGGGCACTGAATTCACAGAACCGTTTGGAAAGTGTTTTACCTTTATATCGTTTACAAGAGCAAGCGGGTTGCACAGAATCATCGAGTCTGCTTGCGATATCACCAAGTTCATTGGCAGCCCTCTGTAGATCTCCACTACAGTATAATATGGACGCCAGTTTCAGCCTGCTGGAAGCCGCGTCCGTGTCGAGTGTCTCGCTGTTCATCATCGATAGAGGAAGAGGCCCTCCAGTCTGTAGGCGACGCGAACTGACAACAGTCGCAAATATAAACCGCAGGTGTGTTTCAAGAAATTGGGCGCAATCATTTTCGTACTGACTACAAACCTTGCCGTCTGCATAGACACGCACTGAGAAAATTGTCCCTAATATTCTATTAACTAAGATGTGTTGTTTGTCAATGTCACATATTTTTAAAATAAGAAGACGAAATTTTTCATAAAAACTCACGAAAATTTCTTTTGCTAATTTGCCACAAATATTTGCGTTCATATCGGTACCAATTCTCAATTCCCGGGACAGTGGCATCAACCTCTGTCCTAGGTCGTCAATCTGCAGGTGAAACAACACGCGCATGTCGTCCTGAATCATGACCTTGATCGCCTTCTCCAGGCTTATCTGGCACTTGCGGCAAAGTTTCCCGTCAAACAAATCAACTCCCTCAACTATGTAGTGTGGACACTTGCCTTGGAAGAGAAATTCATGAATGGTTTGGAAAGTACGAACAAGGCATTCCAAAAGTCGAGTTTTGGTCCAGACATTTGATGAGGTTCTCTCCAACGTGAAAAACAGAGCAGTTTTGAAATGAAACGTTGTAATTTTGCAACTTTCATGAAGGGTGTGTTTGATAAGCTCTTCCTTTTTTATCATTTTTAACACCACCAAACATTTTTGCTGAGTTATATTCAGACTGAACATAAGTTGTCTCTCGATCAAGTTTGGTGTGATACGCCATTCCAAATGCTTGTTCGGACTAGCATGGTGTCCGTCTGGAACCAGAAAACACGGAAATTGGCGTGCAGCCTCAATAACATCTGACGACGGCCAGTATCCTGGTGTCAATTTATTAAACCACGAAACAATTTCAGGCGGAAGCGTATTACACACAAGTGCGTAAACAAGGTCAAAGTCTTCGTTACAACTGTTAGATGGTCCTCTCCGAAGATGGTTGTTCCCAAATATCGTTGCAAACAGGTCTATCACACAGCGGTTGCTGAGAAGCACGCGGCCACGTGAATCAAATTCCATATTTTCAGGATCCAGCAGGACTTGTTCAGGCTCAGGTACATCTGATCTGTACACCTGCAACAGGTAGTGTTGAGCGGGTGTTGACTTTTCTCTCAGCATATGTAAATTCTGTTTTCCCATTTTCCAATCTGATAATCTGTACATAATGTTTACATTGCCAATTGTGTAGAGCGTGTCGATGTCTGACTGGAGACCTGGAGTCGTCGTGCCTTCAGACTGACTCCCGAAGTGATACATTGTATAATGAAATCCCATAAGTTTGGAACACATTGTCGACATGGTCTCCCTACGCAGAAATGTTTCCGTCCTCCTCGCCACTATCCACGTGTTCACCCCGATGGCATCGAGGGCCGCGTACAGCAACTCCGAGAGGGCTGCGAAAAAAAGGGAACCTGGAACCATCCTCTGGAAAATAGAAGTTATCAAATTTGTTTAATACTTGAAAACAGTAGGACAGTAGGATTTAGGTAAACATATAATAGGTTAATATTAATTTTATCAAATTATTTTAAGCCCAGGCCTGAGAATTAAATCCTTTTTAACCACTGGAAG
>Ga0224511_10005114_pt1 | contig 10188 bp, 8 predicted proteins | sample SF_May12_sed_USG_2_FD_169988 | JGI IMG/M metagenome (GOLD analysis project Ga0224511, IMG submission 169988) | Sediment microbial communities from San Francisco Bay, California, United States - SF_May12_sed_USGS_8_1 | ecosystem: Environmental > Aquatic > Marine > Sediment | place: USA... | reverse complement strand
TGTTTCTCAACACGCTTATGCGTTATTGCCATTAAAATATAAATAGTTGTCGATAAAAAGCAATACAAAATGACATTTCTCCGTCATTAATTAATTTACCACTCATCATCGATTAGTTTAAAAAAAAACTACAATAACCGATTTTTAAACGACATTTTATTAAATATTGACTACGCAATTTTGGTTTCAGAGGGTTACGTTGACGTCGCCAGTATAAGCCTGACGCCACTTAACGTCTTCAACAACTCTAACGTTGAGCTCACGTGTCGAATCAACACCGTGGGCTACCCAAGTGACGCCAGTTTCCTGTACTGGTGGACGTTCAATGACGTCACGATCACGCCGACCAGCGTCTCACGTTACACCGTTCTCAACTCGGTGCCGGAGCCCCTGTTATATGAACAGAAAGTCTCCACACTCCGCGTCTCACCGATCTTACTCGCTAATGCTGGTACCAAACTAAAGTTCAAATTTAAATGAGTGTTTTGTAAACCTTTTGAATATTTGTTTGACCAGAAGTAATGTTTTTGTAGATCCACTGATGTGATTTTAACCAACCTTAACAGTATTTTCGGTATATAATCATTATCCTGTTTAAACGTTGTGTAAACACACTTAAATCGTTGGATTTGCATTTTTTAAAGAATTAAACTCAACCCAGTTGTCCCTGTCCCTGAAAAACTAAGTAACAGGTGAACATAATTTCATCAAATGAATTCCTGTCCCGAATGGAAACCCTTTTGTTTTGAAAGTCATTTCTATTTGTTTTCCAATGTCTCCAAGTTTGAAGTTTCGAAAATCAAAGTTTTCTTTCTTCAGGTACTTACGCGTGCTACGCAAGTGACGTCACTGGTACAAAAACTGACTCTGCGTCTCTTACGGTGGCTGTCGTTGGGCAACCCGTCGTCACGATGACGCCAGCGGAAGTGACGCTGGACTACGACGCTAACGTCAATATAACATGTAGCTCAACACAGTCTTCAGTAGAATTTCTGTGGTACCGGAACGGTGATCCATACAATCCATTAGGTAGACAGTTCTTTGATTCCACCTAGTTATACTTAATGAAGCAGCAATGAGTTTGTAAGCAACCCACAGCAATGTTAAAATAAGATGCTATTATTTTAATATTTTTGAAATCGGTATCCTTATATAGATACTTGTATTTTCTTTACTTTCTTTCTATTGTTCTTTTATCGCAAACATCTATGATTATTTATTTTTTTGTACATTATTTGCAGTGAAATCAGATTCTTTTATCAAATGCAAATATTTAGGTACATCGGTTTAAGTCAATGCTGTAACAACTGGTTACTAATATTTGTGCTACATAGAAATAAAGAATAATTAAATTAAAATAAATAGAAATAATTTTCACATCAAATAGGTAAATAATTGAATAATCACAAAGTAAATACTATATAATGACTCGTTTACTCTCTTTGTTGAAGATGTGGATATCGCGGTTCGCGCGGGAAGCGTAACGTTGATGATACCTAACGTTCGTGCCAACGTCAGATACGCATGCGCGGGTCGTAACACTGCCGGCGTCGGACCGCGAGCCGTGTCTCTCATCAACGTCCGCCCTAGACGTAAGTTGATTAAGGTTCTGGCTATTAAAAACAATATATTCCTGTTTAAGCTACCTGTGTTTATTATTCCGTTTTCTAGTTCCAAACAAACTTGCAGCGTTCGTTAGTTAATGTTATAATTGTGTTGTTCTTTTTAAAGCCGATGCGACGGTTGTGTGTCCTGAAGTGGTTGACGCCAAAGGTGCCACGTGGACCCAAACGGCGGCCGGCGCGACCGTCACCATCCGATGTCCTACAGGATACACTGGTAAAACCAACAGCTTTGTTACTCGCTTAATAGTTTTGAATTCAGATTGTCAAGCAATTTACCATCAATAATTATCACATAAATGTGTCTTATGGCGTGAATTATTGTCACAAGTTATAGTGCACGGAGAGGCTTATGTCTCAGTTATAAAATTGATATAAAAATGAGGTGTCGTAAGCAATGTCACAAGTGATATCACCAGTGAATTAACGTTACAAGTAATGTCACACATATCGTCACCAGTGATGTCACTAGTGATATGGACAGTGATAACACCAGTGATGTCGACAATTATATCACCAGTGATGTCACGGGTGATGTCACACATGATGTCACAAGTGATGTCGACAATTATATCACCAGTGATGTCACGGGTGATGTCACACATGATGTCACCAGTGATGTCGACAGTTATATCACCAGTGATGTCGACAATTATATCACCAGTGATGTCACGGGTGATGTCACACACGATGTCACCAGTGATGTCGACAGTTATATCACCAGTGATGTCACGGGTGATGTCAGACATGATGTCACCAGTGATGTCGACAGTTATATCACCTGTGATGTCACGGGTGATGTCACACATGATAAGACAATTGTTATCAAAAGTAACGTCAGAAATTATGTCACATGTAATGCCACAAGCGTTGCAAGTATTAAAAAATAGGTAGATTCTTATTTAACAAACGTAGTTAGAAGTTGTTACAAGTTATGTCACAAATCGTTCCTCTAAAGAGTCTTCTAATGTTATCTTTATCTAAACGTACCAGTAATTGTGATATTTTAACTATACCCTTCAGGGGAAGTGACCAGGTCATGCGACACGAATGGCGGGTGGGGCAGGATATTTGATACCTGCATCAGAGACAGTTTGCAGGATATAGACGAAAAGGTAACATAACCCAAAGGACAGTACCTTACATCAATCGTAATAACTCGGGTATTTCCGTAACTTAAGAAAACGTTTTCATTGGATTAACCCGATCGAATTCAGAATGAGGGCCAATCGTAACTACTCGGGTATTTCCGTAACGTAACAATTCAAATATAAATTAAGAGTGTGTTTCCGGGTTTCTGCTTTATATATTAAATACCGGCACGGAGCCCCTGCTATCATTTAAACAAAGAGAACAGCGTTTGATATAGATCAACCTTATACGTTCCCTGCGGTAGGTGACGGCGCTTGCGGACGGCTCCAGCGCTGACACCGTTACGGACGTCCTGGAAGACTTGGCGGAGCAGACGGCCGACGTGGAGCTGTACGCGGGGGAGCTGGGAGCCACCATAGGGACGCTGGACACGCTGGCTCGCATAGGACCCTCCCCTTCCGCCCCGGAAACTGACGTCGATGTACTTGATTTGCAATGGCATTTACCTTTGTTGAGCAGCGAAAAAGGCGCAAAATGAATCAACCGATCATTACGTTAATCTTTTTTAACTGGACTAAACATTTGAGTGTTTACCCAAATTACGCACTTATTAAAGAACAATATACTTGTGGTTATCATAATGCAATATGTATCTAGCAATTAATTCGAATTAATTATTATTATGATTACTATTATTATAAAAGTATTGTTATTATTATTATTATTATTATTATTATTATTATTATTATTATTATTATTATTTATCATTCATTTGGCAGAACTTCCTTCAAATAAGCAGCCATCTAATAGACGACCCCAACAGAGAGCCGTGGGAAATTAGAATTTTCGAGGTATGCCCAATAACATCGAACTATTCCCATACTGGCTGTTAATCCATCATACCTATCAGATACCTTGCCTCAAACAGCTTTGTAATAAACGAACAATATCAAGTTGATAACATCATATTACTAAGAAAGCAGTACGTTCACATAATATGATCTTGTAAATTGAAGTTTATTGTTTACATCACAGAACTATACATCTGACCATTTAAATAATTATCATAACAAAAAAGATACATAAAACTATATGTGGATATAAGGTGTAATCAAAACAAAACGTCCTTGCTGAGTTTTATCATGTTACTCTCGTTTAAAAGACAAACCGAGGCGCCATCGAAATCCCTCGTCTTGTCGAGAACTATGGGGACCAAAGGGCAAACAGCATTCCCGATGGCACCACTCGGTCGCTCAACGCCAAGAACATACGTAAGTTCAAAGAAGACTATGTCAAACATCTCTTGTAAGGTAGGTTTACTAAAACATCTTAAATATTCTATCCTTTATGAACACTTTGAGACCTTTCCTTAAAATAACTTGTTTTTATTTACTGGAAGAAGTGTACTTACTAATCGCAAAACATTTTGCTTGTATCTTAACTGTAATAGTTACTAAGAAATGTCAATAATTTGTTAAATACTGGAGTATGACAATAATTTCATAAAAAATACTACCCCTTGACAAACACGGTAGAGTGTGTTGAAAGACTATTTCGTAAATTATCTATATAGAATAGTGAACTAAAATATCCAACCGTACAAAAGATACCTGCAACTGTCTCAATGCATTAAGCGGATGTCTAAAATTGTAGTCTGGAGCTACTAATACTCGAGGGCAGAGATTTGATTCACTGCTCGGACGTAAACTTTTTCTTGCATAAGTTTATTGTTAGAATGAAAAAAATGTTTTAATTCCATTTAAAATCTCCATATAAACTGTTCCAGTCATAGTGACTGTTGTTGCTCAAATCTTAAACAAACAGGTTTAACGATAGTCCAACGTTTTCGGATATTTTGTTACGTGTTTCCATACAAATGGGTTGCATCTATACATTACAATTATTTATATTTAAATTGTAAGTACAATGTAAAAATTGCTACAGGAACCAAGAAAACAAAGAAAGGTAAAATCTAGATAAAACCAAGATGTGTACCAATAATTTCCGAAACTATGTTTCCAGGACACTGAAATAATTTTGGCCGTTTTCGCCTTATGTATTGTGTTATATAATATATAATTATAGCAATGTGTTCGAACATATTGCTTTACACTCATGACTGTTCACCAGTCTGAATGTGTGTGAATTGCAGATCTGACGGTTGGTCGAGGTAAGCGTGCCGGGTACGAGTTTCCGGACCGGACCCAGACGAACCTGCCCCGGTGGCTCCAGGACTCCACGACCGGCATCTCCATACCTCCGCAGGCGCTCAACGGTCAGCGGACATACGTTACTTATTTTGTGGATCTTAACATAAATCAAGTTCCGCTTTTATTCAGAACGTGTCTGTCAATCAAATAGAAAAAGGCGTACTTACTCCCACTATAATGTAAACGTTATATGTGTTATGGAGGAATACATAATTGACCTATCGACATCCCGCCCTTCTGTCCTGGTCTTCATGATTTACGCATCGCTTGCCTGAATACTTATTATAATTTTGAAAGCCATATCTCTCCATTATAATACTACTGACCAATTGTCGGACTAGTTGATGGTGATTGCGATTTGCATATGCATGATTGACAAGTGAATACAATAGATAGCCCGAAATATGGTCCTTCAAGACGCCATTTCGTGCGGGCTGTCGGTAGGTCAATTGTAAACATGTAAAATCGTATGGCACTTGTCTTAAATGTGTTTTTATTTCAGATCTGCCAACCCTCCACTTTGCCAGCTCGTTCTACAGAAACATTACTCCGATACTGGTGAAACGTCTGAAACGAAATAAGTAAGAACGCCTAATTGGCTCTGACAGATGGGTTAATAATCCTTTGTGTCTAGGTTCTTGTGAGTATACTTGTATGAACACGTAATATATGTGAGAATACGAGTTTTTATGAGTTAGACATAATAGAGTTATCTCCCATTAGCGTTTAATTCGCATAAATGTGACTTTTTAGCCTCAAACTAATTGATAAATCCAAAAGGTGAGGGAAATCGGCTAAGTGGTAAATCACATGACTGCCGACCCAGGGATTTCGAGTTCGACACCCCCCCCACACACACACACACACTCACACCTTCTAAAATTACTAAAAGGAGGCATGCACTGGTTCTTCTCAGGCAAAAAAACAGTGGATTACGTTTTTGTACAGTAAAGACAAGTCACATACAAAAAAATGTATTTTTCCCGGGCCTAATTGACTTGACACATGACGCAAAAGGTACTATAGTCACGCCTTCCAAGACTCCAACAAATGGCTTATTTGATAAAAACCTACTCCTTATTGTCTAAGTACTTGTGACTATGCTTGTATGAGTACTTATATGTGTGAATGATGAAATAGGCGGTCCGGCGTCAGGTTATTTAAATATATGAGCTCTCTAAAATCCCCACTGACATACTACATCGTAGTAATTAGTAATTGTTCAAGACAATATGTGTTTTTCACTTAAAAAAGTCAGTTTTGTGCTTAAACAACCAATGTTTGACTGTTCGTGTTCCAGTGTGGTGGAGGACGTGGGTTCGAGCCTAGATTTGAACAGTGACATCGTCAGCTTCCGGGTGCGCGAAACTATCTCCGTCCTTGACCCCCCGGCACGCATCACCTTCCAGCACTTCGACGTGAGCGCATTCTTTTTATGAAGTTCAAAGAAAATTACAGCATTTTCGTTATAAACAGAAGTGTTGCCATTTTTTTTTAAAAACATGTTTTAGTTTACAATTTTGACTTAATAAGCCGTTGCCCTGGCGCTGTCGATGTGCTTGGTTCTGAAATGGTTTATTTTTTTTAGAATGACAGGCAAAATGCCGTTTATTTCTTTGTTTGCAGACGAACTATTCAAACCCAATATGTTGTTACTGGGACTTCACAGAGGAGTAAGTTCAGTTTTCACAAAACAAAACAAACCAATAACTTGTTAATTATCTTGAACCAAATAAAGTTTCAAGAAGTATAACTCATGATTACTCATGAGAATTGTGTATCTATGTAATGTCAACCGTAACAACTGTGACGTTATGTTTCAATTGTTTATAGTTATGTTGACGTCACAAGTCACGTGTTTCCAGGGCGTTCCTGACGGACGGCTGCGAGCTGGTTGCCACTAGCGACACAGAGACGGAGTGCGCGTGCAACCACTTCACAAACTTTGCCATTCTCATGTCGCCTGGCACGGCGGTAAGTAGCGCCCCAAAATCGTATTTACTCGGATAATTTCCGTAATCAATCGTAAAAAATCGTTAAAACTCGGGCATTTCAATTACCAATCGTTTCAATTCGGGCATTTTTTTGTTACTTGCGAATACTAGATTAAATTGGTTAGACGTAATCGTGTTGTATACCGTTGATGTTTAATGTGCATAAATTTGACTACTTAGCCTCAAACTTAAACGTTAGTCGATCAGGATTCTTATTTCTTAAACGTTTACGCCAGCGGACTAGCTTACGTGAATTTGAGGTCAGAGTTAAAATCTTAAAAAAATATACAAAGTTAAATAATTTTTCAGCTGAAGTTTATGATCATGCTGCATTCTGTTGGGCAATAACCAACTTAAATTTTGATAAATGATAAATTATTACATAGTACGTGTTGCCTATTCATACACGCTGTAAATAGACAACCAGAGCGCATGTAAAACATTTCACTGATGCTTTCAACATTGACACTAATAACATCCTCCTGAACGATGTTGTAAACTTGACTTTAAAATGAACTGAATTCATAAAGAACAATTAAAACCTATTGCTTATGATTTATTACGCAACTAAATGCATTCAAAAATGAGCACCGAGCATGCGTTGTGTGGCATTCCAGTCACGGTTCACAGTCAACGCTGACTTGAAGAAGCGTGACATAATGCACTGTAGCATCTAAATCAACAATGATCCGTTTGAACGAATGTAAATAAACAGGTTTTTAAAAAGTTTTAGATAAATTACGGGCTTATTTGAACTACAACGCATAACTAAACGGCGCGTTTTGATTTTCAGTGTATAACATATTTTTATATTATTTGGATAGCTTATGTTGTCTGTTTGAATTTGTATTGATGAAACATTTAAATGCGGATTTTTATTATCATATATGCAAAATTGTATTCATTTATACGACATTTAATTGGATGTCATCTGCGCATTAATATGGTTTTAATGGCAAGCGTTTTATATGCTAAACAAAAGTTGGCGTAAACTAGCTTTTTACATAATTAATGAATCTTTGAAAGTTATTAACAACTTGCGATTTATTCACTTTATTCAGGATTCTGCAATGTTTTTGACAAAAATGACGCAGATAAAAACACAGATTTGATTTTTAAAGTGAATGTACCATGGATTTAAATCTGCCGTAAAAAATTGGTATGTACACCAACATTATACTTTGAGCAGTCTGTTTAATGTCATGTTAAATACTGGTAATGGAACTCATTGTTTTTTTGTTTTTGCATAACTCTGCATGCTTGAAAGTGGTTAAACTTGTATACTGGTTACTGTAGAGTGTAACACTCATATCTACAGGCATTTTCAGATCGACCATTATAATTCGTATTACCCAATAAAATCACTTCGGGACAAAGATATGCGAATAACATATGATAGTTCTGTTTGACCTATCTTTACATTATGCAGTTTAAAACATTTTATTTTCGGGATACTACTATGTCGAGTGAGAAAAGAAAAAAAAGAACAGGAGGAATTAGGACACATACACTAGATACATTATATGGAAAAGTCTCGACATTTGCGTCAATATTCTAATGTTTATTTTATGAAATAAACATGTGTTGCACTGTCTGTCTATGAAAAACATAACTGTTATGCTGTTGTCTCCATGTCGCTGCTTCGTTTCTTTCCCAGGATTCTTTATACAAATGTTCATCTTACATCAAAACTCAACACATATCCTCTGTATCTTCTTATAACTTAAAAGATAACCGCCGTGTGCCGACAAAACACTAAGTCACCTCAATAAACACTTTGTTGTCCATTTGCCATACGATTTATGATGTCAGTAAATAATGTGACGTCATTAAACAATGTAACGTCAGTTAGCCATGTGACGTACTAACCGTGTTACGTAAATTCAGAATACGACGTCAGTAAACTATGTGACGTACTTACCGTTTTACGTAAATTCTGTATACGACGTCAGTTAACAATGTGACGTACTTACCGTGTTACGTAAATTCATTATACGACGTCAGTAAACTATGTGACTTAAATAAATCATATACCGCCAACGTGTGTTGTCGTCCACAGAGTGCGGCGGACGTGATGGCGTTGTCCATCATCTCGGCGGTGGGCTGCGCCATCTCCATCCTGTGTCTGCTGCTCACCATCATCATCCACGCCATCGTCTGGAGGTAACGTCAGCTTCCGGTTGATAAGCCAATCAGTTTGACAAGTATAACGCGTTTGACAAGTATAATGATTTTGACAAGTACCTTAATTTTATACTGTTGGGAGATTTGTACATCTTCAGAAGCAGAATTTATCATTTCATTGTTCTGCATTGTCCATTATTCGAAATATAACATATAAGACGCGATATGTTTTGGCATCGTTTTGTAGTTTTACAATTTAAATACATTAAAGAAGTGTAAGAATACAGTAGACATTACATATGCGTCCAAAAACGTTTTTGCATGTATTTTTCAATGCTTTTTAAAAAGGGTGTACGGAATATAATTTGACTTTTTAAATGCCTTTTAAACTCGTTCGAAATTCGATCCTTTACATACATAAATAAGGTGTAAATGCCACGATGGCACAGAACACTACAAACACGGAATATGTCTGTCAGTGGTATACGCCTAATGGTGATCATTCATTTCCCGGATAGGTACGTGAAGAGCGACCGAGCCGTGCTGCTGATAAACCTTTGTGTCGCCCTCATCTTGGCCTACGTCATCTTCCTGGCTGGCGTCGACCGCACGGAGAACGAGGTACGCTATAATGCACATAGACGCGCATAGCGTAATACACATGTACCGCTAAACCAAACATGGTCGCTGTATTCTAAAGTTCAAACTTCTTCATCTTTCTGACCGGCGTCGACCTCACAAAGAAAGCCATTCGTAACTATTCGTGCATTTCCGTCACTGAGATTACGTGTTTTCATTAAATAAACACGTAATCATAGTGAGGAAATGCACACGTCAGAATCCAGTAGACTGACTTATATAGCAATTCCGCAAAATCAGACGTGTTTGCACCATTCTAAATAATCGTACATTCAAGTATACTGCATAAGATAAAGAATTCGTGAATCTTAAACATATGTTTACCCGAACAAAACATTATTATTATTATTATTATTATTATTATTATTATTATTATTATTATTATTATAAATATTATTATTATTATTATTATTTTTATTATTTTTATTATTATTATTATTATTATTATTATTATTATTATTATTATTATTATTATTATTATTTTTTTTATATATTTATTTTATTAAA
>Ga0224511_10005113_pt1 | contig 10189 bp, 4 predicted proteins | sample SF_May12_sed_USG_2_FD_169988 | JGI IMG/M metagenome (GOLD analysis project Ga0224511, IMG submission 169988) | Sediment microbial communities from San Francisco Bay, California, United States - SF_May12_sed_USGS_8_1 | ecosystem: Environmental > Aquatic > Marine > Sediment | place: USA... | reverse complement strand
AAGATCCTTAAAGAACATGGTTTTTCATATTTCTGGACATATCAGGATTATAAACTAATACATTTTAAAGCAATTAAGCAAATAATAATTCTGGACTGTTACTACATGACATGACATAATGACATAAATAACTCAGAGAAACTAAAATCGTATTGTTCATATAAACTATCATTTGGGTTAGAACCATGTGTAGATATAATCAAAGAGCCAAAATACAGAAACGTTTTAGCACGACTCGGAACATCATCCCACGACATGAAAATAGAAAAAGGAAGACACCATAATATACAAAGAGAACTAAAATTTTGTGAAAACTGCAACCAGAAACAAATTAAAAATGAATATAATTTCCTTTTAATTTGTCCTAAATACATTGCATTAAGAATATAAATGGAAGAAATGTTCAAAGAAAAACTGTTGTAAACAATGTGGACAAAAAAGAAAGAAATATTTAAAGAAATACTACAATACATGGCCCACAGTTCACAAATTTAAAAGTCTACTTAGCCAAACTGCACCAAAGCACTTAAAAATCTTGTGAAATATAATTACATGTTTTACTAAGAAACTAAGAAAATAGTCATTAGATTGTTCAAACACGCATTTTGAAATCTGCATTTTAATATATTCATTATTTTTTAATTCCACACAAATAGCAATAAATTTTAATTCATAAAATTATGTTGAACTATAAATTTAAACTATTATTTCCACATTTGTTATTTCGCTCTTTTGTTAATCATCATGTTATCTCATTTCAGATATACTTTTTGTAATGTATTATTTGCTATGAACATATATGAATGTTTTATACAATAAATATATTTTGAGTTAAGTTAAGTTAAATTAAAATGAAACACAGAAATCAATTATTCAATGTGACGATGTGTTTAACTCATCATTATCATAGCATCATTGTCATTATTTTTTAAATATTTTTTAAGCATTCGTCAGAACTAGAATGTAGATCAGGTACCCTGTCAAATCAGCTTAAATAATCTTGGTAGCTTTAGATGTACGTAAACGATATAACAAACTATTTTATTAATGTATACTTAAGTATGTGTTGAAAAAACAAGTGTTTGTAAAATGATTATAGATGTTAAAACCAGAACTTATAAGACAGACGGCTTATAAAACACCCACCACACACTCTTCAACAATCATAACGCCAAAAAAGGCAAATGGTTTTGGAGCATTTATAACCTTTCAAGAATCAGTAGGGGGGGGGGCTCCTTAGGCGGGACAGTCCTAGTAGGGAAACCGACATTCCATAGTAATGGATATCGATAACATCACTTTATCTGTTTGAACCTATATAATACATATCCTAGATACTAGGTATGTCCTGAAGGTCAATAGACAACATAAGTTTAAAGTGAATAACGAAAACATGATGCAATCATTACTTGACATGTATAATATTACTATACCTGAACTGAAATATCAATATTGGAACACGTTGAGCCTCATTGTATCATTTCAAGAGGACGAGGTTAATAACATCATGTTTTCTGACATATACAATGTATGTTGCAATCATTATTACTGTAATTGAGAGTATCAGATAACGGTTGTAATTTGGAAGGGCTAATTTAATACACAGTTACGGATAAAATTGACATGTTAATTAGGCTAATATACTTGTTCATGGTTTGTAATCAAGCCAGATGGTATGCTGATTATGGCAACAGGAATTTCTATATACGATGAGATGCAAAACTATACTATGATTAAGACGACGGGTACACGGAAAACATGAATGCGTTTTAACAAGCAGCCTAGTTGCTTCATAATGTATAACCATTAAAAAAAATACAGTGTTATGCAGGGTTTCAAGACGAGGTGTCCTCTTCTGAAAAAGATTCTCCTGGGCGTTGTACTTCTCATGACATATCAAAATTCCTTTCCTCTTACTTTAAAAACAAAATAACAAGTAAAGAACGATTTTAATCATTTGAATAAAAAAAATAAGAATAAATCTTTTCGCCATGATGAAACCTGATTTTCGTTGACGTGTAAAACATAACAACTCTCTATTTGAGAAATACGACCCCTATACCAATATATTACCACATAGTTTTAGTCATAACAGCCTGCAGATAAGGGTAGTGTCGGTGTGATTAGCACATACAGTTTTAATAAGATCATTTAGATCCGGTAGTTGTAAATAACATCCGCTTATATTTGTTACGAACGACAAACAACTCGAGCAACAAAAAACCCCTAAAATTCCACATAACGCTTTTTAGAACCTTCACCTGGAGGATAATAGTTCGTAAACATTTCATGACATCTTGATCCTAATCTATACCAACCAACAACCTGAGCATATAAATTGAAATGATGTCTAAATAAAGAATGGTGTAAACAATGTAGACATGTCAAATTTACGGGCACCATGACAAAATAGCCCGTACATATCAAACACACAGAATAGCACAAAAACACACAGAACACTAAGACGCAAAAGACATTTAGAGAAACTTGTTTTAGTGTTTTTCGGATTTTGCTATTTCTTTTTATTTATACCTTATTTTACATTAATTAGAACAAAACAGATACATCGTTCCATTAACTACCAGTACAAGCAGATCTTGCGTTCCATACTATTCTATATGTGGCTCTCATTTAGATTGTATTGATCCGTCATAAAGGGGCAACTGCCGTCAATATGTGGTCTGGAGCTATTGAAAGCGACATGTAGTTCAGTCGGCACCAGTTTATTTCTTAGATCACATGATTGTGTCACCGTATTACATTATTTAACGTCGATTCTCATGGAAAAGTATCGTGTATGACAATTCATTCTATTTGACAATTTAACTGAATTTCGATCTAGTTCGAACACAATAGTTTGTTGGTATGACAAATATCTATTATTTAAAAAATGCTTTTGCCACCTATTTTAAAACTAATGTCACCTCCAAAAACCAAGGTTTCTATATACAAAAACAGGACTTTTTTGTATTGCTCCCAATTTTTTATAATTTATTCAGCATATCTCACAATCAACATGGTACATAATGTAAAACAGGTCAGTAAGACATAAAATAATTTATAACATTTTAAGTTAAGAATTTATACAAATAAATAAGATAAAATAAAAAAAACTAAATTTCACAGGATTATTAATAATAAACTGATGAAAGGGAAAGCCCTCAGGAAGCATAGCCTGCATGAGAAATAGCAAAAAATGACAAAAATGCAGAAATTGCACACATTCTATTTTGATAATACTGTATAAAACATAGTACTCTATAAAACACATTTATAATTATTTAAATAAATGGGGAGTACAGCCATGATAATGTGTTTATATACTAAGGATGGCACAAAAAAGAGTTATGTTACAATCATAATAATATTTGTTTGTGTATATTCTTTTATTAATTACAAAAATATATATATCATGTTGTAAAACTAGCTTTTTTATTAACAACCAAACATGACGTCATTTGGTACAAATAAGAACATTTAATGAAACTTATTACCAAGCTGCTATAAAAGTGTGTTACTAATATTTAAAGCGAATGAGCCCAATTTGTGTAACATTATCTGTTTGCTGGTGCTTTGGAGATAACAATCTACATCATGTTATTGTACAGACGGGGTTCTATGTTACGTATAATGAATGCCTTTAGTAATTTAAAAGAAGTGGTAGGCTAAGAAATATATTTACTTTAAATCTCATTGGCAATAGCTATTATTTATGTTGAATTAATCGCTTGTGAAATCTGTTTTTTTGCTTAGTATAACAAGGTAGTCGGGACCTGAAGGCAAACGTAAACAAACATTTAACATACTGACAATGGGAAACTTAGTATTTTCATAACAGCGAAGTAAATACCAACATTTACATGCCTATTAAATTACCGTGTTTCAAAAGCATCATTGATTACATCAAACATTTAAAGTTATTATTATTTTTATTATTAGTATTTATTCAGCATACCTCACAATCAACATGGTACATAATGTAAAACAGGTCAAATAGACATAAAATAATTTATAACATTTCAATTTAAGAATTTATAGAAATAAATAAGATAAAATATAAAAAACTAAATTTCACAGGATTATTAATAAATTGCACTCATTTTTTATAATACTCTATAAAACATATTACTCTATAAAACATATTTATAATTATTTCAATAAATGGGGAGTACAGCCATGTAAATGTGTTTCTATACTATGGATGGCACAAAAAAGAGAACACTCTTATTTCCATTGTGGTCCATGGTAAAAAACAAAAAAATTGGACTGGGATGAATGACTAAGGAAGGCTCATAAAAAATAATTACTATAAATTAAAAATTAGACATAGGTAAAAACAAATAAAAATACAATTAAATATCACAGGGAGAATTATATTTAAAAAATATCACAAAAAACGGTTATCTAGGCTATCAAGTTTACTTAGATATTGCAAAAAAGTAGTGTTTAACTTTAGTTTTAAAAGATGCGAGACGTTTGATGTTTTTAAGATTAGCTGGTAAACTGTTCCATAAATGGCACCCAGCATGGGCAAAGGTTTTAGCACCATATGAACCAACCTTAGGGAAAGAATAACACCCTCTTTACTGTGCCAAAGTTATCGGGGTACCTGAAATTGCACGGACACAATCATGTCTAATTATAAAACCAAGACATTCGGAAAATATGTTATTAATCGTAATAACAGATGTATACACAGTAATACACAACTATGCGTTTTGCTTTCAGAAACATAATTGTTTGGTTCACATTTTAAGCACCCATAGAACAACAGTGTTCTAAACTCAAACAATATCAGCTCGCCTCACACGAAGAGAAAACTGTCGTCACAAATTACTAAATGCCAAAAAACGAAAAAGTTAAAGTTCTGGCGATGTCCTGGCGATTTTTCAAATCGGCAGGTGGCAGAGAGGCGCATTCTGTGATCGCGCGGTGGCAGGCCGGGCGCAGTGCGATCTTTCCCCCGCAATCAAGACCGCAAGAGTCTACAAAAGTAGGTCGGTGACTTCTAGAAACTAACTGCCACTCTCCAGCACCCGGCCTGCCACCGCTCTACTACCCACACACCACCGCCCGATTTTAATAAATCGGCCGATGGCAGTGCGGAGGCTGGGAGGCGGCAGTCTATGTCGGTAGGTGGCAGAACTGTGATCGGCCGAAATACATTGGTATATAATTAATTTACTGTTACCATATATATCAGATCCAATGGCGTTTTTGAATGTTCAAGTTCAACGAGAGTTAAGAATAGCAGAGAGTAGATGGCGACAAAATAAAAGAAGACAGCTGTTTGTTATTACTGGTCTTCTACATGAAGAAGAACATCATGCCAAACAACAGTGTTGAAGACGGACGGTTTGGGTGCGGCCATGGTTGCAGCGAATAGTGTTTCTCGGCCAGTATGACACACTGATGAATGAGCTTCAAATAGAAGATCGTGGAGGTTTTGTATCCTTTCTTCGAATGGAAAAAAAATTTACAACTGTGACAAATCGAGACCACAAGCTTCAATTTGTATATCAACCAAAAAAATCGGCCTGCCACCGTCAGGTGATCGGGCGGGCGCAGAGCGGTGGCATCTAGATATCACAATCGCCGGCCAGCGGCATTTATAAATAAGCATTTCCCCACCAGGTCGCAGGACGGTGGCAGTTTAATTCTTGATGCCACTGCCCTGCCACCTAACAGCCACTTGCCGAACATTTTGGGGTCTTACTTTTCCCGCGAACCTTTGAAACCAAATGCCACCGGCAGGCGGCATTTTGTTGGCAGTTATATGTGACTGCTCTCAGCGATGTGTAAAAATAATCGAGCGGTGGCAGCCCAAATCACGACTCCGCCGGTGTCTAAAATCTGCCGGCGGCATTTAGCAATTTTGACGCTATCATTACATTAGACTGAAAGTAAGTATTTGTACCACTGGTTCTGATCATTTTGTCTCTGTGGGGAATGCCCTCGAACGAATACATAAAAATTATATAATACACTAAACGTCTAATAATGGCATAATGACTCACCCTAGACATTTGTATTTTCTCACAGATGACATTCTAATTGCAATAATGCAGTAATTCCAATCGTGCTTCTTGGTAACATATCCTTGCAACAAATAATAATTAAGCTGAGAAAAAGGGAAAGCCCCCAATTGCAGATCTTATGACTAGAAGTAATATAAAAGAGACTATGTACAGGCTCTTGAGCTTTCTTCTCAATTCTGGTATCTTTATTTCAACATGCTTTTGATTGGCAGAATGCTTACTCTCTTATAATTTTATTTAAATCAATTGTTTGTTTTTCCAAATATAGACCACAAATATTAGTATCTTTTTTTGTACTTACTTCTTGATGTCAATAAATGTGCATGTTACCATGAAATTGAATATGACTTTTATGGTGTATTATCTGAAATAAATATTGTTTAAACTAGGTAATCTATTTACAAGAAGGGCGGAAATTTGATTTGAAAAGCTTATATTATGCTAGTTCTGACTTTTATAACTCTAACTTGTTTTCGGAACACCTCGGTACTCACTGTACGTTAGAGTTATGACCTTAGCCTATGTAAAAGGTCAACCAGGATTTTAATGGCGGACTGTCAAAAAGAAATAACAGCATGTGGAAACTTCATTTGAGTTAATAGTCTGAATAAACTTTGTTTGATAAAACATCTTGGTCTTTGAACTACATTTGTTTTAAACAATCTAACAAGTGCTTACTTTTAACCATGGGTCGAATAATATCCGAGAATGATCGTTTCTAAAACTAGAAACGCTCCTGGTTGAGCGACCAAGGAAGATAATCTGATACCCAATGGAGTGATTTTGTAAAATGCCTAGACTTTTTTAGGCATTTTACAAAATGCCTAACACGTTTAGGCAATCTACAAATTGCCTGAATTTTTAGGCATTTTACAAATTGCCTAATTTTACAAATTGCCTGTAACATATACATTGAACTGCAGTAGTTACAAAATACGTTGAGTATTGGCTGTTTATTACTTTGATGGCAACATAATTGTCTCACAATCATATGTTTTTGTCTGGCACACCATAATCTGTACAACAGTCAATGAAATAATGAAAGAGTTGCACTGCTCTATCCATTGGATCTGACATTTAAATGAAATCATTCATTGCAACTATCGCATATAATATCGAAAAGACAGTGCAAATGGTAGTCACATATTTAGTTGAACATTTCAGCTTTATCTGAATCCACCATCAAATGTTTGAATGTGTTATTATAACGTGCGCCCTTAAAATCGAGTTGCAAAGTAAAAGCAGGAACACTACTCCGCATACGTATTAGACCAGTTTCCTGACTAAATCTAGGATGTCTTCTTATTAAAGTAATTTGTAAGTCTCGATATTTTTCAATATTGGCCTTAATTTGATCTAAACGGTTACGATAGTGTTTGAAATGTTATTTTATAATTTAAACTATTGGTTGGAGAGAAATTGGCGGTATATAATAATGTGACAGGGGCAGTTAAAACACATTAATGGAACATGAACTGGTAGGCCGCCGCTATTCCTATTTGATGTATCAAATCCAGACATTATTTATACATAATATTAGCCAGGGGTTATGCATATATATAATATATATATTTCACAATTGACAAAGATATTAAAATACAATAATTACTTATCCATGTATATTTAAAACTCATTATCCATGAAAAGCTGCTTGTCTGCGTCATTACACTTATACGACGTTAGGGAATTATATATAAAATTATCAGAGGCTAACGTGTTTCTTTGGACAAAAACGATACATGTTATATGCTTTACATTGCTATATCCTTATCCAATCGTCAAATACATTGTAATTTAAACGTAGAAAAGAAAAAGAGGGATAACGATGCTTCACATGCAGTGATTCGACCATAAAACCCTAAAATCCTGCAGGAATAGCAATTATTTCGACTCTCCAATACGTTGCCTCCAGCAGTGTATAAGCTCGCAAATTCTTTAAGATGCTTGTTTTCTTAAAATTGAATCATGGACAGACCAAGAGCGGCCACAGAGATTTATGTCAAAATGTTATTTTTTTCATTTTCTAACATGTCACAGTTTCGGAACTGTGAAATAAATAAATTGACATTTGGTAATCCACGGTTAAGCCACGAACATCGGCTCGAGAACCCCGGTGTTAGCTTGCTACTTTACTGTCAGTTACGGATCTAGGACAAATAAGCAAAGCCCTAGTGTTACACGATCGTATATAAATAGCAAAGAAAAAATCTGTGTCAATCATAACAGCATTGTCTTTTACATAGTACAGAACTCAAGTAATACATCTTGACATAAAATAACAGCAAACATGCAATGTTGTTGTCCATTTGTCTATGGCCCGGTTGTTCAAAACTATCGTTAAGTTACTTACGTTAACGCTTACGTGTAAGCGTTAAATCATCAGCGTCAACGCTTGCTAACGCTGTCAACGTAAGTGGGTTGTTGGAAGCTGTGTCGACGTTAGTGTTAGTTAACGCTGATGTAACGCTTAAGAGTTAGCGTTAGTATCAACGTTCAGCTAACTGTATGAAGTATTTTTTACAATTCAAAATTATTTTAATGCTTTTGCTGTCATAAGGTCAATGTGAAAAATATTCATTTAAGTGTAATAAGACACTAGCCTAGTAGAATCTACAAAGGTATGTTAAAAAATATTTACTTAATTAAAACTTATTTATTTAAACTCGATGGCGAAGCAAGTTATCCCAACTAATATTAACCACTCTCGACCGCTCATTCCAGATAGTATCCATCATCTTTTTTTAACGAGTTTTTAGAGGAGAGAGAAGCCAACTCTATCAGTCTCAAAATATTCAGTATGCACTTTAGTGTCAACTTTAATTGCCTGTCGTTTTCATTTAGTGGTTACTATAAATATATTGGTGGATTTAAAATTATAAATCATATTTTGTGCCAAATGTTGGTGTATTTTTATGTTAAATAATTATTATAACAAAGATTGACTGCAACACTGGTAACAATCACTTATGTTGCCCTGTTGCCGCCAATGAAATCAACAGATGTAAAAAACAGGTACATTTTTTAAAAAGATTTGATAGACACAAAGGTAAGTTTTATCATTTCAAATTAAAGAAAAAAACTAGAAATTTTCTCCCATAAAATCTTTTTTCACAGCCATGGTAGCCAGTGTTGATGATAACAAAAAGTTAACGTCAACTTAACGCTGGTCTGACCAACGTTAGAAATTGTCGTTAACTAACGACAGTTTTGTTAACGTTAGCATCAGCGATAACTTTGAACAACTTGGTTGCATAAGCTTTAAAGTTAACGTTGATTTGAACGCTTTAGGATAAGTTGTTAACGCTGATAGTTAGCGTTAAATCCTTAACGTTAGTTTTGAACAACCGGGCCTATATGTCAGAAAAAGTTGTACTTCGGTTAATTGAAAACGATATTGTCGCTGATAAACAGCTTAGTTCATTATGAAAATGAAACTTCGAATGTTTTAAAATACAAACTAATGGTTTTTCCTTTTCTCAGTTTAAATACGATTTCCGTAGTCGATTCTGAGTCCAACGGCTTAAACCATAGCCATATCGTAGCTCCAACGTTAATACCGGCATTCGACGGTCGCCATCATGCCAAACAGTTGTTCGACCGGCACGGATCGGGGCTACGTCGGTTCTTTTCCGTGACTAAATCCGAAGTATGCCGTATCTCCACCTTGGGCACAGCCAATACCAGTTAACTACGGATACACCCGATGGTTTTACGGTGGAGAGACGGATCATGCCGGAAGAGCTTTGGTGATGCCCCGTATTTCTTCAGAATAATCCGGCAATGGTTTCGCTTCCTGGTGAGTCCCGGTTGTATTAAATGATTCTGTGAAAAAGTTATCAGAAAGCATAACCAGCATGGGGAATATATCAGCCTCAGTTTTATTAAGGCTGTTCGTCGATGGCTATGCGACACCACTGACGGCTCCTAGCGCAGGGGCGGTACTTTCTGTTCATATGTAAACAACATACAATCCATGATCCAAGAGAAGCAGAACAATATAACAACACAATAACGTGGTACGAGTCCACTATTACAGCCGCCACACGGGCACTAAACTCCAACTGATGTTAGTATAATAATTCTGAAAGGGGGGACCATTATACACCAGTTGGACTACTTCCCGGTGATTGCCGGTTTGAAACGGGTTATCC
>Ga0224511_10005112_pt1 | contig 10189 bp, 9 predicted proteins | sample SF_May12_sed_USG_2_FD_169988 | JGI IMG/M metagenome (GOLD analysis project Ga0224511, IMG submission 169988) | Sediment microbial communities from San Francisco Bay, California, United States - SF_May12_sed_USGS_8_1 | ecosystem: Environmental > Aquatic > Marine > Sediment | place: USA... | reverse complement strand
TTCTGCTCATGCGCTAGGGGGCGTCAGTGGTGTGGCATCATTTATTACTACTGATGAACAGCTTCAATAAAACCGAGGCTGCTGTTTTCTCGTGCAGGCTATGCTTCCTGAGGGTTTTCCCTTTCATCAGTTTTATATCCAACGGCATGTCATTTAGCCGGTTGATTATAAGAAAATATTAGAGCAGAAAATGATGAAAACACAGTCACCTGACGATATTTATTAAAGAAAGGCATAAACATATCCACATACCACCAAAATAATATAAATATAATCAGTGTAGAATCAGTGCAGTTTCTCCATAAAATAGAAATTTCTAAAATATTCCTTTTAGAATAATATTATTATATTGTAGAATACCGTTGTTAGAAATTTGTAATATACGTGTGTTTTCCCAATCAACATCAACAAATACAACAACAACAACAACAACAACAACAACAACAACAACAACAACAACAACAACAACAACAACAACAACAACAACAACAACAACAACAGCAGCAAAAGCAAAAGCAAAACATCCTCCTCCTCCTCCTCCTCCTCCTCCTGCTTGAGCAACATTATAAACAGCAACATCAACAACAACTACTACTACCTCTACTACTACTACTACTACTTCTACTACTACTACTACTACTACTACTACTACTACTACTACTACAGCAACATCATCATCATTATTATTATCATCATCATCATCATCATCATCACCATCATCAGCATCATCATCATCATCATCATCATCTCCACCACCATCATCATCATCACCATCATTATCATCATCATCATCATCACCATCATCATCATCAGCATCGTCATCAGCACATCATCGTCATCATCATCATCATCATCATCATCATCATCATCATCATCATCATCATCCTTATCATCATCAGTGTTGAAACAAAGAGATCAGGAAAAAAGGCAACTATTTCTGTCCTAAGTGAACTCGAAGTGATACAGCTTTAGCCCACCATTCTAATCGAACATTCACAGGAAATGGTAAAAATTTAGTTAAATATGTAGTATATAATTATGTATACAAAGCTTATAAACTAAGATCGATATATAACATAATGTTGATAGTATAAAACTGACTCAAGTCCTTGTAGATTTCCACGTTTATTAGTTCTTGGCATGAGATGTTACAATAATACCCCGGGGTCCGTGTGCTTATGATCTTACTGCACACGTCCCAAGGTCCCGACTCTGACTGACCAACTCTCTGCCCTGACAGCTGGTGTTACTCTCTTCTAAACATGTCACATGATATAATGTGACAGAAACATGTAGCTCTTTTGTTTATATCCAACAGCATATCATTTAACCAGTTGGTGATAAGAAAAATAAGCAAATATGATACAAACACAGTCACCTTACTGCATTATATATATAACATGCACAAGATATCAATGCTGTGTACAAACAGTGTACATTAGTACAGTTTTTTCTTCATTCCTTTTCTTGCTTTAAAATTTAAAAAAGATGGCACCTTGAATCTTCAAGTAATATAAACAAAACCAATACAAAGATAATAGAAGTAATACTCTAAAAATATATGACATTGTGATCAATCAATCAATCAATCAATCAATCAATCAATCAATCAATCAATCAATCAATCAAGCAAGCAAGCAAGCAAGCAAGCAAGCAAGCAATCAAGCAATCAAGCAATCAATTAAGCAAGCAAGCAAGCAAGCAAGCAATCAAGAAAGCAAGCAAGCAATTTAAATGTACACAAGTGAAAACAATTCTACAATACACGATATAAGACTGATAAATTAAGTGTTATATCGCAATGTCTTTGTTGAAAGTACAACGCGTTGGGTAGGTCTAGGTGGCTTTGGCCACTGTGAATAAGCGGTGGAAAATGTTCGCGCTGTCCAGCCACCTCGTTATGTAGGTCGTAGAGGAATATGAGTATAATATAACTATAATACCAGTCTGAAGCCAGACTTGTCCTCCGGGCGGACGATTGCGTTTGCTGAAGCTGTTAAGATGTATCGATTTTAAACAAATCGAAGTTGAGTGATCATACCGCATCCGCTACATATCTTCAATAACGTCTTCTGCTGGCACGGTCGATGTTTGACAAGATGTCTTCACGCCAATAAAGACGTTTTCCGATATTTGAAATCTTTGATGCTTTGGTCGCGGGTCAGAAATCTGGTAACTAGATTCTGAAATGCAATAAAACCAACTAAAAGGCTGAATATTGAAGAATTAATTATTCAATATCCAAAACCCATCAAATTTGACTTGAAAACAAACAATACCTACCTTTTATTACAGGTTTCCTTTCGACGCAGCGCCAGATAATGATACTGGCACAAATCATTATAACTGCAAGTGACAACAATACCGATCCAACAATAACATAAACATTGACTTCGCCATTCTGTGACATTGGTAGATTCCTTGTCTCTTCTGAAGATGTCGTAATTGGCGATGCAATTGTTGATGTTGAGGTGGAAGTTTCATCTGTTGACGCTGTGCTGGTGAGTTCGGGTGTGTACAAAATCATATCAGTTGCATTGGACGCGGTCTTTGACAGTATCGTTATCTCGACTACGGCTAAGCCCGTCAATGGAAGGTCGCCACAATCTGCTGCTATCACGTTAAAAACAATCTTGGAACCGGCCTGTTGCTTACTAAGATCCACCTTAAAGGATTAATTGTAGGTTTGGATTCGTAACGAATGAAATCAGTTCCTGATGTTTTACTAATACTGATAGATTATTGGCTTGATATAAAAAATACATGTTTTATTTATGTACGAGTTCCAGTGCGGAGTTATGTTGCGCAACGTCAGGAAAACCTAAAGGATGATTAAAACAATACAAGCTAGATTATGTAATAAAATATTTAGTTAATTTAAGCAAACTATTAAACATAGTTTATGTCAAAGCAGACAGAAGCAGTGGCATGTAGTGATTCTGTGTTCTAGTACCTTGTTATAAAGTGTGCCGTTTGACGTAGTACCAAACTTCATAGTTGACAGCGAGTACGTGATCGCATTGTTGGGCGACGAAGCATCTTTGTCATCAGCAACAACTTCCCCAATAACCCCGGCTGTGTAGAATGAGCCTGCAAGTAGCAAGTTTATATACCACCGGGCGACTATCGTAGTGTCGCAAGAAATTGATTTTGTAAATAGTCAGTGGAGAAAACCAGCTTTGTAAACAATCACATCAACCCTCATTCAAACGATATTCAAAGAAAACATTTAAGTGCATCATTACCAAGATGGTTAAAACGGTCGGTATACCGATAAACATACACACTACATGATAAAACCTTACATGATATTAAACATGATATATCTTGGAAATGTCGAGTTACCGCATTGGTACGGTCAATAACGATATTTGAGGGGTAAGGGTGAGCAAGATTTTTGTTGCAACAAACCCTACGTTTTCGTTAAATTTATTGTTAAGTCATCACTACTTTTAAGTTTTAGAGAAACTGTCTACCAGTTACCTTGCCAGATGATAAAGCTATAGACGCTCATTGGAAATGTTGGCGGATTGTCCTTGTAGTCGTATATTTGCATTGAAAGAGAGGTCGACCCGGCCAGTCCATATATATCAATGGCCCTCAAGATACAGTTGACTGTAAGTTTCGCTGTCTTTAAACGATCCAGATCAAACATCGGCGAAACTGTAACTCCACCATTGTCAACCAGAAAGTAATTCGCATACTTGTCGCACGATATTCCAAAGTGAATATCGTGATGTTCAGGGTCAATGACGTCATCAACAAGGTCGCATATAATACATTTCGATGATATCTGAAAAAAGTAAGTAGAATCATGACCGTTTTTATAGTGTACAAATAAATTGGCATGTTTACGTTGACTTATTCAAGCGTCATTTTAAATTAAAAATCATTCATTGCGTTGATAATTTACAATAAGAAATGGGTACTCTTACATTGTGCTCCGACAAACTTAAAACGTAATCTCCCTTGTTAGAAATCCACAGTGGCGGTTCATTGACATCTTGTACGTTTATTTGTAACTTTAAAGGTTCTGACGCAATTGCTCCATAGCTTAATCTCACGATGGCAACACAGGCGGTCAGGTCCGTTTCGTAATCCAGCATTCTCAGCAACTCGACATAAACATCTGATTTATAAATGGTATAACATTATATTGCATTTTGACTTAAAGATGTCAGATATAACATGAGAAATCGTTTGTTTGTTCAATATAATATATATATTTTTGTTTACTTTTATGTATTTGATTTACTGTTGTTTACCAACACTTTTAATATACCCTCACAGCGGTCATTCCAGCTAACTAAGGTTTCTGGGTTCACTAGTGCTAGCTTTATCACTTTAAAAGCAACCGACTACCAGTGAAATCCCTCCTAGACCACCTTTCAACAAACACCAACCCTCAATTATGACCACTTGTTTTTGGAAAACAATATGTTCTCTATTTGATTCAATGGCTACTAATTCCTAAATTGCGACCACCCTGCTATTCCACTATTACGACCAGTCTTTCGGGACGAAACAAGGGTTTTCTAATGAATTTTACCCCTTTTATCCGATCAGCAATCAGCCGCAATAAAAGATTATTAGTGGTATAGTCAGTTTCAGTGATACATGATAAAATATGAATGTTTCATTTGCTAAATCAGCTTCAGTATTAAATGATAAAATATGAATATATGACTGCTAAAGTAGGGATACATGTATGAACTAAAAAGCAATATGTGATCTTTTCTAAAGCTTACAAAACATGCTGTTTCATGTTGTTTTACTTATGTGCATATAATGTGTGATACCTCGTGTACATATTTCTACTGTATGCCCTTGATATCTTATTTGTTACTTAAACTTTTTGTGTTAAATGTCTTAACAATAATATATGAACTTAGGATTGATAAAATACTGTATACATGTGTATATGTTGATTTTAAGTGCCACCTATACAAATAGGTAGCAATAAATCTCATTATAAAATTCGTGTAAGAAACACCGGTCCTCGATTTCGTATTAAGACCACCCCTCTAATCAGACCATTTTTTTCTTTGAACAAATGGTGGTCTTAATTGCGGGGTTTCACTTCTTCACTTGAGTCAGTTATGATGGACAAATGAACCATTAAAAGATATAGTAAAAGTGCTAGTCATAAAACAAAACTACAAAACTTACACTTGTGTTGGCCATCGAACACTCCTTTAATCACGTACAAACCGTTACATGGTGTCTGATCAAACCCATACGTTAACGTCATGCTTCTGTTAGCGTCCAAGATGACGTCTAGTTTGATGTGTGTTGTTCCTGGCTTTTCATTTTCCAAAACGTATCCCGTGAACGTTGTTGTGAGAAAAAGGGGGGCTAATTTGGCACCTGCAAATATAAAATTTTAGTACATTACGAAATGTTATTTTAAAAATTACTGAAAAACTTAATTTCCTTATATATAAACAAGTGATAGATCTATAGATAAAATATTATCTCTGTGTAAACTAAATAGAATCGAGAATTGAAAAATACCAATAATTGTCACTGCAAGGTTTGGAGACGTCGACGTTAGAAAACCGTCCGATGCCATTATCTTGAGTGTAAAAAAATTCTCCACGGTTGTGTTCAGATCAGCTGTTGCTCTGATTTCGCCATCTGGTTTGGTTTAACAACGGAAATTCACGTTATGTTTCATTTTTATATTTTATATATTTTATATATTATATATTTCCAACATATCAAAGTATCACAAACAAAGTATGATACTTTACGATTTATGGTTTAGTTGGTATGAAGGAACAAAACGCTAGTCACATGTATGGCCTTATGTCAACACTTACTATAACTGATGACAAAAGGGCATGGAGACGGTACACAGGACACTGACATGGATATGGGGTTTAGGTCTGTGACATTCGCTAAATAGAGAACTTCGCTTGTAGAAACAGATGTCTCTACGACTAGAGAGGCTGCAATGGAGAACAAAATGATAATGAGGATCTGTACATTTTATACTTTGATTAATGTTTGCAGCGTCATTTCACATATGAACTTATATCTCGTTTTAAGAATGTTTAATTGAAAAAACCTTTAACATTGTTCTTTTAAACTCTTAGAATACGTTATGATATAATCCGTTTCTCATCACAAAATCTTTAATATGTTATTAACGAACAATTTATTGCAAACAACAGAATAAACGTCATTCTCTTGTTCATGGCACACGTGTACTACAAATTGAAGAGATGTTCAAAGAACGTATGTTGTAAACAATGTAGACATTTCAAGTTTAAGTGCACCATGAGAAAGTGGCCCGTTCAAAGAAACAAGAAGAAGAACAACACAAAACACATAAAACACTAAGACGCAATAGACATTACAAAAAACTATATTTTTATGACGTATTCATAACATTGAAAAAATCCATTACAATACACTACATATAATACCATGTTACAAATCAGTACTTTGAAAGTTGTTGAAAACTGGTGCAGCATTCGGTTCCACTACGACAACCAGGTAACTGGACTTTTCTACAGGCGTTCGAGCTTCTAGGCAGGCGATGGTTATGTTATACAAAGATATCTCCGAGTAGTCAAGATTGGCTTGTTCTTTTAGATAAATTATAATCTCTAAAAATAAAACAGATGTATATAATTATAATGTTATGTTTTTCCTTACCGATAGGTGTACACTGTTTATTGACGTCATATATATTGTACTCGTTAAAATCCCCCTTTTAAATACAGCAAATGCATGTGATGAAATCAAGAAATATAAAAGAAATCATATAAAACAACTATCCTAATTAAATTATGCATACCACTGTCTTTTTTCAGAAGGTCAAATGGGTCACCCTCTGCCCTTTCAGGACTGACAAAACTGATTGCACATATAAAATTCCCATACTTGGGTGTAAGGTCAAGAGAATATAGCAAAATTTTGTTGATATGAGCTTCGTTGACAGAAATCAGTGTTGGCAGACCAAGAAAAGTTATATCCTGGAATAAAATATACAACGGTATCAACCGGTAGTTCAATATTTCAATTCACAAAATGATTACTTAAATAGTTGGCTATATGCAGTACATTGCGACGTCGCTTTCTAATATTCGCAACAAATACGAAAATGTTTAGTCTAGCTCAATGCTTTTAAGGACAAAAAGAGATAAAGGCATTTTCCAACGTCAAAAAAGAGTCTATATATGGACTAGAAAAACTTGTGTGAAGACCTTGTATAACTTGTATAAAGACTCAGGCCGCTGTGTAATAATATTAAGCATTTTAAACTCTTTTTGTATTAAAAACACAACACTTGCGTTTATAAATCGATACGTGTTTGGTAAATTAATATACATGTTTGGTGCGATAACATATGTGTTTCGATACGTTTACGCGTGTGTTTTGCAAACTTTACACGAGTGTATTGGTAGGTTATTGCACGTGTTATTCTTCGTGTTTACACACGTTTATATAAATGTTTCGGAGCTTTAACACATGTGTTTAAAAACCCTAACACAAATGTGTGTAAAAAACGTGTTTGGTACGTTTACACAATCGGTTCGGTATGTTTACAAAAGTGTTTCGCAACAATAAAACAAATGTTCGAAACGCTAAAACAATTGTTTCAGAACGTAAACAGAAGTGTCACGTGTTTCGTTACGTTTATGCGTTCGGGACGTTTTCACGTTTCTGTGCGTATACGCAGGTTTTTGGTACTATATCACAAGCGATTCGGTACATCTACACGTTTAGTTCGGCTCGCTTACACACATGTTTCAGTATCTTTACAAATGTGTTTCGTAACGTTTACGCGTGTGTTTTGTTTTGTTTCGTTTTGTTTTCGGAAGGTTGATGGTACCTTAAAGAATTATTCAGGAGTTTATTTATTAGGGGTGATTTTATACGACCCACCGCCTAAATTTGCTGTAAAAACAGCACTGTGGCTAATAAAACCCGGCACTCGAGATGGGACCCCTTGGGTCAGAAGACGACAAGAAGTAAAGTACAATGTTCGACCATTTGAAAATTCTGTTTTTGTTATAATCAATAACTAAGCCTAATCTATTCATTATATTTGCCATAACGGGTGGATTAATTTTTTTAACTATTTCTTTGTTTAAAGTGCGATGACCCCAAATAAGTTTTAATGTTTTATGATAACAAATTATTGCTTTACACATTTTCTGAAATCCTGATTCCAGATCATTTAATTTTCAACTAGAAATGTGTCCATAGGACACGGATGCCCCCGCTAATTGAGCGGACACCAATTTTTGTACTATGTTTTTATAAAGGGCCCATATATCCGTCAAAAATTAGTGGATTGTAACCCAAATCAAACTCGACCTGTGTTTTGATATTATATATCAACATACCAAATTTGAATTAAATCAATGCAGTCTTTCAAAAGTTATTGAGCGGACACCACATTTTGATAACGGACGGACGGACGCACGCACGGACAGGGGTAACACTTAATGCCCCTCCACCATTCTTCGAATGGCGGGGGCATAAAATGTGTCAGTAAGATGTTAAAACGGCGCTTCCCTGACTCCAGCTGTTAATATAGAACGATCAAAATTTCGCCAACGTCATCAAAATGCTAAATCTTTGCACCTTTTTCAAGAAACAGATATCAGTGTATACAAAAATATAGACATGACAATTATATATTTATGTTTTCTTACTATTTATTTTATTTTAGTTTAATACTATATTATCTATATAATCTATATAAAGGCAAAATAACATGATATACATTCTACTTATAAAATCAAAACAAGACCGATGACCTTATGTTTCTATTATATTTTCCAGTCACTTAAGATAGTCTGGCAGATACCAAAAACTACGTGGCATGGAGGTGTATAGTAAATGTTTTGGTATTTTCTGAAAGGAGAAATATTGCTCTTTAAGATTCCATCAGGTGCCGGCTCGGCACCTTTGAGCGTTTTGAGAAATTCAAGATGGCGTCCAAGATGGCCGCCGAAATTGAGTTTCTTCATAAAATATATACATTTTGCGAATATAAGTGTGCATTTTGATGTGGCCGGACACTGGTTATAACTCATATTGTACTGACTATATAAGTTATGTAATTTTGTAACATTTCAATGGAAAATAATTCATTTTGGTGCCAAATAAGGCTGTGGTTACCTGAAATTTTTTAATCAAAAATGCCCAATTTGGTTTTTATTTAAACATGATTTAGAGAATATTAGTTACTTTAAACATACAAATTGGTCATAACATTGTTTTGCTAACAAAATAGTAAATTAATAATAAAAGTCAAATACATATATACATTAAGCACAAATTTGTAATAGAATGTACCATCATTTATGCATTTATACCCGAAAATGTTGATACATTGTTTGGTAATCACACCATTGTTTTATTTCATCCTCTAAGAAACTACAAAACATGAAATAAGAATTTGGGTGCATGATCTCTTTGAAACGCAAGCAGTTGTGCTTACAAAAGTAAATTCCTTGAATATCTGTTGATGCTAGTTCAAGTACATTTTACTACAGTCACAGACAAAAGACACTTTCTAGTTCTATTCTTCACCAATTTCATATCCACTAGGGTCAAGACCTGTCACTTAAGATAAGGTTTACATTTGAAGAGATGTTTCCTGGTTCATAGATGCAGGTGTTTTTTTATACTGGACAAAGCCTATGTCTGGTTAAGTTGTCCATAAAGGCTAACTAGTGTAAGGAAGTAGTCATGCATTTGCTTTAGGAGTAAATTAACTTATACTGGTACACCCAGGATTAAGCCTCGTTCACACTGTATCAGTGTACGCCCCAGTGCGTCCCGGCAGAATGTAGCCGGTGGACCGGGGAAAACCGGGACGAATCATGAAGGAATTCGAGTACGTTCATACATTCCCGGCAGTGCTATGGACCAGACCCGGTTTGGGGCAAAAAGTGATCACGGTCTGTCCCGGTTATGCTGTGTAGAGCCACAGGCGCTACGGTGTGCCCCGATGCGTCCCTATACGCCACATATCTGCCCCGGGCATTAGCGGCAGAGCTTTGATGTCACTACGGCGAGTCACGGAAGTTGGCCGGCAAAGCCCCGATGTAAAACGGTAGCATATGAATATCAATGAAATTCCTTCGGAACTTATAACAGATATGTCATTTACAAAGTACAGAACTCAGATTACATATTAAGGCAAAACAGAACATCAATTAGA
>Ga0224511_10005111_pt1 | contig 10189 bp, 3 predicted proteins | sample SF_May12_sed_USG_2_FD_169988 | JGI IMG/M metagenome (GOLD analysis project Ga0224511, IMG submission 169988) | Sediment microbial communities from San Francisco Bay, California, United States - SF_May12_sed_USGS_8_1 | ecosystem: Environmental > Aquatic > Marine > Sediment | place: USA... | reverse complement strand
TGCCTTTGTCTGACTAATCGTAAATGTAATCCCAATTCCTAAAGACCAAGACAATCCATGACTCTTTATTTTCTACTATTTATTTACTGACATTACATATAAATTCGAGTATCGCTCTTCGAGCCACTTTAGTCCAAACTGCCTGACCTCAGGTGAGACTATCTTACAGTCTACCTGTATAAACAGAGCAGGCAACAAACAAAAGAAAAAATTACTACATTATTTAAATTGATTTTAAATAAATCCTAAAAAAACCTACATTGACATATTCTCAACAAACGTAATAGAGAAAATTAGAACGTCTCCTTTAATAAAAATGTAAAGACTTTCCTAGCCCTAAAAGTTAAAGAAAATATGAGCGTTCACCTAAGGGCCAACAACACTGACAATACTCATAAAAATGTTGAGTGCCCACCAAAGGGCTTCCGACACCGTAAAGTTTAACACTACGTGTTTATACAAGAAGGGATTATCTATTGAACATAAACCGAGACTCCAAAACTATGTCATCAAATTCTTGTTTATAAACTTAATTATGAAATATCTAAGTCTAAAAACATGTGGTTACACAAAACATTTCTTTTAACTTAAAATTTAATTCAAACATGTCACATATAATAATTACAACATGTAATTAAGGTGAAATTAGCAAATAAATAATGACTCTCAGAAAAGTAATCTCCCTTACAGATGTAATCTGTGTTTAATAATCTAGGTCATCTGTTCACTTTTAAAACTGGCCCTCAAAATTACTACCAAAAGTGATTTAAACACGATATCATACCCTCATATGCATTATAAAACAACAATTTAATTCACAATATTAATAATTATAACAATTTACAGTTCTACCTTCGTTGTCTTGCTGTCGACAAAATGGCGACCAATATATGGCGTTTCTTCACATTGCGCATGCGCGACTATCATTGACACGATTCAATAAGACTTGCTAATATATTTTCAATACTAAGTAGTATTAATATATACCCACTACTTAATACCGTCTTGAAAATCATATTACGTCTTGTGCGACGTAAGTACCTGTTAATTAAATTAGAAAATATTTATTTATAATGTTTCCCCAGACAGTTAATGCAATATTGCATGTATCTAATTAAATGGCACTGGCCTACTGAACAGTTGCTAACTGACTAAGACATTCATTATTTATTTACCACAATGGACATTAAATAAATTGTAAATGGATATCGTTTGATGTGGAACTCCTCATAGACGTGTTTGTCGACACATAAACATTTAATGCTTACGCGCTAACGTTTGTTGGCATCAATATACCAATGTATACATACGTTGTTGACATCAACGATTAAATAACAAACCCAAACAATTATTAATTTACCATTTTATATCCTATTGTGCTACAAGCACTGTCATTATAAGAAGTAAATACGTGATTACCACCAGCCAGAGGGGTCTAAATTAGCTGTTATATTGCATCGTAAAACAGTCCTAACGGATAACAGAAATTGGGAAAACAACCTTAAGTTGTGTAATTATGTTTGTTATTGTCTTTAGGTTTTGCCTGATATGAATCCATATAACACAAAACCATAAACTAATAAGGGACGCTGTTGTGTGTGAAATGCGATAATAAAAGGATCTTAAACACATGATGTGTGATACTGTTTCAAACAAATAACTGCTACAATTATGTTTTAAAACCTTTAACAATCTCATGTTCTCTCATATTCAGTGCAATATTTATATGGTATTACAAGATGTTATTGTTTTACCGTTTGTCCACCAAAAACCTGTGAAGTTTTAAATGTCAACACTTCTAAATGTATGTAAAACACTATATCATTATAGGTATCATTTGTAGTTGTAAATCATTTTTATTGATTTGTTTGTGTTCATTTGTTTCATATGGCAATTACATGCCATTGTTGTCGTGTGTATTTTCATACAAAATATAATAATTATCAAGACATTTTTTTAATTTCTTAACTAGTGGTATTGTAGTGGGATAAAAAAATATATCGCTATTATAATAAATATAAAAACTATAATATAAAATAATATATAATAAATATTAATGATTATACATATTTATATATATTTATTAATACCATACTGCTTGCATAATGATAATATTTAGTTTCGCTAATAATACCGGTTCACCTTGTCATAAATTGACTTGCATTATATTATGTGATCGCTTTCAATCGATAGGATATGGTAATTTTAAAATTCAAACATGTTTTCTTCAGATTTATAAAAAAGAAACAATTTCATTGGATCTCCATAAATATAGTTGATGCGTCACATACATCGTACAGATAGTAGACTATTGACATGCAGATAATTAATATCAAATGCCATTTAAATATATTTTGTTTTATACGAATGATTTTTTTTGTATTGGTACAACAAGCATAGCGTCCCATGTGATGTTATGGTCTCAACTGTATACATTTGATGCGAACACAAATTGAATCTAAACGAGAGTAAACATTGTACGTTGGGCATTTAGGGATTTTAAATTAAGTGTTTCTGTCAATGAAAACAAAACGAAAACTATTTCAGCACTCTTGTAAAATGATGCAAAAGCATTTCTCTTCATTTGGAGCTACGTCATACGAAAGTTGCATTGTTACTCAATACAGTCAATGGGGATTGTTGTAAACTGTATCCATGCATATAACTGCAACCGATGCCATTTCATGTAAGACTGATAATTTAGATTCCCAATATTACTTATTTTAGGGACATGTATTTAGCCTCTATATTTAGTACTAACTTCATTATACGTAGAGTATACACTATATTATATTACTATTTGTTTATATATCCGTCGGACGATGTTTATAACTTAATTATTTTCGAATACTGTAGCATTTAATAAAACGTGCACCATTTTGCGCGTTCTGTAGTCGTAGTTTCATTTGTTAATAACACAAACGCAACTTTCTTGACATTTTGATATTTGCACTGTAAACTTTATACGACCCGTATTGTTTCATAAATCATTGCTTTTCTTGATAATCTGGAATTGTGTCTCTGTGTCTGATGATTTACTGTTTTATTATTAGCTAGAAAAAAAGGCAATATAATTATTCCCTTTGAGATACAATTCTTGTAAATTACTAACTAAAACATAGATTTGCCTCGCGTTTATAATAATAATCAGACACACACAACATGACGTTAGTAAATGTGGTTTTGTTTTATGTACACATTACATAAATGCATCTCAAGTGATCGAATTGCATGTGGTATGTTTGTCCTGAATTAGCATTTAACAGGTAACAGTACTAGTACTTAAACTATGTTAAAAAACTGATGTTATGACGCATGTTCGATCAACTTTATAGTACATGTATGGTAAAATTTTATTATAGTAAAACATATGTTATCATCGTAAAACACTTTTTCTGATATCCTATTTGTAAAGTGAAATGTTTGCTATTGTCCTTGTCGTATTTTAGAACGTGTTAGAGCTTCTAAAAGCCTACATCATACATGTCACAACTCAGTAGAACTCATTGAGGGGAAGTGCAGTTCACCAGAAACCTTTTCTACGATCAGACAAGTCGGTGGTATGTCGGTTATTAAACTGTTTATTGTCTACAATTTACTTCTTATACTAGCCAATATTGAAATGTGAAACGTTTTTAGCTCATTATTTGGGTAAGTGCAGTGAACACGAACGATACTCTTTGTTCCATGTTTTTGAAGTTCGTGTTCCTGGATTATTTCATAGTTTAACTAATTATTGTATTAAACCAAAAGATTGAATCTGACTCAAGGGAAAAACACGAGATGATCAAGTAAAAAAAACATACCTTCTATCTCAGAAGTACACACCGTTTCATTATGTAGGCAAAGTTCAATCCCGAAACCTCGAACTCCCCGAGACCTGCAAAATAACTCGAGTTATTGAGACATCTAGTTATCCGTTAGTGGTTTTCTGACATAATGAATTTATATGTTGACGTTAGGTGATAAGGTCATCAAAATATAAGGTTTCAAAAAAAAACTATAAAACACGTACGGCCAATAAAAGGACGTGCCTTAAATCATATAATTACAAAGATATTGTGTTTGATAAGTTACAAAACAACAATACGATACGTATTAAGGTGTTCGTGATGATATCCGACTATATGTCATAGTCATTTAAGTATTTTAGTTTGTATTATGAAGTAATAAATAGTATATGCCAATTGATTATGTGATAAGTTGTTGCAATTTAATACGAAATACTTAAATATAAGAGTAACTATAAACGGGAAAGTCTAAAATAGTTCATGTTGGCATTCGAAGAGTTAAACGTAATATTTTCTGTCTGGTGTAATTGGATACCTGACACGTTCTCCTCATTCTTGTTTTAATCTTAGTATGTATGTAAATACTACTGCAATGGTTTGTATTCTTTGAAGAACAACAAGACCAAAAAAAAACATTTGTTCGTTTATGATAAGAATGTTTGATAAAATTTAACTTGCCAATGTAACGCGCTTTGCTTTCACTATACATATATAGCCATTCTTCGCAAGCCTGTCTAATAGTATATCAAAGGTGCATATATTTCCAAATTTAATTCATAATGTTATAGTTGGGCAATTGAAATGGATGAATTTGTAAATGTCAATCTACAACTACTCTATTTAAAAAAAAAATGTTTTTTATACCCAATAAAATAGTATGAGTAGGACTATGGAGGTTCATAAATGTCTTTTTGTAATGTCATTTTATTCAGAATAAATAAACATTTATTACCTTATTTTTACTAAAAAATGTTCTTTTGATTCGGTTTAACATCGACGGACTTCGTGAAAGCGATTTATGTATATACTCGTATGTGCCGTTGTACTTGCAGTCTGACAGCTGGTATAACTGTATGAAATGTGCCTGTTTAGGACATCTTAAGATACATATTGACATTTGTAAACGATAATAAAAGACGTTTGTTTAACTAGTATGTGCCTGTTGTTAATTCAGCGTGCCTAGGCTGTCATAAAAGCAGCAGTAGAACCTACTTTAACAAATAAATGCTGAATTAGAGTAGACAGCTTATATTTTGAAAGTGATCATTTGTGTCAATATACTACTGGTCTTCCAAAACTGTTTCTGTTTTTAGAATCAATAATGAATAGAGAAAATGAGAAACTTGAGTTCATTCACATGCCCTTTTTAGTTGGCGAACAATTGTTACAGCATTTTCAGTATACAAACCGATTTCTTTTTGAAGTGTGGATTATCAATATTTCATGTGAGTTTTAAAACAGAGACAAAGAGTTTTATGTACATAGAAAAAATTGTAACAACGTGTATGTTAATATAAGGTTAAGTAATAAACTGCCGTTCATGTATGAGATATAAAAGGCAATATATTAGATGCTATATCTGTATTTTGCGTCCACATTTTTTACCGTAATTAAGGAGTGAATCCTACTCCGGTATTGTTTGAAAAATTGCAAAATATAATTATTCATTTATTTAAAAATATTATTCACAACATGTTTGTTGATAAAGTATGGCTTGCACATTTGAATTTTCATGTGTACATACTTAATGTAAAAACAGTTTCCTTGACTAAATTTGTCAATATCCGACCTTGACTACATTTGACAATTATATTGGTTGCTTCGGCTGCAGACGAAAACGTTACGGTTTGAATTGCGGTGCCTGAAGTCATTGGCTTCAATCCCATCTATGTAAAGGATTGTATGTTTGTATTTTGTTTGCGCTGTTGTGCTTGTATATGTTTAGGTATTTTAATAAATGTACTTAACAGCTTTTCTGCCATCGGGATATTCCTGCTTTACAAACGGCTACTGTGTTAGTAACGCAGTATGTTATGCAAAGAAAAACGATATTTTACCAACGATTTTGTCAACTGAATAAAGGGGTCAGTAAGAATATATTTCTCCACTGAACAAAACTTGACCAGTATTTACCGGTTTTTTTCCATTTTTTACGCATCTGGAGGTCAGCTGTTTTTACTAAAGATGCTTCGATAAATAGACAGGCAAATTAGGTCCGGCGTTTATATTTACTTCATATTTGTACGTAATAATTACAGACTTATGTAGGCATCTGATTGTACAGCAAATGTACCGAAAATGATAAACGAAACACCAAAATGTTATTTAATATAAGTTGTCTAAACTGCAACTGTGTGCATCCAATATTTACATACAAAGTATGGATTTCGTGGATATAATCCGTGTGTATGTCTTTTTCTTTCACAACTCGCGCCTATATAAAAGAGTATTCGTATTGTCTATTTACTCAGGGTTCTTAACATAATATTCATCAAGATTTATAATTACGTACGAAACATAAATGGTGTGTTGTCTGTGTGTTTCTTTTGCGAAACAATATTTTTTTTAAGTACAAATATATTTTTCGTGTACACCAATCGTATTGTGTAAGTCTGTAGCATACCAGGTAACATCCAGCAAATATTGACAATTATTGAGTAGTTTTTTTATACTACAATTAATCATGGATATTGGTATAAACTTATCGCAAAATCGCATCACCTATTCTCTTTGATTTTTAGTATTAAACATAATCATAATTATAATTATCAGTCAATTGATGGAAACAAACATTAAAGCCTAATGCGTTAATAAAACCGTTTATTATAACTGCAATTGCTATAGTTTTCTGACACGTAAATTTTCAACATACTCGTGCAATTTTGTCTTTCAGGGACTAAGCTTGGTTACCAAGATTACATGTAACAAACATTTTCAACAATCAGACTCTATCCATCGTTTTGAGGTAGAGAGCTGTGTCTTAATATCAACTGTGTACATACAGGAATAATTAAATGCTACTTATTTAAAAAATTCAAATTACATAAACACGTATTCGTGACGTTTTTAATAAACCATTTGAAAACATATCTTGTATATAGTAAGTTGTTTGTTGCAAATTTAATTTTCAAGCAATTAGGAAAACAATACAATTCACTTCAGTTAGCACATGTTCACAGATACTTAATAGTTTACTTTCAATATAAATGGAAGAGATGTTCAAAGAAAAAATGTTGTAAACAATGTGGACAAGTCAAGTTTATGGGCACCATGACAAAATGGCCCGTACAGAAACACACAGAACATCACAAAACACGGAGTATACAAAGACGCAACAGACATTAAGAAATAACTATGTTTGTGTTTTTTGGATTTTCTGTTTTTTTTAATTTTCAATTTTCAATTACTTAAAGGACCTCTCCAAAACAGGTAGGTGGTCCAACAACATTTGAAGCAGTATAAGTGTTTTATATTTAAAACATGAGTTGAAACAAAAAATAGACAGACCGTAGCAGACCGTCATTCAACGTTCGGATCGAAGTAGACCGTGGTTAACCGTAGTTAAACGTAGTGATGACCGTGTTTTGCGCGAAATGGTGGCCATATAAACTAAGTGTTTATTTTCTGCTAATTGCTTGCATAAAATAACATATTTTTTAACAACAGCTTCTTGTGCAGGGTTTATAAGACTAGACTCCGTGCTGTTACATTGTAATTAAAACTTGAGCTTATTATAGTCTAAAACAATATTCCATCGGGACGACTTTTTGCATTATAATCAAATCATTCAGAATGAACTGACACATTTGCTGTATAAAAGTACAGTTATATGAAGTTATTAGTACATGTTAAACTATTATTCAAACGCGTGCATTGTAATTTCTGTTTTCATAGCATTGTGACTTCATATTAGACACAGTGTCAATGTCTTTGTGCTATCTGCCAACATATCTAAAATATTTGTTTTGACGTTGGATGCTCGCTTTACTTTTCTCCCTACTTTACAAACAACCGTTAACTTTAAATCATTGCTTTACTGTCATGTTGTGTATTTAGTGCACACTAGACCTGCGAAAATGGTGTTCTTAGATACAAAATTTGTTGTTTCCAAAGCAACATTTATATGTTTAGTTCAAACTTGCGAATATAGTTACTAGAGCAATTAGCCATATAGATACACTATTCGACATGTCCAATCGAATTTTAAAGAAAAAAATAAATCATTACCTATTCATCAAGAAGCTTGGCAAAAAGAGGTCCTGGTGTTTAAACTACACACACGGGCAGCATACAACTGCTATTTTGTATCCAATTAGACTGGATAAATAAGGATGGTTACAATGCACTTTGCCCACAAACCAAACAAATCTATCTATAAAGAGGTTTATGTTACTGGCATGTTTGAGTGTTATGCATTTAAATTTTGAAAACAAAGATATCCTTTCTGGCACCCATAATTTGTTTAAAACTATTAAAAGAGGGTACATGTAATTGATAAACACTAAATGATCAAAGAAAGACAATTTAACAATACCTTTTCTCAGAGCCGAAACAAGTGTTTACACCAAATAGCAAACCACAATCCTGCCGACATAGATTACATGTGCTTAAACATTTGGATTTCAGGAACATTAGAGTTCAGAATCAAAGTACACAGTTAAAAGAGTCCATCATGTGACTGAACATGAACTATTTTTAAATTGAAACACGTCAATACGTATAACGTTAGTTTACCCCTAACAACACGTCAGTTTTCTAAAAAACGTCGTTTCAATCGCAAATGTGTCGATTGTTTTACAAATAATCTCCACCTAGAACAGATCTATGTTTGTAATTTGTTTGGGGTCTTTTTGTCAGCCCATACTAGTATCATAATTATACCTTTCCAGTTAAAACAAACTGTAAAGTTATAAAGCAGTTGATAATTAGTCTATACGCTCGAAACCCGAGTCGGGTAAACGACCGGTCGGTCGATGAGCATTGTATACAAAATAGCCCGACCAGTCGATTTAAATTTTGGTGTGAATTTCTAAACAAAGGAACAAATTAACACAAATACTCATTGTGGGGTTATTCGTTCGTAAACAAACACAACCAAATTAAAATTAGTGTCAACGTAATTCTATTACGAATTGAATGAATTATGACCATAACAAAACTTTTGGGCTATTTAAATTTTAGTCGGGCTATAGAATATTATATTTGAATAGCCCGAAGGGCTATAGCCCAAAATAATTAAGGCGCAAACTGATGCTAACGACATTCGAAAAGAGAGACTGATTTCTATTAAATATGCCATTTTATAAAAGATGTTAAAAATCGATGAACTACAGTTCTGTTTTCATGATTGAAATGTAATTGTCATACACATCGAGTTAATGAGTCGTTTTGTATTGCTATTATATAAAATGGAATAATAAATACAGTACACTCCACACGGATTCACCACTTTCCGCAATACTCCGAGGAATATTGTCCGCGCCGAGAATTTACCAGTATTTTCGGAGTCCGTTTTCCTCGGAGTTTTCTCATGTTTTCCTCCGCGGATATTTTACCGACCGTCAGAAGATAAACCCCTACTCTAGTGCAAAAACATTGTAATTTACACATACATGTACACACATGTTCATGTCATTTTCTTCCTCTCTCTCTCTCTCTCTCTCTCTCTCTCTCTCTCTCTTTCTCTCTCTCTCTCTCTCTCTCTCTCTCTCTCTTATGTTCACATGAAATAGTAACATGGTAAATTGTTATTTTGTTAAGCATGAACACTTGTTTACTTTCCACAACAAACTGTTTGTACGCGTACATGTAGCATTTAGGCAAAGGCTATTCGTAAATCAGCAAATTTTAAATATACTTGTTATTCACATTACAGTACTATATGTACATGTATCATGTTTATAATGCCTTGTCAGCATGCACATCGAAATATGTACAACTACGTGTACGTACATGTGCAATTTAATAGCCCGACAAATTTTATGTAAATTTAAAGATTGACAGCGATAACGGCTTTGGAGGTCCTTGACGGTCAGCACGAGTTCACCAGTCGCTATTTTTCAAGTTTTCTTCTGAGGGATTTTATCAACTCCGAGAAACTCCACGGCAATTTGTTAATTATCAACATAATATCCTCTAAGGGTTTCCTCGCAAAGCTTTAATTTTCCTCGGAGTTTTGCAGAAAGTGGGGAATCCGCGTGGAGTGTACTGTATATATTGGCACTTGTTTCAAGTATTTTGTAAAATTAGAAGTGGTCTGCACTTTCATCAAAAACAAGAAAAAGTAAAACAGAGGCTGTTTTACAGAGACGGTCTATGTTAAGCTTGGTGTGATATGCAATTTCATGAATTGTTATGGGAAGTGCTTTATGTCATGAAATGTTCACTTGGAGCTCCAA
>Ga0224511_10005110_pt1 | contig 10190 bp, 6 predicted proteins | sample SF_May12_sed_USG_2_FD_169988 | JGI IMG/M metagenome (GOLD analysis project Ga0224511, IMG submission 169988) | Sediment microbial communities from San Francisco Bay, California, United States - SF_May12_sed_USGS_8_1 | ecosystem: Environmental > Aquatic > Marine > Sediment | place: USA... | reverse complement strand
TTATTATTATTATTATTATTATTATTATTATTATTATTACTATTATTATTATTATTATTATTATTATTATTATTATTGTTATTTTTATTATTCTTCTTATTCTTATTATTATATTTTGTTTTCAAAAAGAGTATTATGATATTTAAATGAGTTTAAATATGTAGGCATAAAAATTGAATGTACTTTAAAGGTCTGCCTCTTTTGAATTAATTCTGCCCTGCTGACAAATACAAACACATACAGAAGCGGATCGAAGCTGAAACGTTTTCTGGACATCGTTCCTTCTTTCTGGTATTGGCGTCATCAAGACACTCTTTTCTGTTAGCTTGAATACTCAAACACAAGTTTTAGTTAACTTAATATTAATGTTTTATCTTTTTAATTGAAAATTTAATGTACGAAACAAAGAAATACACCATCGGGAAGTCTTCATTGCGTGATCTAAGAGTTTTAACCATATTATTTACTGTAAAGGCGAACGTACGAGTTTCTCAGTGTTAAGTCACAGCCGGGAGCGTAGTAGAAAACAGTTTATACAATGCGTTCAAGGTTTCTAATCATTGATATCGTTACCTAATCATACAAACTTATCTACGTATTACAGGTTGTCAATAGATTGTCTCAGTTGCAATGGTAAGAAAACAAGGACGCAATGAATACAAACGTCCGCTTTTCGGTACAAGTGACGGATCGCCCATATAGTGGTACAAATACTTGATGTCGATGAATGTGTTAATCGGGCCCTTAAATAGACATATTGCCTTACCTGGTATTTGATTGATTTGAAAATAATTGCGGTAAAAGCACATATAGTGCAAAACAGTAATAATCATTCCGTTTGTCTGGATAACGCCTAACGATTATTTGTCCCAAGTGTAAGTATGTTTAACGCATGCCCTGATTTTGCTCATATCGATATTGATATCGGCCTAAAATAAAAATAAAACAGTCATGTTAATATATTCCTGATAAATGAGAAATTGTGTCAATCATATCACCAGAAAGCACTGACAAACAAACCAGGTATTAAAGCTGTATGATGTGGGAAATTTATATGTAAACATGCATGTTCAAGCGGGTATAATTAAATAGAAACGTCATGTCTAAATAAAATACATTCATGTATACACATTGTAAATGCTCGGATGCAACGCCAACCGTCTCGGTTTTGATTAGAGACAGGAACAAGACCCGGAGACACGTGGCCTGTAAACACACACTCTTTTATGCTTGATTGGAGTGATGAGTGCGACCAAATGACCACTGTTTATTGAAGAAGAAACAAGTATGAATATATTTCCTTCCTATCCTGCAATGGTCCTAACTATATTGGTTTATGTGTATGTAGTAATTTGTAATACAAATGCGGGTTTAAAGATGATGTCTTAGCGGTTGTACTGACTATGTGCACAATCCATTTATCCTTAAATAGAGCATTTAAACGAACGTAACAGAATAAACAAACCTTTCAGCGACATATTCGACTTTAAGTACGTTTGTTTTGCATGGACTTGTTTAAGTATAATTGGGTTTCATGTTTTCTTGCTGGATCGTTTTTGCAATTCAATAAGTGTCATTATCTATCAATTATCGTTTAAATTGCAAACACATGCTTCAACTACTATTATTGTCGAACACTACTTTTTCTTGTGCAAAAGTCCGTAAAAACCTTAAAGATGCTATGCCTGTATATTTCGACCAAAATTGTTTACTTCTTACGTTGTAAGCATACTTGTACTGTTTTGAATACAAATGAACATGTTTACCTTATCTTAATAGGCAAACACAACCTTACACTCTGTGCAATGTTAATTGTTCTGTTAAGTTTAGGAAAACCAGTATAAAAATATGTGAAGAACTTTAAGGTCTAAAATTCTCAATTGGCATCACAAAATGAAAAATACATAAGTTTGCAATAACATTTTATTTCACAAACTAAATATATAAATTTTATATTTAACTAAAACGTTTTAACCACAGAGTTTTTAAAAATACAATAACACTAATGATACATTAATTATTCAAAATGTAAAGGGAAATAAATTCGAACTTTTTTCCTCCCCTAACATAATAAGAGTGTAAATTGTTTAATCTTGTTTCATAACTAAAATCAAAACAAAATGTAAAAAGCGATCTGGTCATTACTTTCAGAATGTAAACTTCTTAAATTTTACTAGGTTTGTAATGCTTCTGTATTGCTGCAAATGTGTGTTTTAATTAGGAACTGTAAACCTTAACACTTGTGCTAGAAAATTAGTACTGCTGATACTCTGCGTTGTTAAATTAACCCATCGCAACTCAAAATGAATATGCATTTAAATTATTTTCGAATAGAACATGCAAATGTCAATCTTTTTTGGGCTCTTCCTGTTTTTCAGTGAAAGTGAATAACATTAGTAATATATGCATATTATTTAAACTGATATAACAAAGAGTGACACACTGTTCATTGACATGCAAGCATGTCTTTTTAGAAACGGCGACGAACCAAAGTCATGCCTTGAACCAAATTATCAAGAAAATAAAATTAATTGTAAAACATGCACTTACGGAGGTAATCTTAGCGTTTTATATGTGAAACATCAATAGGTTGTCCAAAAAAGACATATCAATTTTGATTCAAACTTTTGTTTACGTCCTACTTTATAACCTTTTCATTTTTGGACAAACTATTGATGGTGCACTTATAAAATTCTAAGATTACCTCCGTTGGTGCATGGACTTTAATATGGCTAAGTGTGAAAGGTATGTTCCTACTAGGTTTTGAGTTCTGTTGGCCCGCGTGAAATCTATTGTTTAGGCTTATTAATGGTTAATTAACTTTTTTATTATTACTTAAGAATGGTACTTTTGAGGTAAAAAACAATATTGTACTTATTCAATAACATTGCTAATTGTTTTATCATGACAATTTGACTTTTGTGTGCTTCTTTGGGCATTTAGCTTTGTATCTCCTCCCTTATTCGTATTGGTGTCATCAAGACTCACTTCGTCTGTTAGCATGTATACTGAACATAAGCCGAGTTTCTCAGCATGATGCAACAGCCGTTAGTGTAGTAGAGAGCACCTAATGAAATGCGTTCTTTACGTTTTTTTAGTTAGCCTAGTCAAACAAACGTTCATGATGTCAATAGTTTACCGCGACTGCATTTGTAAGAAAACACAGAACACAGAACACAGTGAAAAAAAAGTCCGCTTTGCTAAATAGATGACAGATCACATATACTGCCGTATAAAATCTTTCGTTTTCGGTGAATATATTAACCACACGGTAACAGCGACATTTTTCTCAACTCGGTGTTTGATTGATTTGTAAATAATTGCGGTTAGAGCAAACGCATGCAATTTATTCCCAAAATACAAACCTAATTGATATTTTGAAAACAAATTGCGCATTTAGGTGAATCTTTAGACTTACATTGGTGTGTTATGCAGATAATACATCATTTGCCTCTGATTTGTATCAACAAAATCACGACTGTGGTCTAGATGAACCTAGACTGATGTTATGAGATGAGTCGACTGCTATTTACATATACACAACTGGATTATAAATTTGACAATTTACTTATAATATAGAATCTTTGATATTGTCACGTGCAATTAAATCATAAATTTAAATTGTTTTTCTTTTTTTCTAGGGTAATGTGTTCAATGCATTTTCAACAAATGAGCCCGTTTTATCAATACCTTCAGAAAACGGTCAGATCATTTTCGAAGACTGCGGCGTTTGGACACTCATTACACATGATAGTCTGCGCCCGTACTAGACAGGTTATATACTCCCCTACAGAGCCAGTCACACCAATCGGCACTGAAACAGGCGCTCAGAAAATCTGCGCTGTGACGTTGCCGTGAAATGTGCTTAAAGTAGCTAATTTACCTAAAACGAGCAAAGAATGTCCCGACAACGTCCACAAGATGTTTGCAAAGCGTTTAAGACACTCTCATAGCGGAAGACGTGCTGTCACTACACTCAAGAAAACATCTCGCTTACTATCTTGTCTTGCAAACGTGCATGACGCTTATGTCACTGGCAAAGAGCGCACAGAACGTCGCTGGCCACTGCACATCGCTTACCACCGCGATCTGCACACTGCGCTTTGAACGTTTTTGGACTCCTCTCGGGTGTGACAGACCCATTCTTGAATAATTGTACATGCTGACTTTATGTTTTGAACAAAGTGTTTTTGTGTCGTTCTGTGTGTTAGTTTTTGTACGGGCCATTTCGTCATGGTGCCCTTAAACTTGACATATCTACATTGTTTACAACATTCTTTGTTTGAGCATCTCTTCAATTTATATTGTTAAATAAGTTACCTTTTGAGTAAACCAGTCATATCGAACTGTAGCCGAAACAAGGACCACATATCAAACAGCTGGCATTAGTCAGGCTGCAATGTGCTGTTTGGCCATTATATATTATAATTAGTGTATGCTGAAACAACTGTTTCGAAAGAAATATGCACTCAAACAACGGTTATTCCAGACAGCATTTAGTACTATCAACGAACATTTACCACTGTTTACCACTGTTTGGTTGTTGTTGTGTTTTGTCTCCATAAAATGAGTGAAAAATGCAGCAACCTTGGGTAGGGTTACCATGGTTTGCTGGAAGATCATAGTGTGATTACTTCTTGGACTAAACAAAATATATGCTTAGAACTGAAGTTGTTACATAAAGTAAAAAGTGTAGGCATGCTGTGTATAATCTGATGTATAATTATAACGCTGTAACAAAATGATGTTGATATTACCATTAAACACATTGGAACCGCTCATGTAGTCCGGTGGAAAATACACGTATTATGAACATATTAAATATATTAACACTTTTGGAGTCTGCATATGTTTTTTATAAATCAAAGGATTGCTTTATTTGTTATGTCATACTTTTCTTCCAATGATAATAATCACCCTCTTACAAAAAGTATATATTTCTCAATCTCCCACGGCGCTGAAGCTTGTGTACAGGCGAGAACTTTGGCGCACACCATCTGATTAAAAAATGTTTGTCTCTTGATGTTTACGATAAACTTCATTCTATAGGAAGCAACTCATTAATCTAGCTTGTTCAATGCACCGCGCAATATCAACGCAATACTGTCTTAAAGATGCTAGGTCAAAAATACTAAAACTATAGGCTTTCTTACGTCTATTTGTTTTGTGCGTTTTGTGCTGTCATATATATGTTTATTTTTGCAAGGGCCATTTTGTTATGGTGCATCTAAACTTGACCTGTCTACACTGTTTACAACACTGTTTAATTGAATATATCTTCAATTTGTATTACAGTTTTGCTTGTTATAGTATTGCTTCGTTGAGCTTATAGAAAGATGTCAAAAAATGATATTCCTATCACTATATAATTCTAAAGGCCGGATTAACTGCATTGGTATCTATATTTTCCGGAACAAGCGACATCATTATGGGTAAAAAACGGGTAAACTTAGATGATCTTGAACTCCAAACCATCAGTTATAGAAGAAGAAGAAGAAGAAGAAGAAGAAGAAGAAGAAGAAGAAGAAGAAGAAAGCAAACAGCTCTGCAAAATAAGTGCAAAATTGTCGCTAACGTTAACATAGATACACGACCTTACAGACGTTGTCAGAGAAACAAATAAAAGAGCTTACCTAAAACGCCTGGAGCTGTATCAGAGATAATTCAAGTTGTAGCATGGGCCATATCTGTGGTAATGTATATATGTTTCATTGATTGCTATTATTTTCCCATGCAGGCTATGCTTCCTGAGGGCTTTCCCTTTCATAAGTTTAATTTAACTTACTACAGCTCTAGTCATTAGAGTCATATAATTCAAATTTTCATCGTATTTTTCTCTGTTAGATTTCCATGTTGAATATCCTTTCCATGGTATGTATTGATACAAAATTAATTTATTACAAGGAAATCGCTATTAATTAAGTGTTACGTAAACTGCCTGTACAAGCAAGTGGTTGCTTTATAAAAGATAAATGTCTAATAATCTTACTATAAAACTCCACTTATAATTATTATCACCGACTCCCAGGGTGCTAAATGTTTGTGTGATGATAAAACATATGTCGAACAACATCTGATTCTAATATGTATGTCTTTGTATATATACGATGTACCACAAATAAAATAAAGCATACATTATTACTTCACAACAGAGTGCACATTCCAAATCAAATCTAATTTTGATAGATATGCTTCGACACAAATATGCATACAACGACACGAATACGTCGTTGGGTTGATGTAAGACACATGTCTTATATGTTCATTGCACACATCTTGCACTGGGAACTGGTAGTTCCTGTAATAACTCTTATCTGTTCGGGGCTGTGAAGTCTACCAATGCAAACATCTTCACACACCATAGCTGCATCCTTGCCGCAAATTACAAGCTTCCGCTGTACCTTAGTGTCGAAGGATCAAAGGTAGAGTAGTGTTTGTTTGGTTCAAGTTTAATACCATTTGCGGACATCTATGTTTTCGGAAAGAAGCTTATAGGTGCGGTTTTAAATTCCGGTTACAATCTTTGTTCAATTTTGTTCCGGTTAAGTACGACTCTTCTAGTTCAATCATTCTGCAAAATATCAACATCGGAAACTTTATATTTTGCTTTTTAAAATATTTAAACATACGGAAAATACGTTACCAGTTTTAATATTGCAATAAAACGGACATTGTGCAGTTTTATACTGTTTATTGCTGGATGAAACTCTTTTAAAATAGCTTCCGTAGTTAATTATGAACAATACCCATCGAATTCTGGATTTCGACCAAGAAAAACCTATTATTTAATTAAAAAAAACCGTTAATGCAGCAAACGCAGCTGCAATTAATTTATCTTTTTATTTATATGAGCCATCAATTTTCTAACTGAAGTTTATTCAAGAAAAGGGGCTTAACTGTTTGTTTACTTGGGTTACAACCTTTACAAATTGTTAGTTTTTGTGTATGTTTAGTTAACACAAGACAAGGAAAATACCTACACTGCCTGACTGATAAAACAACTTCCCTGACCTTAGCTTACAATTATTGCCAGGTCTTCGTGTTGTAATAACGGTGCGATTAATATAATTGTAATACAAACGCTAAAATGATAACATTTTCCAAACGTTGTTTAAAACATCACTATGGGGCTTTTGGTCCGTCGGTTCATAAAAACAAGACATTGGAATAATTCGATGTCAGTAAAGCAATGTTACCTTCAGAATCCTCAATGATCATCCAATTGTGCAAAACACTTCCTCGCAAAAGCTGTTTTAGCTTTACTGTACATAATTATTAAGCGTTTTGGGAGCCACAGTACCATGTGGCTGATGTCAGCTGTTAAGAACGTTTTGCTACAATTATACACCTCTTTTAAACAGGCTTTAATGGTGCAAGCATGCGTAGCAACAGTGGTTTTGACAGCATTCTATGATTTTCTGTAACGTAAGTATGGTGTATGCTGTGGCGCAATACAGCATGACGTATTAAGAAATAACGTGTTAAGTTTTGGTGTTCCTTTTTATTGGTTATTGATGTTATTAGATTGTTACAATGTTGTAATATAAATCATTAAATGAAACATTATAGTGCCAAACCTCCTCGAAATGTTCCCACATGTCTGAGAAAAATAACTCACTTATGTCAAATCTTCTTGCAGCAAACTCTATAGACGCGGTAATCATACTTTAAGATTTGTATCGATTTCTGATCGACACTATGAATTGATGACTGTAATTGCTGCAAACCTTTTTTGAGATCAGAAAACGGTTAACGGATGCTGATGACTGAACTGTTTGTGTGTTAAAATGTATTAAATGTATATTATTACAATGATTTGCTTAAAAACGGATAACAGTAAAGTTCTTAGATAATAAAAAATGATTTTACGTAGACGAAAACATTGCCTACTGTATCATATCATAGTCATAGTTGACAATTATACATAACCTCAAACATACATATTATGCGTATCGAAAGTAAGTTCAAAGTAAACACCAACAGCAACAAAACTATTTTAACATTTTTGAATCTGTAATATAAAAATAATAGTTTTATTAAGTCATTCAGTGTATGCATTTTATCTTTTGCGTCTAGATGTCATTTTCATGATAGTCTAGATGACACAAACTATAAATAACAATATTGTTAAGAATATTCGGTGTATCCGGGAACACTATCTGTTGCGTATTGTTCGGACATTAGGTACAGACAGAAGGGTCGCAGCAGCTACAGAAAGAACCCATACTTGTTCTTTCGTTTGTGTGGATAAGTTTAACGATTGTTTGTCCCAGTTGTTAGTATGTTTACCGCCTGCTGTGATTTTGCCCACATCGGTATTGATATCTGCCTAAAATTAAAAAAAAACAGTCATGTGAATATATTCCCGATAAATGAGAAATAGTGTCAATCATATCACCAGAAATCACTCACAAACAAACCAGGTATTAAAGCTATATGATGTGGGAAATTTATATGTAAACATGCATGTTCAAGCGGGTAAAATTAAATAGAAACGTCATTTCTAAATAAAATACATTCATGTATATACATTATAAATGCTCGGATGCTACGCCAACCTTCTCGGTCTTATTTAGAGACAGGAACAAGAGACGGATACACGTGGCCTGTAAACACACACTCTTTTATGCTTGATTGAAGTGATGAGTGCGACTAAATGACCACTGTTTTTTGAAGGAAAAACAGGTATGATTCCATTCCAATCCCGTAATGGTCCTACTTACATTTGTTTATACAGTAATTTGTAATACAAATGCGGGTTTCAAGAATATGTCTTTGGGGTCGTACTGAATATGCACACCAACCATCGATCCTTAGATAGAGCATTTAAACGAACATAACAGAATAAACAAAACTTTCAGCGACATATTCGACTTTTAATTAAGTACGTTATTTGCATGAGCTTGTTAAAGTATAATTGGGTTTATGTTTTCTTGCTGGCTCATTTTTTTGCAATTCAATTAGTGTCATTCTCTATCATTATCTTTTAAATTGCAAACACATGCTTCAAAAACTATTATTGTCTAATATTACTTTGTCTGGTGCACAAAGTCCGTAAAACCGTAAAGATGCTATACCTGTATATTTTGACCAGAATTGTTTGCATCTTACTTTTTAACCATACTTAAGCAGTGAATCCTACTCCCGTAAATATGAGAAACTGTCAAATACATTTATTCATGCATGTTAAAATAATGCAGAAGTGTGGCTCGCAAATGCAGCTTTGTTTATTTATGATTTGTCCCATTGCGTTGAAATAGTTAAACAGACTGACTTAAATAGATATGTTTAGTAATTTCGGTGGTCCAGAGGTCAAGCACAAGGCTGCTGTTCGAGATGTCCCGGATTCGATTCTCGGCTTTTGTTGTTTTGTTGTGTTTTTACTTTTTTGTCTAAAATGCCTTATTTGTCATTCTACTATCATGAACATTTGCATTTCCTTTGCAAAGTTACTTCACTTACTTGACATACTGCAAACTTTGTGAACGATTATGAAGTATCAAAATACAGACCTAGTAATTTTAATCGTTTTTAAAGATCATTTTTATAAACCGGTTTACTACATTTACAAAACCCAACATAACCCTCAAATATACCGTTATTTTGAAATGAAGAGAACAGTTTGGGTATATTCTGAATCTAAATGCCATTTGGCCATCTTAATTCTCCCCGTCTGTCTTTTAACATTGAATGTACTGCTACCCGGTACCTTCAATAATGGTTGGCATGTAAATTTAAGGCACTAAATTATTCATAGATTAAATAATTAATAGTGAATCGTTTTAAATATCCCATAGTAATTATTAACAAACAATTTTCATGATAATTCGTATTCATTTGCGTAAGTTGATATTAAAGTAAATAAATAATTATCATTGTATTTCAGTAAACCTGTATTAAATTAATAAGTACTGAAATATTGCTGTGGCTGGCGAAACCAGCGTAAACATAAAGTAAACGAATATATTTGCTCACCACCTTTCAAATATTTCCGATCTAATGAGTGATTAGCATCAACTATAGCAATCAGTTCACAATATTATTTAGCAATCAATACAAATCATACAGCATTATAAACGCACATAGAGACACTCAATTGTTTCATACGCTGTTTTGAATTGTTCCAAACCAATTTTATACGTTTCCATAATTAAAACCTGTTCATAATGACGTGCATCAGTATAATTGGA
>Ga0224511_10005109_pt1 | contig 10190 bp, 10 predicted proteins | sample SF_May12_sed_USG_2_FD_169988 | JGI IMG/M metagenome (GOLD analysis project Ga0224511, IMG submission 169988) | Sediment microbial communities from San Francisco Bay, California, United States - SF_May12_sed_USGS_8_1 | ecosystem: Environmental > Aquatic > Marine > Sediment | place: USA... | reverse complement strand
TTTGGTAGAGGACCTCTAGATGATGCTATATACCAAATATAAAAGCTCTGGGCCTTGTAGTTTCGGACAAGAAGATTTTTGAAAATTGCATTTTGAAAACCTATTTTTTTACCCTGTGACCTACTTATGCAACCAACTGAACGATTTGAACAACTTTGATAGGGGAACACCCAGGGATCATTCCTGTGAAGTTTGGTCAAAATCCCATTAGCGGTTTTAGAGGAGATGTTGTTTAAAGAAATTGTTGAAGGACGGACGGACTTTGTGCTCAGGTGAGCTAAAAAATCTACAGATACATATACAAGTCAGTCTGAGCTAAGGGGCACCTGAGAACAGCAGACACCTGCTTACAATGGACACTTCAATATTCCCCAAAGGAAAATCATTCTTTAATTGACCTGTAAACAAATGACACCTGTCATCTGTGGACAATGGACAGCCTTTTTACCCTGAAGAAAGGACACTTGACCGATTGTCTGTTTTTTTTACCTCATCTAGCATCATGTCAGCTGAACAGATGGACAAACAAACAGACAGGGAGAGAAAACAAAATTCTGTGCATATTGTACACATTGCTACCTATTCAAGTATCAAGTTTCATGCACCTAGCTTAAGTTTTTAAAGTTATCAAAGGATCCAGATTTTTAGCAGACAGACGGACTGACGTACGGACGGATGGAGGGCAAACCTATAGTCCCCTAGGGGACTAACAATCATTGAATTTATACATGTGGTTACAGAGTACTATTATAATATCTGGATCCAAAAATGAAGGCTAGATTCGGACCCGTGAATCTCAATTTTGATGCAGTATGTCTGATCTTTGTGGGTACCCTCACAGCCCTAGGATCCATAAAATATAAAAAAATCTTTATAATTTTACGAGAGCTTGATCCTGATTGGATTTTTTTCCTAGAAACTAATAAAAGATGTATTCTAAACAAATTTTAAAGATGTTGGACCAAAATGTAGCCTGGTAAATTTTAACAAGCTTAATGTCGAAGATGTTCATGCACACAGTCCTACAACAATAGCTTACCTTGCATATTATGCTCAGGTGAGCATAAAAAGGGGCATAACTTGGTCAATATGCTAGTCAGACACATCAATAAGTTTCATTAGCTATTAGTGCTTAACAAGTCTATCCAGATTCAATGGTGTATTGTAAATGTTTTATGAGAAAATATTAAATTTTATTACCCTTCCTAACCAAAAAGAGATCACTAATGCCAAAACCTATGGGAATGCCAACGAAAGGGTTACAACAAAGAGTACCTATAATCTTCAAAGTCTAGCTTAAAAAGTTGTTTATTTACATTTCAGTTTTTTCTTCTTTCTCCTTCCTAACTTTCGCCAACTCCTCTTGCAGTTTATTCATGTCCTCCCTGTAAATGTTTAATAGATTAAATGCTTATGGTCAACAAGATTGAGTTGAGTATAATGTGGTTTAAATAAACAAGAGGGCCCAGAACGCCCTGGATCGCTCACCTGAGGAATAGGACAACTGTCACAGTAGAGCCCCTTTACACTAGATGATGTTGTAAACCAAACAACAAGGCTCTACGCCTTGTAGATTTTAACAATAATATCTTCAAAGGTTTCCCTATATTTCTCTATATAAATTTGATAAGCCCCTAGCAGGGCCTCTTTTCACCATTAAAGGGGCACAATTTAAACAATCTGTGTAGTGGACCATTAGATAATGTTACATACTACATATCAAAGCTGTAGGCCTTAAGGTTTTTAACAAGACAACTTTAAAAGACTTTTTTATCAATAAGCCCTCTGGCCAGGCCCCTTTTCATCCTAGGGGCTTAATTTGAACAATCTCTATAGAGGACCATTAGATCATGTAACATACCAAATATCAAGGCTCTACAGCCTTGTGGATTATGACAAGAAGATTTTTTAAGATTTCCCTAAATAACTTTATATAAAGCTGAAGAGCCCCCCTCCGGCGGGGCCTCTTTTAACCCTAGGGGTGTTATTTGAACAATAATTGTAGGACCATAAAACCATGTTACATACCAAATATCAAGACTCTACGCCTTGTGTTTTTTGACAAGAAGGTTTTTTTAAGATTTAAAAACAAATCTTTCAGTTGCCATGGCAACCAAAGTTCTTCATGAAATTCAATTATTTTAACATCTTTCGCAGAGCTTCATGCAATGAACACCCCTTCAAAGTTTCAACAAATTTGGCAAAGTGGTTTAAGAGGAGCAGTTGTTTAAATAAATTGTTGACGCACGGACACACTGACGCACATGCGGATGGACGATGGATGACGGACAATGGGTCATTACAAAAGCTCACATTGAGGACATTGTCCTCAGGTGAGCTAAAAACAGTATAAATATATCCTCACATGTTTGTCCCTGGAGGTGCTGGACTTGGACCACGTTTCACTTTGTCTCCTGTGCCCATCTGCTCACCTCTGCAAAAATTGAATTTTTGACTAATGTCATATTTTAAATACCATATGTCATGTATAATTTAAAAAAAATAAAGTTAAAAATGTAAGTGATTCTAATTGGTCATTTCACTCCCTGGGTTTAAATTTCGGAAAAAATTACTCCCTCACAATATGAGAGCGCACATTTTCCCTCTAGAATTAATGTTTTATTGTCCCACGTTTCATATTTATGTCTGAGACTTTAAAGAGGCTAGGTCTGCATCTTTATACATTTATAATCGGTCAAAATTTGGCAATATGTTAAGTATACCAAATAAATTAACATTGCAAAAGGAATCGCAAAATTTTGTGACAAATAATGTGTTTTTGGACAAAAAGTAAAAACACAACAACAAAACAAAAATCAAACATAACAAGAGGGCCCAGACAGCCCTGGGTCGCTCACCTGAGGAAAAGGTCAAAGGTCACAGTGGAGCCATTTACAGAGGACCACTAATGTTGTCCACCAAATATTGGTAGAGGACCTCTAAATAATGTTATACATCAAATATGAAAGCTCTAGGCCTTGTAGTTTCAGACGAGAAGATTCTTAGAAATTGCATTTTGAAAACCCTTTTTTTTTACCCGTGACCTACTTATGCAATAAACATGAACCGTTTGAACAACTTTGATAGGGAACCACCCAGGAATCATTCCTGTGAAGTTTGGTCAAATTCCCATTAGCGGTTCAAGAGAAGAGGTCGTTTGAAGTTTTCCTTATATAATTCAATGTTAAATTGTGACCCCCGGGGCGGGGTCAATTTTGACCCCAGGGGCATAATAATTTGAACAAACAAGTGGTTTCAGAGGAGATGTTGTTTAAAGAAATTGTTGACGCACGCACGGACGATGGACGACGGACAATGGGCCATCACAAAAGCTCACCTTGACCACTTTGTGCTCAGGTGAGCTAAAAACCCTAGCCAGAGCCAGGAATTGAACCCGGTACCTCTCTCAACAAAAAAGGATGCACCACTGAGTCAACTGGTGTATGGATTGTAGTCAAGCTATATAACAATTCCACACCAAAACGTAAATAAACAAAGCCTTGTTTGTAGGCCACACATTTTCAAGCGATGTCCACATATGCCACAGGTTACAGTAAATAAATACACTTACTTTGACTGATTACTTCCAGCAGACGGTTGAGCTGCTCCCTGCTACAAAGGAAAATAGGAATAAAAAAATAACAAATACCAAATAATAATAATCATGCATGATATCAAGTACATGTAATTCCACACTTAAAATATAAGTACTTGATTGATTAACAAACCTAAACTTACAAAGTGTACAAATGACATAATTAATTGCTTCCATTTAACTAGAACTATCGCTGAATGCGATTCATAACCCCACCAATGTCCTTGACAAAGCTGGTACAAGGGTAAGATGGGTTCTGCATATTGCCCAGTTGGGGTTAACATTTGAGTCAAGTTTGAAGAAAACCTTCCATTAGTATAGAATTTATAGAGCGGACCAGACATATTGTCTAGTATTGATTATATTAAGTAAACTAAAAGACTTAAAAAGAGCATAACTTTGTCAAAATGCAATACAGAGTTATAAAACTTGACCTGCATATCTTACTTGTGATACATCATACATCTTTTAAGTTTCAAGCAAATACCTGTGCTAGCTTCAGAAATATTCAAGTACAAGTTAAAATTTAAGAACATTTTCAAAGTCAATTTTGACCTTCAAGTGTGACCTTGACCTTAAGCCGGTACAAAGGTAACATGGGCTCTGCACATAACTTTGTTGAGTTGAACATTTGAGTACAGTTTGAAGAAAATTCTTCCATTAGTATAGGATTCATATAAATAGAGCAGACAAGTCAATTTTGACCTTTAAGTGTGACCTTGACCTTAAGCCCGCACAAAGGTAACTTGGGTTCTGCAAAAAACCTTGTTGAGTTGAACATTTGAGTAAAGTTTGAAGAAAATTCTTTCATATGTGTAGGATTTATAAAGCGGACATGACATATTGTCTAATATTTGATTGAAAGTGGCATAACTTTGTCAAAATGCAAAACAGAGTTATGACACTATACCTGCATATCCTAATTGTGACACTTCATATATATTTTAAGTTTCAAGCAAATACTTTTTCTAGTTTCAGAAATATTCAAATACATGTTAAAATATAAGAATATTTTCTAAGTTAAATTTTAACCTTCAAGTGTTATGAACATCCCCTTGTTGAGGTGAACATTTCAGCCAAGATAAAAGAAAATCTTTCATTTAGTGTAGGACTTACAGAGCAGACACAACATGATGTCTAATATTTGATTGTTTGAGCATCTGGAGGTCAGCTGCTTTAATGCTTACCTACTATCTTGACACCGACATAGTTGATTAAAACCATTCAATAGTAAAATATTATTGCAATAGAAATAACAGGGCCCTGGGTCGCTCACCTGAGGAAAAGGTCAAAGGTCACAGTGGAGCAATTTACAGAGGACCCCAGGGGCATAATTTAAACAACATTGGTAGAGGACCTCTATGATGCTATATACCAAATATGAAAGCTCTGGGCATTGTAGTTTCAGACAAGAAGATTTTTGAAAGTTTCATTTTAAAAACCTATTTATTGACCCCATGACCTACTTATGCAACCAACTGGAACGGTATGGGACCACCCAGGGATCATTCCTGTGAAGTTTGGTCAAAATCCAATAAGTGGTTTCAGAGGAGATGTTGTTTAATGAAATTGTTGACGCACGCACGGATGATGGACGACGGACAATGGGCCATCACAATAGCTCACCTCAGGTGAGCTAATAAAAAAATTAAGACACAAAACCTTTATAGGATTAAAAAAATAAACAAGAAGCCCCATAGGGCCGTGGGTCACCGTCGGTCACCCTTATGAGAGGGCCAGCCAGACATATCCATTTGAGATATGTTGAAGCTGGTTTTAATTTGGTTTGCAGTTTCAGCATCAAAAATAGCTGTTTTAAAGCAGAAGATATTGTTTTGATGTAATTCAATGTAAACTTGGTCTTGAGATAAAAGGCAAGAAGTTGTTTGAAAATTGCTTCTTCAAAACATATATTTCACCCCATGACCTTCTTATTCAATCTACTTTTCAACTATTTTGATCATTTCTGTGTAGTTTTATGAAATTGGGCCCAGTGGTTTAAGAGAAGACATAAAGAGACTTTCCTACAATATTTAATATAACAAGAGGGCCCAAAGGGCCCTTGGTTGCTCACCTGAGGAAAAGGTAAACTGTCACAGTGGAGCCATATACAGAGTACCACTAATGTTGTACACCAAATATCATTAATAAGGTTCTAGTAGATTTTTAGAAGAAGATTTTAAAGATTTCCCTAAATTAATCTACCCTATTTCTTCTATATGTTCGATCAGGGCCCCATTTTATACTAGGTGCATAACACTGGTCAACAAAAAAAGTTTTTTTGTCTGCTACCAAAACAAAAACACCTGACTCAGGGTAAATCAGCCATGCTGATTCCAAATCTGCAATCAGAATTTCTCTATCACGTCAGGAATTTTAGTTTTTGGAATGTGCCAAAGAATGCCAATACCTTGTTGTGAACGGCTTTATTGTAGAACTAACTTGTAACATCATACAATTGGTTTAGACAAAAAAAAACATAAACACTAGAACTAATCATAGAAAGTTCAGAAAGTAATGCAGATCACAACAGTCTCATTTGGAATAGTTCAGAAGTGTGCCAAGCACTTGGTCTTGTGCTTATGACTGGCTGAAGTATCCCGCTGTGGGAACCAACAGTAGTCACCCATCATATTTGGGTTGTAGCGTCCTTGATAACTTTTTTCCATTTCAAAGATGTCTTGGTGGAATCTCTCACCGTGTTCATCACTAACATCACCCAGATTTGGCGGAAAGAAGTCAATGTGAGAGTGGAGGAAGTGAATCTTCAGTGACATTCTGCAGCCCAATCGCTTGTATGATTTCAGCATATCACTTCATAGTTTGGAGCTTTGTTTTTGCCCAGGAAATTTTGTACCACTTTAACAAATGACTCCCAAGCCTTCAATTCAAGGGGCCCGAGTTTTCTTGGAAAGGCTTCATCTTTGATGAGCTCACGAATCTGGTGTCCATTGAAAATCCCAGCCTTTAACTTTGCATCACTCTGGACTGCACCAAATTTTGTCTTGAGGTGACAAAACGCGTCTGATGTTTGGTCGATTGCCTTCACAAAGCTCTTGATAAGACCAAGTTTGATGTGGAGTGGAGGTTAGTATACTTTCTGTGGATCTACCAGTGCAGAATGTTTCACATTGTGCTTCCCAATTCTGTGCTCACTCTGTTCTGGCCAGTTCTTGACTTTGTAGTGATTAGCATCATCACGACTGTCCCACAGACATAGGAAACACATTTACTTTGTATACCCAAGTTGAAGCCCAAGGAGAAGAGATACAACTTTCAGATCTCCACAGATATTCCATTTATGGGAGCTGTACTTGTTTCCTTTAAGCCATGAGCCAAGGCAACAGGTACAGATGGCTTTTCATTTCCGTAGTGTAGCAGCACTGCCTTCAGACTATCTTTTCCAGAATCAATAAACAATCTCCACTCGTCAGGAATATGATCATATCCTAATTCGTGCATGAGGCCATTGACATCGCTACAATAACACGCATCATTCTCCATAGCATAGAAACTGGCCAGTTTTACATGACGTGTTCTGTCCAATAGATTTCATTCCTTCAGCCGTGAGGCCAAAAGCTCAGATTTCTCTTTGGACAATTGAAGATCTCTGATAAGGTCATTCAACTCTGCTTGTTGAAGAAGATGTAGGTTTTCATCTGTCAAGACAGCTTCAAACACATCTTCAGTATCATCCACAACTTCATCAGTAGAGTGGGGCTCTTCATCCGATGTTTCACACTCAGGTGGCAGAGGAACCACATTCTCTGAGTCATGAGGGACAGGTCTCAGAGCTGTTTCACAATCTACAATGTATCACTTGTTCTTCTTCGTGTATCCAGCAATGTTTGTCATACAGAAGTAACAGTCATTTGCGGGGCTTTTCGGTTCTCATCATATCATGGGAACGGCAAATGGCATAGCCTTTCTCTTTCCATTTAACCACTGTGTGAGTCCCGAGTAACAGACAGTATGACACACATGAGGAGCCCAGCTTTTGTCTTGGTCTCCAACTTTGCATCCAAAGTAGTACATGTAGGCAGTCTTGATTTTAGAAGTAATTTTCCGTCTACTGCTGTTCATGATGACCAGTGACCACAAAAGTTCTTGAAGGGCATAATATGAACAACTTTGGTAGAGGGCCTCTACCCAGGGATCATTCTTGTTGAGTTTGGACAAATTCCCATTAGTGGTTCAAGAGAAGAAGTTGTTCGAAGTTTTCCTTATATAATTCAATGTAAAATTGTGACCCCCTGGTGGGGTCAATTTTGACCCCAGGGGTATAATTTGAACAACTTTGGTAGAAGACCTCTAGATGATGCTATATAGTACCAAATTTAAAAGCTCTGGGCCAGTGGCGTAGCTTGAGCCTTTTTGAAGTTACGCACTGTTAAAGATAGTGTTAATAGAAGGGGGGTCCGGGGTTCCTCCCCCTGCAAATTTTGAATGTGTAAGTCATTTTTTGACCCCGTGACCTACTTATTCAACCAACTGGAACGGTGTGAACAACTTTGGTAGAGGAAGACCTAGGAGTCATTCCTGTGAAGTTTGGTCAAAATCCAATTAGCGGTTTAAAAGGAGTTGTTTAAAAAAATTGTTGAGGCACGGACAGAAGGATGATGGACGACGGACAGTGGGCCATCACAAAAGCTCACCTTGAGCACTTTGTGCTCAGGTGAGCTAATAAATGGTAAGAAAATGGTTATTTACCGATTTGAAGAACTGATCAATTTCAGGGTGCTTCTTCCGCTCTTTTGGAACAGTATACGTTTTTGCAAACTGATCTTGTGTCATCTATAAAAACATGTATCATTGTAAGAATTTGGGCACAGAATTCAGTAAAATTATGTTCATTATGTTGTACATAAATAAAGTTTTAGAAAATGCATTCACAAAATTAGTCACTTATAATTATTGTTTTATTCTCAGAGTGGCTCTGTTACACTAGTCATGTATACTTGTAACTTGGAAAAATAAATATGAAAACAATTAAAGTAACGTTTGTTAAAAGCTTGTGTGTGCAATGTAGGTTCAATTCTGGCTTGAAGCTAAATATTTTTCATCTTATTTCTGTTTTTCATGCATTTTGAAATTTGCGTTGAACATTTATTATTCTTAAAGAATTTTTTTTACAATATAGTGTACAAGATGACTTAGAAACCTAAATAAATTATACTAGGTGGCAGTTTAGAAATTTCGACTGATATAGATACCTAATAAGAAAGCTGGGTCGCTAAGGATATTCAACAATGAGAAATTATTTAGAACAATCTCTGCATTTGTAATGGGGTAGAATTTTTTAGGTGCTTATACCAGTACTGAGTATGTGCACAGACAGAATCAACAATCCCTAATAAGTAAAATAAGTTATGTGAGGAACTAAGTTGTGTTACCATTGGCATTAAAACAATTACTGTTGTTGTTGATGCTCTTGTTGTTGCTACTTATGGAGGGTAGTGTAATGAGACAAATAGTTGATACAGTATAATTATACATAAAATTCTTACATTTCTTAAAGCCTCAGGTATCCCAGGTATCTGTCCTGACTTCATCATCTCGTAGGCCTTCTCTACTGGGATATCACGCCATTCTGGTTCTGCCATTTTGCAAAACTGCAAATAAGTTGTTTATATACCGTAATTACCCCATGTATTCGGACGCTAAAAAATAATTATTTCGGTGAAAAATAGGGGGTGTCCGAATACAAAGGGTTTCCAAAAACATGGGGTAATTACGGTAATCAACAACAAAATGAAAACAACAAGCATGCTTATTTAATTAAGTAAAATAAATGCTTAACACAATTGTTTTTTTTTTAAATAAGTTAGTGAAACATATTTTAATAAGAGTAAAAAATATTTATTCTGTTGATGCATTCTTACTAGTAATTAGACTTCTATAAAAGATGTAAGATTATCACTTGTGTCCTTCTAGGATTCTCTTGTTATTTTTATAGGCGCAGCTTCAGGCCATATTCCTCCCGAGGTCTGACCAACCAGTCCGTAAACTTGCATATTGCCCGACTGCCCATGTTTTATTTGTTATTTTACTGTATACCGAATCTTTAAATAAATCCCTGTATCCCTTTGTTGCTGACATTTTACTATAATTCGCTTTTAAATAAATAATTTTATTTGTTCAGTGTGTGAAATATCTCAAACCCTAGTCGGATTTTTTTTATTCTTATATAAGCAATGCAGCAAAAGCCATGCTCTTTTTAAATATTCAAATTGTTAATCAAATCAAATAGAAAATCCAGACTTTAAAATGCAACAGTTGTTCAATTGTCCATCCTAAAAATAGATTTCCATTCTAAAAATAGATAAGCTAATAACAACTTTTATTACATAACTTTTAATTATATGCCCTGTAACATTCCACCAGCCCTATTCAATAATAGACTGGCAATTTCAATAAGCGGTCCAATAAATAATATCACTGTTGGACCGGGGCCAATAAGTGTTATTGGCCCTGCTTTCCTGCAATTTGATTATAGCTAATATTTTGCGTAGGCATTTCATGCAACTGTTAGCTTGTAAAGTAAGCTGAAAAATATTGACACAACATATTCAAATGAAATATAGTTTTAAAGTTA
>Ga0224511_10005108_pt1 | contig 10191 bp, 5 predicted proteins | sample SF_May12_sed_USG_2_FD_169988 | JGI IMG/M metagenome (GOLD analysis project Ga0224511, IMG submission 169988) | Sediment microbial communities from San Francisco Bay, California, United States - SF_May12_sed_USGS_8_1 | ecosystem: Environmental > Aquatic > Marine > Sediment | place: USA... | reverse complement strand
CGAGTTGTTTCATTTACAATACAATTGCATGAGGAGACATCTGTAATAGCGTGTGCTTGGTCAACTTCAATGCATTTTCAGAGTAACTATTGTGTGACAGAGCAATGGCCAATCATCATCTGTCCGTCCCTGTGTGACTCCTCATCCCCGTTACCCAGACCCTTGTGCTAGTAATAAGCAGATTGTTACTCAATCCCATAGAGTTATGCCACGTGCTACTAATTTACTATGCAGAACAATGCACTCCTCAGATGCTTTTGTACTTTTTTAACTGAGAATTGCATTTGAAATGCAATTCTCAGTCAGAAAACTAGTCTGGGAACTATCTGCGATGTCCGGGACAACCAGAATATGGTAAGTTTGAACTTAGATCCGCGAGATCGCAGAATCTGTGTTAAAGATCAACCATAACAGTTCAATGATAGGTTCTACTCGGCTGCGGGTCCATCCTGAGGCTTATCGAAGAGGTAAGGGCTAGGGGTCATTATGTGAGAAGCTCATTCTTAGAGCGGGTCCTCAGCATAACAAGGACTTGAACGCAGGATCTTTCAATCTTCAGTCGAGCTCTATATAGCTGTTGAACTATCCCTCTATTTTACTGCAATGTAGTACTATTATATAGATGAAATACTACAAATCTCTAATATCTGACTATGAGTACGTATCAAAGTTTCTGGGGCTACCAAATTTATTTCAAAGTCGAGTTATGAGGTGTGGAGATCAGTTGGCTAAGTAGGGGACAGGTGATCTCATACCTCGGTGACATCAAGGTTCACGCTGACGAGACTGGCGTTGAGACTCTCCAGGGAAAGCTGCTGACTGCCGCAGACACGTCTCTTAGTTTTACTCAGACCTGAATGAGAGGAGCTGTTGTATAAACAGTGTGGTAAGTAAGTCGACTCATTCAATGAGATAGATAGATGTACTGATGGACCAGTGCAGACATCATAGATTCAGAAATGAAATTTAAGCCAATACGTTCCTCAGAGTTGAACCTTCCAATGACAGCACTCGTTTAAAAGCAATATCGTGATTAACATCCCTGGGTTATGTGAAAGATGGCCCAGACGTACCGAGAGAAAGAGAATTAATGGGTATGGTTTTGCTGTATATTCACCTGATTCATATTTTCTCATTGGTCAACTCGGTCATTCGGTTGTTGGAGTTGATGCACCTCCTAAGGCTGAGGCTTGTTGAAGCGTAGGAGCTAAGAATCATTTGAGGAGCTCAGGCTAACTGCAGGCACTCAGCATGAATAGGATTCTAATTCCAGGCCTTTCAATTCTGAGTCAAGCGCTCTAGCCATTGAGCTAGAATATCCCGCTATCATTGACGGTTGATACATGAATATTTGTTAATCAGCAAACTCTCGGTGGCCACAAGAAGGGTGACTAACCTGAGGTGGCCGCCAGACTGGCCTCTATAGTAGGGGCTCTTTCCACTTCATACTCTGCTAGCATATCAGAGAAATTCACTCCGGAGGCAACCAATTCTTCATATGTTCCCTGTGCTGTTATATTTCCCTACAGATAATGAACCTTGTGGTGTTACATGCCAATGGATCAACAACTGATCATAAAAGGTATTACATTACACTCAATGCTTAATGAATCACAGAAATCGTTACATTGCCTTCACTAGACAACCAATCCTGAGGGAGTACTCGACTAAGAAAATATTAAATTGCAAGTGGTGTTGCATGACAGTCAATTCCTCAGAGTGTTTAGATATCAGGGATTCGTCCACTCTTACTAACGCGGGGCCGGATTATTCCACTCGCTAAATTAACTAACCTCTAACTACTTATCTAACTTGACTAACTGAATATCTAACTAACTAAACAACAAACCTCTTGCATGACGATGACTTGGTCAGCGACCTTGACATATGGTAACTGTTGAGTCACCAAGACGATGGTGAAGTCTTTGAGTAGTCCACAGATACATTTGTTAAAGATCGTGCGACCCACAAAGCTATCCACACAACCTACAGTGCAAAAATAAATCCAAGTATATGATGTGAATCTCAACGATCATGGCTAACAGCAGAAATGAATTAACTGTAAAACTAGTCTGGGAAAGTGGAAAACAGCTGCGGCCTTTTTGCTTTTGCTTTGGATTACCATGACTGTCATTTAGAGGCCTATCTAAAGGGGTCTTACAAGTAGTCTGTTGAGTGAAAAGTTTACACGGTAGAACTGCAAAAACTCATTGGTTTGACCACCAGTAGCAAAAACGTCACCGCCATTTTCAACTTTCCCGACTATATAGCACAACATTATATGAGAATCAAATGATACACAGATCAGGCTCTGATTGACAAACCCAATAGCCGTGATCCTTCGGATGGATTTTATAAGTCCGCAGTTTACAAGGGCGTTACACTGCAATGCCCAACCAACGCAGTGTGAAAATACATTTTTATGTCCTCAGTTGCCACTTTGTCATTGCAGCGTGACTTGCTTCAATGAGGAACAGACCATCGATGGCCAATAGTACTGAAGCCCACACTTTTAGTTAGCACCCCTATTGACAGCTTGGAGTAACCCATTTGTGCATAGAGCAAATCGCAGGAAATTAGCCAGGGAAGTCGATTTGCATAGAGGATGGGGAAATGAAGATGGCTTTACCAAACGGATCATCCAGTAGATATATGTCTGCCTGTCTGTAGACGGTACGAGCTAGACTGATCTTTAGTTTCTGTCCATAAAGTAGCTCCAGACCGTGTTCTCCGACAATGGTCATGTCTGAGTGAGGCAAGGCCTCTATATCCTGTGACAAACAACAGATACCAACTGATTCACAGCCATACTTGCAAGTTTGATGTTCTACTAGTGTACCTTGTCAAGTTTGATGGTACCTTGTTATTAGTGAACATATTAAACCCGAGGCCTGTTCTAGAGCAGTGCTGGTAATTATATGAGGAGCCTAAACTTACAACAGGAGCCTGACAGCACCAAGGGACAATAGGTAACTAAAGATCATAGATCAAGCCAACCATTGAGTTTATCCTGCTATCCCAGAACTGGGAAATGGCAAACACGGACTCTCAGAGAATGGACATCATCTCACATCACGTAGGAGCTTGCTCTACATTTGTTGCCTAAAATGGTTGACAAGCAAAGAGCCAAAGCGATGGTCGACAGAGCTTATCCTTTTTGTCAGATTCCTACTTTGCAGTGTCTATTTAGTTTCAGCAAGAGGTTGACGATACCATCTTCCGGTTATAGTCTTACCTTATTTAGATCACAAGCTTTGACGACTTTATTGTAGCGAGTCCGTTCATACTCTGCCCCAAACAGGATGTTATCGCGGACACTCCCTGTGAAAACCCAGGGAGCCTGCGCGGCGTAGCTGACCTTGCCACGGAGTCTTAGGAAACCTCGCAGGCGGGGAATCTCGCCGAGCATCGCCATCAGCAGAGGAGTCTACGATAAGATCATCTTGTTTTACATGGGTAGCATCACTAAGCCAATGGCTTATCTTCAAATTTGTCTATAGTTTGCCCCCATAGACTCGGTATTCAGCATCGCATGTGCGATACCCACAAGAACAAGAAAACCAAGTGATGCACAAACTGGAAATTGAAACCGGATCACTTGGTCTGCAGTCAAATGCGCTACGCACTAAGCCATTGCTCCTTAAGACAGAGATCCTGGTCATCGCCGACCCCGGACATTGGGGGAACTCTGGCAAAGATCTCATGGTGTAACTGTCATGGCGAGTATACCACTTGATGCTATCACATCGTCTGCACAGTTAGATAATGCGCCCAGCACAATGAAATCCCGGATGATGTTCAGCAGAAGCCCTGCGGTGGTGGAGTTACAGATCAGACATAAAATACATTATCGATGTCCGTCCATAAGTATTCATTACACTCTCTATCATGTGACCCTTCAGTATGGAAAGCTTACCTTTCCAGCTCCTGGTGGTCCGACGATCACTGTCAGGTGCCCTTTGGTGATGGTAAAGTTGAGAGTTTGCAAACTGGCAGCGTAGCTGATCTTATCACCCGATGCTGCCGGGAAAGCGGAAAAATTCTCAAATTGTACAACCACATCATCTGGTAACTTGTTCCCCCAGGAGGAATAGACGTCATGCGATCGTTCCTCCAACAACAGGAAGTCCTACAAATACAGGAGAAGAATGGTTCAATCGCAGGTAAGGTAACTCTTTGTGTGTCCCATAAAGAGGGTAACTCTGTGTGTGTCCCATAGAGAGGGTAACTCCGTATGTGTCTCATAGAGAGAGTAACTCTGAGTGTGTCACATAGAAAGGGTAACTGTGTGTCCCATTGAGAGGGTAACTGTGTGTCCCATTGAGAGGGTAACTGTGTGTCCCATTGAGAGGGTAACTGTGTGTCCCATTGAGAGGGTAACTCTGCATGTGTGTGCGTGTGTGCGGATGTGCATGTCCGTGTCCCATGAGGGGGTTACTCTGTGGGTAGGCGGCCATTTGAAGCAACCATAATTTGCTCTTATTTATTTTTTCCCAACCCCATCACATCTTTCACCCAAAGAAGTAATGGAAATGATGCTATGGTTCCTCACCTGTATCTTCCGTACTGTATGAAGTGATTGTGAGCCGTAAAATATTCCTAGCGGAATCATCAAGACGATGGACACTTTCAGTATGTCAAACAAAGCCAACACAATGCAGATCTAAAATTAACGGTCAATACATCACATCACAATGAGACCAAGAAGTCGGGGAGGTGGCTGTTAAGGAGCCAACTTATACCAGGCAATGGTATAACTGAGGTGGGGCGCCACTCCTCTCCTTCACCACCTCAAACCTTCCCCAGCTCTGAAGAGAGCCAGGTACCCATTTTCTGCTTAGTGAACAGAGCGATTTTGAAAAATCCCGTGCGCAAGCGGCATTTTGAACCCGGGACCTTCATCACCAGTGACGAGCGCTCTAACCACTCAGCCACAAGGCTTCCCCAGAGGAGGGCCAGATTACACACTGCTTTTGAAAGAAGTGTTGTACGCTCTGCAATAAGATTACGCTGGCAGTCCCGGAAGAGAAAGGATCATGTCATTGATAAATATACCCTTTATTTTTTAGGCCACCATTGGCCTAGAACTTGCCTAGTAATCTCTGAGGAGGAAGGTAATGTCTGCCTCAGTTAGCAAAACCTGGAGATGCGCCTCTCGACACATGGTGTTGAAGTTCGAAGGTGATTCCCAAGTGCAAGCTTAGGTCGTAGCACACTCTAGTTACAGCGCTACATGGTGAAGCTTGTGATTTGACAAATTACAAATGAAAGAGGTAAGCATTACTGCCAAGGGATGACAAATCTGCATTAAAATCTGACAGGTGAAAAATTTATAATCCGGAGGTGTTCTCCTTTGTGGTAAATTATAATGTTATCAGCGCGGCACAATGAGCGATGCGCCTTAGGGTTGAGTCATTTGTGGCAGCTCTAACCTTCTGTATTTAGGTCAAGGTAACTCACTTGTTTGACATTCACAGTATCATCCACCATATAGACTCCGGTGATGAGAGCGAGCATCACCAGCTTATTATAGGAGAAATAATAAGAGAGCTGAAACGCTCGTCCGAACGACATGGAGCGAATCTTCTGCATCTCCAACCTGCCAATAGGAAAACACGTATCATCACCTCACAGATATAGACAACCAATAACCAAGTGATTAAACGATCTACTCTATGCTCGGCTCAGGTTGGACTCAGTTCGAGTCTGATCTGACATTCGACCCCAGATCGGATGACCCGTTTCAGTCTAGATAGGTCAGTTTGACGTCCGAGGCGTATCAAACGTCAAGCGTCTGATCTAGTCGGATGGGATGCAAAGTGAACCAGAAAAGCATCATACTAGTGATGCCTATCACAAATCATTTTCTTTTACATGAATGGCATCATTGAGCGAACCGCTTTTCCCAGAGAGAAGCAGCTCTATGGTTGGGCCTCTGTTTGCGCAGATTGTGACCAGAATCAGATGAGCGAGAAATGAGAACAAAGTATTCAGACTGGAGGCTGTCTCTGAAACTTCCACATTTCACTCATAAACTTATTGAGAAATGACACCAAATAACGCATGCAATTGGAAAAGGTTGGAAATATGGTTGAGATCTTAAGAAAGTCAGGCTAAATTAAAGAGTCACCCACCCCTGTTTAACATTCAGGATGAAAGCATAACTTTTAACAGGGACTGCATACTGCACTGGTTATGGGTGTTTCAATAAACCGAAACTAGAGGTGCACCTCTCGGTAAGCTGGCTGAACTTCAAGGCGGTGTCTCATTAAACCCCTAGCCCGAGCCAGCTACATGGCAAAACTCATGCTTTGGCAAGGTTTTAATGGAATCAGTATACATTTACTGGCAAGGAAGGACAACTATACATTGAAAATCTAACAGTTCGGTTGTTAGAAGTGGCCATTAGGCAAAAAGTTTATAGCACTTTTTGAAATTTGAGTCACACAAATTCGTTTCAAAGCTAACAGCGACTACAGGAGTAAAACAAACATGACAATGTTTTACTATTGGGAGAGTGATGAATACCAGCCTGTTTTGTTAGGTCTTAGTGAAAACATCAGGAATGGGGTACGGGGAAGTCTTTAGTAGAACAATTGAGCGATCAATTTCTGTTTTGGCTACACAAATGCTGAACTAAGAATGGTATGGTGATTTTATACATTGTATGACATCAACGTTTATTAGAGCACTGTTTTCACTGGCTACTAATCGAGTCTGGGTGTTGGGTAACATGTTTTGTTTTCTTGTCCGGACTGCATTTTACTAGTCCCAGTGTGAGGTCATGCAGTTAGTTTCCTAGTTACGCTCAAGATCGGGCACCTCTCCTGAAACCGCCATTGACATTTTTCCGGGATTACAGTTCATGACTGGATATACAAGACAACTTTTAACCACTAAGATGGTTGGCCCCATGAGCTGGATGACAGTTTCATGGTGCATCACACGCGAAAGCAAAATCAAGTAACTGGGCTATTTCATTTACAGTAGATCAAAAAGTGGTCTACGGGTTTAGTACCGTCAGCGGTAAGTAACCGAATAACTTACACTCTCAGTCTGTGAATCATTCTGCAGAATGTACTCTCCCAGCAGTAGATCTTGACGCTTCTCATCGCCCGTAGAATCTCGTTGATGATTTTGACTCGCGTGTTAGTGGCTAGAGCGGTTTTCACTCTACAGAATTACAGGGGAGGTGAAGCTCTAGAGAGCCTGTCACAGATTCAGATTGGCATAAGATAGTACAAGATAATCTTGTTTGACATGGAGGACATCACCAACCGAATGCCTAGGTTTCAGGATGGTTCATGGTTTGCCATAGAGTTGCTACTCTACGGATAGGGCTTCCTTTATATAGCGACGGGACTCGAACTCGATGAAGGAGAAAACACAAAGTGATGCACAAACTTGGAATCAAACCCGGTTCACCAATTTAGTCAAATATATTCCAGGCAGTGGCCATTTTGTTCCTTATAACTATAACTCACCTGAGCACAGCAAAAGCCTTCTTCATACCGGCCTGCACCGGTAGCACTAATACACAGATAACCATTATCCCAGTCAAAAAAACCAAACTCTTCATGGTGTAGTAGAGATAAACACACACAGCGGCCAACGACAGTGGTCCTGAAATAAATGATTGTTTTTATTAGTTTTTATTGCACTGCGGACCCTGGCCATCCTATTTAGCAAGCCCCGTAAACTGATCAGTAGGTGCTGAGAATTACAGGAGTTCATACTCTCGGCAGAAGAGGTGCCCATACCTAGCCATATATAATACACATAGGTACTTACCTAGTCCTGTAGAATATGCACAGGTACCTACCTAGCCATATATAACACACGCATACACACAGGTACTTACCTAGTCATATAGAATATGTGCATGTAGTAATAGTAAGTGCCCACTCATTACGGAGTATGGGGGTTATCAGCTGAGAATGTGGGGAGTTTATAGTGTACGTTGGCTTGCCTGGACCAGGTCACACTCTACCAGGACACCCGCTGATTCAGTGTGAAGCACCAGCTACAAGACTGAACGAATGGTCCTGGGAGGTTTGGGGGTCAGTCAACCTAAGCCATTTGTTTACACGTCACCAGCCGAAATTCGGCTGCTCTTAAAGAGAAGGAAGAGGTGGACAACCGTGGAGTGATTTTGACCCTAATCTGTTGGTTGGGACCTCCATTTTTTTAGCGTGGTAATCCGAACCCATGCTAGCAATATGGAGTGAGAGGCTTGCTAAAGGCCCATACCAGAAAAACACCTCACCCGCAGTGAGGCTCGAACCTGCAATCCTTAGAATGCTGATCAAAGCTTCTATCAACTAAGCTATCCTGGCCCCATTGTGTACGTACCTACCTAGCCGTATAGAATACACACAGGTACTTACCTAGCCATATGTAATACACAATGATACTTACCAAGCCATATATAATGCACAGCGAACATTGACTGGTCGAGTTTCTGAGCGTCCTGCGCCATTAACTTGATGATAGCTTCAGGTGATGTGTTTAGTACTGCATGACTTGATAAATGTAGTGCCTGAATAAAACAAAGGCCATGATTACTAGTGAATTATAAGGCATTTTCGGACAAGCTAACCTTCGGTGAGAGCTGCCCTGCCACTAATCCGACATGACGGCAACGCATTGTACTGCTAGAATAGACATGTTGGAAGTTTTCTGCTCTCTTGAACAGGTTGCTCAAATGCGTTACGGGACGATTCACGGCAAACCATGTGTCAGTAAGAAAAATATGCCGACTCACTACCGGGTTTTTTCAGACCGACCAACACCTGTAGTTACTGGCAAACGCAAATTTTCCTGTTCACAATATTTGGTTTGCAAGCGCCTATGCCACCCGAGCTTAATAGTCATAGCACTGTTCTTCTTTTACCGAACGCACAAAGGTTTGTCAGAAATGCCCAATATCCATGAGGTGATCTTCCCTGTATATTGAGCAGCGCAGCGCAATAAGCAACTGTTACCCACAGAAGGAAAAAACTCTTAACACCTATATAATGGGTGACATTGACTCGGGTCAATAAGAACTTTTGCTGAATAGGCCAAGCGGAGGTTAGAAATGCTGTTTGTGACTTGAATTCCAATGCTGGCTTCTTTTAAAGATGTTATATAACGCATCGGAATCTCAAGACATTGACTGCGACGCATGATAACTAGTTTTTGCAATCGTTTTAATCCTACCATCACAAGCTTGTTAATGAGGTGACAGTTCAAACAGCAACATTCCAAACCCATGGTTGCTGACCCCGTAATGATTCCTGTGTATGCATGCACATGTAGGTAATATAAATAGTTGTGTCATATGACAAGCTTCTGATTCTTTGTCACGGATGGGTTGGAGGGAGGATGGGTTGGAGGAAAGATGGAGGGAGGGTGGGGTTGGAGGGTGGTAAGCCATCGAGTGTGCCGCAGCCATCAACACTGGGTGCCAGCCAATAACTCAGAAACCACTGAACTTGTACTAGTCACTGACTACTATTGTTGCTCACAAGATGGCCACACCATTGTTTCTTTTAAAATAAAGACCCACGTCTCACATCATTTATTAAACTATCTGCCTATCTTGGTACACGCCTTCTTTGAGCCATGGCTTTTAAAAATCTCACGGTCAGGAGCACAAACGCCTTGCCTCGCTTTACACAGATTGGGTGTTAATAAAGCCAGGTATGAAGCCTCTTACCTTCCTATACATAAGTGAAGCACAGGCGATCCTCATTTTCATACCGAGTATGTAGTTAGTGTGGAAGGTAGGATGAGCCAGTAAAGTGATAGTAAGGTAGCATACAGTTAGTGCGGCTGCATAGATATAAGCGTGTGTTGTATTGGTCGAGTAACCAGCGAAGTACGAGATCAGCTCTCCTATGATAAATACTTGTAGAAGCCGTAAGCCTTCCTACAAGAATCATAATCGCATAGTTATCTTCTCTTGCAAATAACCTAAAGGGAGGCAATAAGAGACCACCGCAGTATCATCCCGCACCACCATGACAGTAGGTGTCTTCCGACAAGCTAACTTAGCTCTAACGTATTGGGTAAAAGAGAGCTCTATCTCTATTTTAATTCAGGTGGTTCATGCGTTAGCCAAGTAGACTGGAATTATGTGAATACGCAAATCAGCGTTGGAAACTAAATGAAAAGTGAAAGTCAGTGTATATACACAGGTTTTTAAAG
>Ga0224511_10005107_pt1 | contig 10191 bp, 2 predicted proteins | sample SF_May12_sed_USG_2_FD_169988 | JGI IMG/M metagenome (GOLD analysis project Ga0224511, IMG submission 169988) | Sediment microbial communities from San Francisco Bay, California, United States - SF_May12_sed_USGS_8_1 | ecosystem: Environmental > Aquatic > Marine > Sediment | place: USA... | reverse complement strand
ATGCGGGACCACTTTGTGCTGTCGAGAAGTATTGTGTCACTCACATGTACTGATTGATAAGGACATGTGAACTGACAACAGCCAGCAGTGGGGGGTCTTCCATACTGCACCTATATCATAAGATTAGTAGCTTTATCTCAAGTTTTATCTAAAAAAACTGCCCTGCCGTAATTCAATGATGATTCTTCTCTAAACTCTAAACTCGGCTTTCCATCCAACTTACACTGGTGTGAAGCCAAAAGCCGTTTGGGTGAGTCAAACATCGTCTTGATGTCCGGTCTGAGTAGCGTTTGAGTCGGTGTCGAGATTTAGGTATAATGAGCTATATTGACCCTGTTGGCCATTTAAGGTAATGGTTGTCCCTTAGCCATTGATGGAGAAGTGGTTGTTAGAGAGCCAATTTGTGCAGGCATTTGTGTAACTGAGGTGGGGTGCCAGTCCTCTTCCTCACCAACTTCACCTTGAAAGTCGGGTAACCACACCCTGCTGGGTAAACTGAGAAATCCCGCACAAGAGGGCGCCAGTGACAACAGTTCGAACCACTCAGCCGTAGCTCTTCGCTTTGTTGGCTTAACTGAGCGTGACTATGTCAAACCACATATGTCCAATGTATACATTATAATTTTATTTTGTAATGATCAAACCCTACTAACCCGTATTGAGTCAGCATGACAGAAAATGGTTCAATATCCCCTCAATGGCAGTACACAACCTGTGGACACCGAGGAGGAAGGTTTATGTCCCACCACAGTCAGACAATGGCAGAAAAAATATTCTCACAATTGAATCCTTTGCAAATGAGGCAAATGGCTAGTTTTTTCTAATGGTAGGTTGAGAGGTTGCAACAGCTGAGGACAGCGGGTGACTCAACAGACTTTAAACCAACTCCTACTAAGATAAATTTGGGAACTGAAGATCTGATATCTTACTCAAGGTGGGATATAGCGTGTAATTACAACAGTGCTTTATACTGACAGGTATCATTTATCTAGTCACAAATTCTTTATCTTAAACTAAAAATCTAAAATTAGTAATTGCAACGCATGCAAATGCCATTTCATGGATGATGCGAATTGGATGAAGGACATCATTTATTAGTTCAACTTATGGCATATTGTCCCAAATTATCAAATGTCACGGTTCGATCACAGAATATATACAAAGAACACAATTCAATTCGAGAATTAACCATAATACATAATTTTCTCCAACCATACTTGAAATTCGCGTATTATGAAATCCCACCATCCAATCATGAAATCTTCACACATTTTAAAGAATATTTTTACTAATCCCTGATATCCTTTATAATTTTGTCAAACATAAGTTCGGGCTGATCACACTCTGCCAGCCCGTCCTGAGCCAGCGTGGCAGAAAATGGCTCAATCTCCCCTCAATGACACCACACAACCTGTGGACTTCGAGGAGGAAGGCCGAAGTCCAACCATGGAGAGACTATGGCTGATAGAAAAAAAAGTTCGGGTAAACTGGCTGAATAGCTAAAAAGCTTACAGATGATCATTAATGAGACGCAAGGCCCACCAAAGGTGGAAGTATCTTTGTACGACCTTTTTCGTCTTGGTGCATGAATTGCTAGATAACAGTCATTCATAGTTGCAACTAACTGTGACTGGGTCTAAACTTGTACACTGTCTTCTATAGTGGGATAGCTCAGTGGTTAGAGCACTGGACTTGCAATTGTGAAAACCTCTGTTCGTGTCCAAGTCGCAGTGGGCCACCATTGTCAGTATAAGCTCCTTACATTTACCCTAGCTCCTTCAGCTGCAACAAGCCTCTGGCTTAAGCGGATGGTTAAAAAAGATGGCCAAGTGCCCGGGTAGAATTTTATAAAATCCAATGTAAATTCTTTGTCTTTGCTCCACGAAAATTATATTGGATATCTCTTCTCATGCAGAATTGCGGCCCTGTTTTAGGGGTGGAAGTGGTCACTCGGAGAGAAGGCAGCCAATAGGCAGAGAAGAAACACTCCCAGCTATCCCTACCCAGACTCCGAACAGACCAGCCGGCTTACAGACAGCATTCTCAGCACCCGCCATACAACGAGTATCACCATCAAATAGTCGAATCCTACCGGGTGACCTCTCCGACCTCTCTGACCTTGACTCAGATTCAGACTCAGACGAAGCCAGCCAATCAGAGAACATCACACAGGATATCTCGTTTAGATCTCTGCAGGCAGAGCTTAGAACGAGAACTAAAACTATTGACCAGGTACCGATAACCGCGATAACTAAACTCGAATCGGAATCATCTAAGAAGGGAAGTAGAGGAGCAAATAGGAGTACACAGCTTACACAAATTCATATTAAACTAGGGGAATATAGACCTCTACGTAGTGTGTCACAGGATCAGCTCAAAGACGGACAGAGAGTTTCTACACCAGGTTAGTAGCCACTGTGCTTCTGTAGTTGCTCTACTTGGCATTCGGGTTGTCCTGTTTAACAGACCTGCTAAGCCTAAGGCTTGTTAAGAGTGGTAGGTGCTAGGATTGATGTGTGAAGCCTATACTCATAACTCTTATTGTTGGTTAACCGTGTAGTTTTCTGATTTTAGTTTATGGAAGATCAAAATCATCAGGGTTCCTTCCTTCTACGCCCCCACTGCAGCAAAAGCAACAACATTCACAACATCCTCAACAACCACAACCACCACAAACATCACAACAACAGCAACAACAACAACAACAGCAACAACAACCAAGCTTAACACATCAGCAGCAACAACAGACTTTGCTTCACCAGCACTATCAGCTACAACACCATCAGCAACAGCTGCAACAACAATTGCAACAGCATTATCAACTGCAGCAACAACAGTATCAACTACAGTTCTTCCCTCAGCAGCAACAACAACAGCAACAGCAACACCAGCAACAACATCTACAACACCCTAGTAGTATCATTACACCTGACACATTGTCTGTGGGAGGAGTCCAGCTTGAAACGAGCCAACCTCAAAAAGTCATTCGCATTCCGAGCAGCAGTACCAAAAGTACGCGTGCTCCTAGACCCAAGAGCAGTGGTTTCTCTGAGATGACAAGAAGCGATCGCCTTCCGGAGCATTCCAATGTAAGTCACTAGTTTGGTCGGGTGAGGCCATAGCTTAGAGGCTAGTGTAATGGGGCTTTGATCAGAGATCCATAGTTCGATCTTAGGTTCGGCCAAAAGCTTTTCCTTTCGCGTCTCCCTTCTGACATTCAATAAGGAGACCCACAAAGGGGAATACAGATGCAAAAACATGAAGGCAAAATGACTTCATAGGCCATTTCCGACATCTTTTCTGGCAGTTGTTCAGTCATGGAGATATACAAAACAGATGTCAAATTATTAAATTTTTGTCGCTGAAGAACTTCAAAATTTTCTTAAAAGCCCTAAGACTTCAATCACTCTCACAATAGAACCCCCTCTAGAAAAACGATTCAACTTCGAAGAGAATTCGAGCAATTTAAGAAATCAAGATGATTCAGGGGAGGATAAATCCAAACCAGGCCTAAAGGATTTCAACTATTTAATAAAGCATTGTCCATCACAGTCTATATTGATAATTTACGTAAAGAATAAATTAAAGTCATTTTCATTCTCATTTCATTTCCATTAGCATTGCTAGTTTGGAAATTGATACAACATTTTATCCTATAATTCAGTGAGATAGATTGTGACATTGTGGTCAAAGTCATGATAGCTCAGTAGGAGAGTGAATGTATCTCACTGTCTGTCCTCTCCATGTTCTTGGTTCAATTCCGCGATGGTGAAGTGTTTCAAAGTTGATTCCCTGGCTGATAACACTCTGCCAATCCGTCCTGAGCTAGCATGAAAGAAAATGGCGCCACATAACCTGTGAACGTGGACGATAACAAGAAGATTTCCATTCACGGACAGACAATGGCTGAAGAATATAACTCAATCTAACATTCACATTAAAAATATTAAGCATAGAATAAGTAGGTAGCCACATTTTCTATGGTACTGAATATTAAGTATAAGCTAGGGCAGCGTTTTTAACCATCACTTGTTGTAGTTTATAGATCAATATCCATTTATTTCCCATGAGTATTGTAATAACTTTTTTGGGATAATTACTTGCACACTCTATGTAGACATATATAGGTATCAATTTCTCCTTCTCGTATGGCATGTTCACTATTATAGAGAAACTGTTGGGTTTGATACATGCTTACTGACCTAGCATGGAGCCCCAAAAGCAGATCGGTGTCAAGGCTCCACCTAATAGTGCGGCTTATTTTTCCTTTTGACCTGGAATTAACGTGAAGTGATCGCTCACAGCGGGAGCCCATCATGACTAGGATTTTGATCCAAGTTCTCACGGTTTTGAACACAGCGCTCTACCACTGAGCTATCTATCCCCATAGGCACCAATGGAAAACCGTTCTATTAATGAGGCGTGTCATCAACATTTTATCTCCGTACAGTAATCAAACTTAGTTAGATAATACTCATCATCGACAGCAAATATTCTATTTGACTTGCTTTGCGATTAGTTTGATGATTTTGATTACAGCAAAGAAGAAGAGCAGAGACTGAGTTACAAACTCCTAAAGCAGGTCAGTAACAGGTTATTAGCGAATAGTCTACGAGATTGGCTGAGTCGGTCTGGGTTTGTCATCCATCTTGCTTTCGATTAACCGCGCCTAGTGCTTAGAAAACTAGAAACTGTAGAAGTGTTGCAACATTTATTATGGGTAAGGATTTTAAACTTGGTTTCTGAGCGTAGTTTGCATCACCAAATAGGTCACACTTTTATGCGTAGAAATAAAGGTGTGATTTTATGAAATCTTACCGTTTTAGGTTACCGAAATAACAGAATCATAATCCTATGTCTAAAAGATACAATAAACTGATTTTTGCACCATTCCTGACACCTGTTCTGTCTTATCATGGAAACACAAATTATTAGAGAGGTTTCGGAGCTGCGTTTCTGTGTCCATAAATGGAAAACAGCCGTTAATTGACCTTCATTCAAATATGTCTGTTGCAGTTTGTACTCAATCACTGATGTTATGAACAAGTATTTCATTGACATTTACAATCCTAACCTCTCTATTATTACGTGGCCCTGTATTGTACCGAATCCAAGTTTATGTCATGCTATCACCGGTATAATCTCATATTTTATTAACTATGAGTCAGTGTCAGCCATTACTGTAAGGCCGAGAGCATTACAAGATGGCTGTCAGTGTCCTGCCTCCTATTTCCAAGGCACCTCTGCTAGACACAATAAGTAGGTAATACACATAGTGAGTAATAAACAATTTAGGTCTCTTCATAACTAATGTAACTTTTCAAACATTTTTCGCTGGAACATGAGACATAAATGTCTCTGCGATAGACCTTCTCAGTCTGAGGCTTGCTTTAAAACAGTAAGAGCTAGGATTTGCGGAGTGGCTCATACCCACAATAAGAGCCCAGGACAGCCAAAGCGTGAACCCAGGTTATTTCAATCTTTATTCAAGCACTCAACTATTGGGCTATCCCACTTTCTCGAGTCAAACTTGATACATACAAGTTAGGTGTTGGGTGCAGCAATCCCTAATCTTTATTTCAACTCCATCGCCTATTATGTGCTATCTCTGATGGTCTTGCCCACAGAAAAGATGCAATGAAAGGTTGCGCTGAATATTGATCAAAACTGTACTTTCTCCATAAAAAATTTAATCACCCGATTCCGCTTCTCAGTTAATCAGTTAATTACACACACAGAGCTTTTATAACGGCATGTGAGTTGCACTGAGCCAAGCAGCATTTGTCTCCTATCAACCTGACTAATCAGTGATTTCATTTAACCGTAAAATTTCAGGACATTTCTTCACCCGTTTTATCTTCACCTCCGCACCTTTGTTCTACAGCTGAAGAAAGCCAGTCGACATTTTCACTGTTATCGACAGCTCAGCCGAGATCGGTGAGGTCACGGGCATCGACAGCTAGCAGCGTCAGCCGGATGATGAGTCCCCGGAGCAGCGTGGATCTTACTAGCTGTGGTGATGCTGACTGTGAGTGTGAAGAGTCGAGCTCAACTAAACGGATTATCATCTTCCCTTCCTGTCGGTAAGTCTCTCTCCTTCATCTGTTTCAGATCATGACATTAAATAAAGGAGATCATCTCATAGAGTAAACTTCTCTATGGAGCACACAGGTGCAATCAGAAAGTCTCCTAATGACTCCCCCTGGGAAACACTGAGTCAGACTCAGTTGGCCAGTTTCTGTACCAATCCTGACAGCTGTTCTGTTATAGAGACTCAGATATACTTAAGTCTTTCTTCTGCGCATAGAGTAAGAGTCTCATAAATCCGTTGCATAGTGTTCAGTCAGTGAGTAAAAGGATGACTAAAGGGATAGCGTGTCGGGCTTGAGAACTCGGTTTTTGATTATCTGATTCTCAGGTTAGGCGCCACTTTCATTTTCCACCTACTTTCGAGACGCAATATTCAAGCAAGGAGGATTAAGGATGCAGGCTATAAAAAAAACTTAGTGAATGATTTAGAATGCCAATACATTACCCCTGACAGGAAAGGGGGATAAAAAGACTTGCAATTAAAATCGTTTTTCACCCATCATTTTCTCAATAATAAACTTGATACAACTGTTGAGTGTTTTCAAAGGTTTTCCAATGTCTGGATATATAGGTAAAGAAGGTGGATGATGCACAATTCTGAATTGCAAAACCAGAGGAATATAAAGCATAGGAGGGCTAGTCTAAGTTCCTCCAATTAGGCTTACCTATTATATGATAATATACTTTGATTATTGTTACTATTATTGGTACTTCCTCCACATTGCAAATGAAAGACTTTAGTGTTGTGGTGTCTGGTATCTATGGTTACAGCTACTCTCCCATTGGTCCAATTATAATAATCGGTATTCATTGATTGCATATTATCTATTATGTATGATGAGCCTCTTGGCTATTGCGTAGAGCCCCACCTAACCTAATACAGTTTTATGTACCAATGGAGTTTTTCTCAATACACCCTGCATTATTTTACATGTAATCTGCCTAGAATGATGCATCGAGTCATACTTTTGTCAGATAGGTTTTGTTCAATTGTGGCACCCAAGACACCAATTGTATAACCAACGGAGGGTTGCAGGCTTTCTTTGCCGAGTCTGACTTGAGATGACTATAGGAGATGTCATTTGGAGTTTAGTCTGTCGTTAACATCAAAGTGTGAAGGATCATAGTTTTAGTTAAAGCTTAGCTTGATATAAGTGTCTTCACATTGAGTAGAAATGGCTGATTGAAATTTTCTTCAACAACTGGTTCGGGCATCATCTCTTTATCATTATCTCCTACCTCATCTTTCAACTATTTTCATTTTGACACTTTAATATAAATTTATGTAAAGACCGTGTTCTGAGTTTGATGACGGATTAAATTATCTATAATTATAGGGAACCATACAGAATGTACTGGGTCACTATCTTATAGCTGCGCAATTGAAAATATAGATTTTATGGGAGTTGTTGATACAACAAAGATAAGGCCTCTGTCAACATCCATCAACAACAAACTGTATTGCACTCATAGTGCTAGTTAATTGTACAGTAGCTTTTATTCCAGTGACTAATGTTGACCTAAGCACTGCTATGAAAGTACACCGGTTCCTACACTATTGAATTGTTTTATAATTAGACCTTTAAATTGATGCTACTATGAAAATTGCCGCAAAGATGAAATACAACACGGGGATTCCATCGAGACCTGTTAAGAATTGTTATTGTTTTCGAATGGTGAATTCCTTCAAACTAAATAATTATTTATGTGGGCATAGATGTTTCGACTTGAGGTTGGCGCATGTTGATTTGGGATTCACTCTAACCAGGTCATTTCTTCTGTTTGAGTGTGTCTTCAAATCCTAGTCATAAAAACCCCGGGTTGTGAATATGAGCTCCTAACTTCAATACTAACTTAAAAAGAAAAGTCTCACTTGGACACTGAGCATTGATACTGTCCCGTTCATTGTGCCCCATTCTAAGCCATAATTGGTGAACAAATAATGATCTAACCTGGCAGCTTCATAGTAATGGGGAAGACATCGAATACAAATAAAAAAATTTGGATTGACAGCTCACAGTTGACACGGTTCTTTCTTCTGTAGATTTTGCTTCTATACATTTAAACATGCTAAGTGGTGTGAACGCTACCCAAGCACGCGGCTGCCGCGCTGTCGGGTGTGTCATGGCATTGTTCGGGAGCTCATTCCCGAGCCGGCCTTAAAGGAAGAAGATAACGAAGAGGTTCTCTCACTCGGCACTCTGGAGGATGAGAACTTGGACAATAATCAGACTGTCCAGGTATGTGTACAGTCTATCCCAAGCGTGTAAACACCATGCAAGATTTATTTTGTTTGCTGTACTGTTATGGCGAAGTTGTTAGGTACAATAGTTGTTAGTTCATCAGTTATGGCTTAGCATGGAGCACTGCGAGCGGTGCTAACGTCCCACCTCAGAGTAAGGCTTGTTTTGATTTCGGGCTAGGATCAAAATAAGGAGATCATACTCATAATGGGAGTTCGCCATGGTCGGGATTTGAAGCCAGGCCTTAGCTGCAAGCTGAGCATTCTACTAACAGGCCATCCTGCTTGCTCAGTGCATTTACGCACCATGTGAATGTAGAACTTTTTGTGGCTGACAACTAAACTAGATTGGAGGTATAAAACATCTCAGGTGGATCAAGGCAGCCCTAACAAGTGGTCAATGTTGAACAGGACAGTTTGAGTGACCAACAGATCTATTATTGTAGTTGGACACGCCCAGAAGTAACAGCACTTACCGAAGTAGACACACGGCCACACCATCAACTGTTCTCGAAGATGAACCATTTTCCGATAGCCTCAAGCTGCCTGCTATCAGGTATGGTTACAAAAACCATCAAACTGCTAATCTAGGGTAGTCTAACGTAGTAGGATTGCACTTGAATCAGTTTTGAAGAGTTATTTGTCCTTCTGGTACATAAAATGAGGGGAGGATAACTCTTTGTTTCGGTGCAGGCCCCGCCATAAGGTTATATCACCTGACAGCACATGTAATGTAGTTGTTGTTATCTGCCCCTTCACTTGAGAACTTTTGCTGGGGACAAACTAGTTATGGGTGCAAGAAGTAGCAGTGTTTATCAGTTCTAATGCAGCGTGTAAGCGCCTATTAAGTCACGATTACCTAATGGGTGATTAAGTCATGAAGATGATATCACCGGCAGAGATGTTATTCAAATACCTGTCATCTTATGAGATCATTAATTGACCATGCATTTACAGTATAGCGCCAGCATAAGCTTAATCCCCTATCTATGTTTCTTCAATGTTTTATAGACATTGCTTTTGCACTCCTCGTTTTTCTGTTGACGAGCAATTCAGGGAGAAGCAGTGATGCTTTTTGTAATTTTTTTCACTCCAGCGCTGTATTTGAAATTTTCTCGTCATGCCCTGGGGGGTCCACTGCGCCATTACGGTCTCTTTCGGTGTGCTAATTGGCATTCAGGTGTAGCCTGAACTGATAACATTATAGTTATCTATCATCCCAAAGCAGCGTGGGGTCATTTACAATGAGTACGCGGAATAAACAGTTCAAGCGTCCAAAGGTTGTCTGTACTATAAGGTGTGAAATGAATTTAACAGTCTTTTCTGCTAGAAAGTTAAGTTGTTTTTGGCTTCTGTTTATACTCCACGTTATCAATCCCTGTATGGGGCTTGGAGTTTGCCTGCTGGTTAGCAGGGCAAATTTGTTGGAGCTACGGAGCAAACTTTTTTGGGAGTCGAACCCACAACTCGCTGCGCGCAAATCGTGTATTCTAGCCACTAAGCCACCACTGCTCCCTATTTTGATAGCCATATAATGGAGTGGTAATGCGGTAATATGTTCACTGTTTTCCGAGCACTCGCTTTGCTATTTGACCATTACACTGATGCGTTGTTTTGTTAATATTTTGTTTATACGCTGCCAACCATTCATGCAACCATCGAGACCTCTATCCTGCCATGTTGTAAAAGTAATGCTTTGGTGTTCCATCGTATCATCTCTATCACCGACTAACTTATGGTTTTGTGCTCTTGTAGGCTTCCGACCACTGACACGGATGATTGGATTGAGACGATTAAAGACCGGGTGACACCGAGTGATAGTTCGAGAAGTTCCGTTGGCTCACCGGACACGCTACTTG
>Ga0224511_10005106_pt1 | contig 10191 bp, 9 predicted proteins | sample SF_May12_sed_USG_2_FD_169988 | JGI IMG/M metagenome (GOLD analysis project Ga0224511, IMG submission 169988) | Sediment microbial communities from San Francisco Bay, California, United States - SF_May12_sed_USGS_8_1 | ecosystem: Environmental > Aquatic > Marine > Sediment | place: USA... | reverse complement strand
AAAATGTTATGTTGCCAATGTTGGGAAATTGTACATTGTAGATCTTGGCAGGAATCCAAGAGTAAATATTCTCGGATTCGCTACCTTATTCGATTTTTGAAGAAACCACACTGTATTCTAAAATAATTTATTTCCATCCCGCTAGAATTTGCTGTCAAAATTAATCATTTTCAATCAAGAACAAGCTTATTTTTCTGATTTCTTCATCATCGCGAGAATGTTTCCGCCATGTTAACTGCTTTAGCCGTCGTCTGTCAGTGGCGCTGATTGGCTTTCTTAACTCCTGTCAGCCAATGAAATTACATGTTTTAAAAGCGATTGCGTATATCCTTTGTTCAGTTCAGAATAATTAATAAGCGTTTACTGATATTTGTTTAAAACGCGGATCAAAGCAGTACTAGGCATCGAATCGAAAATCGAACACTAAGAATCGAAAATCGCATCGGTGGGTCTGCAATCGATTTCCGATGCATCGAATCGAATCGTTGCAGCCCTATTATGCACATCATTTTGGCCAATCAGATGACTGAATTATTTGCGTATCTCTGGCGCTGCGCACATGCAACGGCTGATGTAAAGTGCTTTCCCGCATTTGTCGGAGCAACAGACATCATTTCAAGCGTTATATCGATACGTCCATTGAAGGCTCTCCACCTACCTCCAAACACCGTGGCACCGCTGTCGTTGAGTGACGTGTTGAGGTTGGAGAGGCACCTGCGCTCCATCTCGGCTAGGTGCGTGGTCGAGGTCTCCTGGCGCACGGCTGACAGGGGCAGCAGTCCCGGGTGGTAGTAGTGCACAATGTGACACAGTGCTCGGCCGTCCGAGAATGACACAGTGAAGTTCTCGACCTGCACACACAGCATGAACATTCTTTATGTTTAAATATTGATCTTTTATTTGTCTAAGCTCATTAGAATTTTTTTACAAAAGTTTACACACAAGAAAGTCTGAACAAAATTTAACAAGAAACAAAATGTTGATGACACAAGACAGTTCAACTGATGAAGGCAGCCTTTGTCCATCCAGTCTGCAGACTGCCAGCGTACCTGTAGATTGTAGTGAGCACAGACGGCGCGGCACCAGCGCAGGAGCAGGTCCAGTCTCTCATCCTGGGTGTGCTGGTCTCCCACATCAGAGTCCCGCCGTGACACATTGCCTCCTGGAAAACATAGGACATAACATCTATGGTTCCATGAAAGCAACATATTTAGGGGTCTAGTAATCTCTTTAAATGAGTGCAAAATACTAAATAATTAAATAAAAGTTAATAGTGATGGTCATTTTGTTGTGAAAGCAACACTGAGACAGACATTGACCATGTTGTTTACAAACAGCCTACCAGTCTCAAGGTGTTTAAGGTGACGCAGCCGGCGTTTGACAGCAAGGGAGGCTTCCAGGGCGCGGACCTCCTGTAGAAGGCGAGGTGCGTCCAGCATCGCGGCCAGCTGCCGGTGCAGGATAAGGGCCCACAGAAGGGCCAGAGTGCGCTCCCGGTGACCATCCACAATGTCATTGGCCGTGCAGGTACCTGCAGGAGAGGCATGTACATTACTCGTTGGATTATATGTAAAGAATGGAAATCAAAATTGAAAGAAATGCTTTAAATGCACGAACTTGAACAAGGGAATCATTCTTTTTGTGCATTCTAAGACTGAAAAAAATATCAAATTTAACCTTAGAAGTAAAGCATTACAGCATAATAAAACTAAAAGGTAAACTCATTGATTCTTCACTTGAACTGCAGCAGTAAACATGGAGCCCTGTTCTCCAAGTATGAGACAACATACCGGGGTTGATGGAGTGGTCTGTGAGGGCCTTGAAGACGACCTTCATGTTGTGGATCTTCTGCAGGCGGCTGATGGCCGGCATCCGCAGCTGGCCACTCAGGTCGGTCTGTCCACACAGCATCTCCATCACACGTCTGGAGAGGCAAACACATGATTACTGCCCACTCACATTACAGATCATAGTTTTTTAAACCAGTTTTATGTAAATAAAATGTTAGTTTACTTTTTGCATTTTTTCATCACAGGTCATTTCAACAGTAAGAAATATTGAAACATGGCAAGGGAGCACTGAAAGCACACCACCAGGGCTGCTGGACGTCCTGCGCCCTGAAGGCCTCTCTTGCCCTGTTTCAACAGTTCAACATTGCTTACGGGTTAATAAGTAACGGATGGAGATGTTAATTTCATCATGAAAATAAACATCAGCACTATGCCTTCACTGGAAAGGTCAAAACCATAGCTGTTTAAATTGAGTATGAAGCAATATTTACGTGAGCCTGACTCCATCACGCAGGTCGATGGCGAGTTTCTGTACAGCAAAGTCAAACTCGTCTAGGGCCGTTTGTGTGTAGGTGACCTTGTAGCCAAGGTAGCCCAGGTGGCGGTTGATGTCTCCCTCGCCGGACAAGAGGTCACGAGACAGAGCCACCAGCAGGTCCTTGCTCGCCTGGCAACAATGCATACATGTGTTTTTATATACATGTAATGGCACTCATTTCCTTCGAATTTTAGTGCTTTTTGTTCCATGCAACCTGACTTTTATATAAATAAGAAATGTTCAAAGGAAATATGTTGTAGGCCAAGATGACAGAGTCTGTGTTTAGAGATATTATGATTAAGTTCATGAATGTCAGTTGGGTCATAGGCAACCAGTGTCTTGTAATTTAGGGTTGCTTGTGTGATGCTGAAGTGGTGAGTGTACCTTGTATTCGGAGTTCTTGCAGAAGAGGCAGGGGTTGTGCTGTATGAGCCTCTGCTGCTTAGCACGGTCGAGGAAGAAGACCAGCATGAGGAACTTCTTCAGTGTGAACGCAGCACTCGCCTCGCCATAACCTGCAGCACATGTCAAGCATCTATGAGCAATGTGACAAGTAGTGACATTAAACAGGAGATATTTTTCTGAGTTTTAAATTCTACACATATTTTAAGCTTTTAAAAGAGTGAATATGTAAATGCTAAATATGTAAGAACTGTTTAACTGAGACCCTAACCTAAACCCTAAACCTAACCCAATATAACCCCTCACAAGACCTGTCCACTCCATACGAGAGTTATTATTTAGATTTTAAGAGTGAAAATAAAAAGGTCAATTTGTATTAACACTTATTTTTTGTATTTCATGAGAGAAGCTGACATACCGTCTCTGTACAGGTGTGGGACGGTGGGATGGGCGAACTCTGCAGCAATGTCTGGGTTGGACAGCAGGCGGGTGATGATAAACCGAGACAGGCCGTACACGTCCACGTTAGAATGCATCGGAACCACCTCACCATATGTCGTCTAAAAAACACGACATAAACAACACTTCAAAATAGCGATACGCATGATTGCAAAGCAAAAATAATATGACCTGTTTTTGCACAGCTTATAAAAAGTATGATAAATATTAACAAAAACAGTTCTTATAATGTGTCTCCCTTTTGCTATTCCATGTCGCCGTATTAGGATCAAGATCCATGAAACAGAGACCTGGAATAGCGGCCTAAGTGAATAAAACACTTGATCCTGACATGTTACCTCAAGTCCAACGCGAAGCCAGAGCGGGTTGTAAGAGAGAAGCATGTCAAGTATCTTCTGTTTGGCTCCGAGGTCTGCATGTATCATGCGGTCACGCCGCACCAACAGTCGACCACTATCCACCTCGCGCTCCAACTTGTGGATCACCTGACAAACACAACATACTTGTTAAGCTATATAACTACATTTTAAATCCATGTTTAACATCAAAATATGACAAATTAACAGAAAGTGATTAATATATCAGTAAGCTCACCTGTCTGATAGCTTCACTCTGGAAAAGCTTGCAAGCAGCCCGCCTCAGCCTGTTAAGTGATCGCTGGGCGGCGTATGTGCGGAATGAGAGGATCTCATTGGTCGGTGCCAGCTTGCCACGCCCCTTCTCCACATCCAGTGTCAGCTTCCCAGCATCCACTGGCAGACAAAGTTCGTTTTAAAACCAACATCAACAAGACAAACTTTGTAAAAATGTTATTGTATTTATAAAGTTTATTCAAGCAAATAATTTTTTATCATGTGTGCTAACAATATGAATAAGTAATTGAATCAAAATAATAAAAACATTGGTCCATGTTCAACAAGCATGTACTGATTGTATACTGACCTTTAACCTTGACGTCGCTGCCCTGCACGTCATCTACTGGCGTGAGGACAAAGTTGAGCCAGGCCACGAAGCCTCGCTCCTGCTTCTCCATCCACCGCTCGTCGTAGTACATGTTCCGTGCAGCAAACGCCAATGGGTGCTTCGGCAACACTGCAATTACAGGCAGAATATGATGCATATTTTTTTCCTCAAAAATAAGAAAAATAAAAAAAATGGTATTGTAGAGTTTGTATAGTTCCCTTCAATATAATATGTCATTTGTTTTTAAACAATTGTAAAGCAATTATTCTTCAGTGCTGCAATTTTTTTTGTGTTTAAGGGAGTGAATAAATTGTTTTGTATCAGAAAAATCTCATTCTTCAGAACTTCAGAAGATTTTTAGGATTTTGTTCTATTACTCATTTCGTATGCCTTTTTTAGTACCCAAACATGGACAACAAAAAATATTATTTACCTGACTTTTTCTGTTTGGAGAGGATAAGTTTGGACTGGGCCAGATGACTCACACTGCCATTGCGGGGCTTCATGGGCTGACGACCTGCCAGGAAAATATAATACCATAACATTATATGACTTACTAGCATGCTAATGACAGGATTGTTAACACATGCCTTTTCTTTTGTGTCAAGGACAAGATGCTGAAAAAGTTATTTCTTATAGTCAGTTTGAACCCGTATACTGCGAAATCAATTTAGTAAGTGGGCATAACATTTTGAGGTTTGACTATGAAGGACATGTTTGTGAATATTTGAAATCATGGATTTTCAAATTGTACACAAAAAATACTAAATTAAATATATTGTTTGGATCTTTAATTCATGGAAAGTCTGACCCATGCAATACATGAAATTACATGTCCAACATATAAAAATGATTTTAACAGTACTTAATAACTTAATTAGAAACAATTTGTTCACCTGAAGCTGCAGGCTTGTTCCTGACGGTCCTGGTAGTGTTAGCGCGGGAGCTGGGTCCACCAGGACCTAGCGCACTTGCTGAACCAGTCCTTCTCCCTGCCGCCCGCTGCAAACCCACCTCCACGGGCTTCCTGGCTGGCTCCACACACGCTCGCTTTGTCCGCTCATCCACTTCCTGAGTGACAGAGTTGCTGCGCTTCTTTAAAAACTTAGAAGGGTCAGGTTTGACAACTGGCTTCTTGGCTGGCCCTTGTTTTTCTGGTAAACTGGAGTCTAGTGTAATGAACAGAAGGCCTACTTTGTCTTCCTTAGGAGCTGGATTGTCAATTTGACCAGCTGACATATTGTCAGTCACATGAGTCTGATCTCTGGAGCCACCTCTGGAAGACTCAGCAAGTTGACTAATGGACCTTCTTGCTGACAGGGTTCGTCTCCTTGTGTTAGCAGCTGGAGGGGAAAACACATTATCATCTAACAAGGAAGTGTCATTAGCTTTTTCATCTTCTTGATTGTCTTCAACACTAGGGGCTTCTTTATTCTGTCTACATTCAGTTTCAACATTTACCATATCTTCTATGACAACCTTTTCGTCAACAGCAAGAAAGCTTGGCTCTAAACCATCATTTTTGTCCTCAGCAGTGCCCATCAGAAAGCTTGGATCTTCATCACCCACTATCACTCTCCTCACTGCAGGCCCGGGCGTGGTCACCACTTGGGGTTTGTTCACAACATGGGTGGCCCTACGACAAAAGTCAAGACGAGGGCTGGTTGGCAGTCGGTCTGGGGTGTCCTGGAAATCTGCATCCTTGAGAAGAATGCTCCTTTCAGCAGACACTTCAAACGTGCTGTTCTGTGTGGACTTGTTCCCATCAGGTGTACATTTCTCCTCATCTTCTTTGATACACTGAACCCTGGAGCTGGGCGAGGCAAACAGACTATGTGCTGGACCGTTGGTTTTGCGCTGATGGTTCATAAGGGCATCAGACGGCCGTGACTTGGTCACAGTGAGTGTGGTACGGCGGGTTGCCTCAACTGTCGGTTCTGTCACAATCACATTCGTTGGAGAGCCAAATTTCTCCTCCAGGGAATCTTCATTGTCTAAACTATCAGCTGACATCTGACGACCAAACTTGCACCCCTGTGTTTCTGCATGAACTTGATTTGAGCCCAAAGCTTGTTCCAGTTGATACACTGGACTTTCTTCTTCAAGTTCATCATTTTCATTTAAGACACCCGTCAGTTGTCTCGGTCCTGCGGGCTTGCTGTGTTTCTCCGCCCCCTTCACCACAGTAAAGGTGGTCCTTCTGGGACTGGCCTCGGAAGGTTTCTGCTCCTCCAACAGTTTCATCTTGGCTGAGCCACACACAAACGACTGCCTCTGATGTGTTTCACTAGCAGATGGGACCAGACTTGTTGAGGCAGACATCTTTACAAAAGTCTCCTGTCGGTCCACACAGTGTGCCTCAGTCTGCAGCCTGTCTGACAACCCAGACTCATTACCACTGTTCTCAATCTCCAGGCTTTTGTCATGTATGAAGTTTTTAAGACTTTTCAGCTGTTTAAGAACAGCACCACAGTCCGATGACCTGCGTTTCTTGGCTTTGACTATGTGCCCCTCACTGCTGCGTCGGCTTGATTGGCTTTTCCGAGCCTTGCGTAATACAGCAAGTGCCACTGGCTCATCTTCAGTGTCAAACCTGCCACTTCTTCGCAGGGACTTCCTCTTTTTCTTATCCACAGAAGATGGAGCTGTTAGGAAACTTGGATCATCTTCATGTTTGTTGTTTCCCCTGCATTTTGTTTGTTCCAAGCTGTCATGTAAGGAGTCAGCAAGGCGGGCTCTAGGAATCACTGACTTGTCGGGGACCAGAAAGCTTGGTTCATTGTTCCCAGGGCTCCTCTTGTCCAACTGTATCTGTTCTCGACTTCTTGACCGTGATCTAGTGAGAGGTCGTGACACTTCAACAACTATCTTTTCATTGCTTTCTAAAAAGCTTGGCTCTAGCTCTTTTTTATGCATTATTTTTTGCATTGGTTGCAAGAAGCTAGGTTCAGGACTCATGTTGCCATCGCTGGTGTTGAGAGCCTGTATGCCGCTGATGTTGGCAAGTTCAGACTCCAGCAGACTGGTGTGTCCTAGCACCTGCTCATTCTGAATGATAGGCACCACCAGGCCCAGGCTTGTGTTGGACACATTTGAGTAGGTATTAGATCGTCTCATCTTCTTACGGGGCACGGCGTCAGGACGTGTCTTTGTTACTGTATCCGTCGGCCGCTCACTGGACTGTCGCCCCAAGGGCTGTATAATTTCACCTGGATCAGTGTTCTCGTCGTTAGCGGGGCTGTGTCCACTCAACCTGCCAGACCGCCTCTTTCCTTCTGTTGATGCCTTCTTAGACCCAGCCTTCCCTTGGACAGAGAGCCCTACCGCCTTTACCAGCCCCCTCATAGCTGTGCCCTGGGACCCTCTCTCTCCTCTCTGGGGCTTACGACCGGGACCACTGGGCTTCTTCTCTGGACTGTATTCATGGTTGATATTAGCCAGGCTGCTTGTGTGAATGACAGAAAAGGGCTTTGTCACCCTGTGGGCAAGCAATCCAGTACGTTTCTGAAAAACACAGTTGACAAAACATTTAAAGTGAGAATTCATTAAAATAAACTGCCGGCTAATTCAATGGGACTATGAAAGTACAATTTAAATGATATATTATAGAATGAAATACAATGATAAAAATTCATTTTAAGCTAGATCTTGTTTAGTTAAACTAATGCTATTAAGTATACATTGTTGGTACATCTTCAATCAAGAAAAAAACCTACTTAAATTGTGAAGCGAGTATAATGTTGCAATAATACGAAGACTCTTACAGCAGTAGTTTTCTTTTTCTTGGGTGGTTCAGTGACGGTGCCAAACACATAGGCCTGGAGTCGGTACGAGTCATCCACCAGCATCAGCAGCATCTCCCGACATCCTCCCGCCTCGCGTGGGGACCATACAATCTAAAACACACAGGAGAAACTCTTATAGATAATTATATATTTGTACAGATGGTTATGACAATAGTTGAAGTTTTGACAATAAAAACAATCTTCTAAAAAATTAAGTCTTAGTAATGTTGACTGTTGAGAAACATTTAGATTGATATAGATAGATTAATAGATAGATTTATTTCTGAATAAAACATAACTGCATAAAAACATCATACATGTTCATAAATAAGGCAGACATGGTATATTGAGTTATGTGAGCTACATAATATACAAAGGACAACACCTCTATCATCACCTGTTGTATGTTTAGTATGATTGAATTTGAATTTTGACAACAGGAATGCTACTTTTGCATGCACTTTTGACCTATATAGTAAACACTGATTGTAACGAGACTTTTAATAATATAAATAACTAGCAACAATAATTTCTACAAACACAACTGTTCCATTGACAGTGTCTTACCTCGAGAGGGAACTGGTCATTAGGCCCGACTAAGATGTCACGACAGCTAACAGAGAAATGTTTCTTCTCAGGCACCTTCTCGACTCGAACTCGCTGCTCATAGTCGTGTGGGTTTCTCAACATCAGCGTACACATGCGCTCTTCACCCAGCTTCAGTGAGCCGAATCCGAGCCTCGGCGCTGCGTTGAAGTGGGTAAGGGTCAACACCTCCATGTTGGCACTCTTCCTCACAGGCACTGGCTCTGCCTCCTTCTCCACCGCAATCTCCAACTTGAACCCTGTAACAAAGATATTTGTATGTAAAGTAGCACTAAGATAGAGTTTTAAATGGAAGTTCCACCATAAGATTGACATCTTTCAATTTTAACATATAACTTTCAGTCTTCTCTGATTTTCTAAAAATATTACTTTTCTATTAAAACAACGAACACTACCTTTAGGTGTATTTTCAAACCATGATCGCCGGCTCTTTCTGCGCAGGTTTCCAGGGTTTGGAGTGGATGTTGGGAGGCCAGCCATGTCAGCTGGGTAAGGCACGGCCTGGTCTAACATGGAGATGTCCACGGAGCCATCAGCCACATTCATGCCACCCCCGCTCACTATACGCACTCCAGACATATGCTTGTATTAGATGGAGCTGTGAATTCAAAACAAGACCAGTTTTAACTCTGAACTCGCAATGCAACTGTTAATGCATGAGCAGAATGGCCCATCAATAAAAATCACTTTTACCATTTATAGAGGAGTTTTTAATTAATAAGTATTCATTATAGACATAACATCCCCAACACCAACTAAGTTGGTGTAGGATTTGCTTCAGAAAATCTTTTTAGAACAGGCTGAACTTCCTAAAAAATATCTAAGCCTAGACGGCTAGAGTAATCCAAAATATTTCCCTTGGGTGCTTTAGCCGGAGATTGCCTTATTTTTATATAACAACAACAGAGATTTAGAAATATGTAACTTTTTTCTTCATAAAATCATAAGTAGCTTTAAATGTGTTTAATAATTTTAACAAAAAGTCAAAAGACAAAAGTAAATAATAAATCATTTACAAAACAGCCTCAGGTTCGAGACCGTTTTGGTATGGGCCTTTTTGGATGGCCTTACCAGTATGCCGATAAAACCACATAAATCTGCATGTTATGAAACAATATTATCACCCAAATACAACAAGACTTTGCTGACTATTTAATGTCAGTCGTGTATGTCGCGAAATAGTGTGACAATACATTCATTTAAAGTAAAAAAGAGGATAAATCCTATCTTTATTTTAACGGTATCATAGTAACATTTTTATGAAATTGAAACAAAAATAGCAAAACAAAAACCTGATTTGTAGTTTACATTACAAAACAAGCCAACTCCTTATTGTTGACATTTTACTGATTTCAAAACTAGTCGGAAAAATCATCCAATCAAAATGGTACGTTTTGAAAAACAGCCAATGAAATCTATCGTTTTTAAACATGAATCAAGTACACCTACATAATATAATCGATTAAACCGGTTTAACAACGACCGTGATTGCATTTGAAATGAAATTATATGTGGTAGGATATAAACAAGAAAAAGTAAAACAGAGGCTGTTTTACAAAGACGGTCTATGTTGAAGCTTGGTGTGATATGCAAATTCATGAAGCGTTATGGAAAGTGCTTTATGTCATGAAATGTTCACTTGGAGTTC
>Ga0224511_10005105_pt1 | contig 10192 bp, 10 predicted proteins | sample SF_May12_sed_USG_2_FD_169988 | JGI IMG/M metagenome (GOLD analysis project Ga0224511, IMG submission 169988) | Sediment microbial communities from San Francisco Bay, California, United States - SF_May12_sed_USGS_8_1 | ecosystem: Environmental > Aquatic > Marine > Sediment | place: USA... | reverse complement strand
TCAACAGCCGGAATGCGGCGGTGGTGATGGCCGTGGTACAGCTTTACTATCACTGCGCTCCAAAGGTACGCATTTCAATAGCTGACTCTCAAGAGTGGTAATGCCAGCCGTGGGTATTTAGCAAAGAGTTTTTCGAGAGGAGGATTTTTGCTTCTGGCGAGTGACAAGTCATATTTACAGTTGGTGTGGTCCACTAAACTTCCAGTGTATTATGCTACGTTTCATAGACCAGCAGTAAACATTTCAGCAGTAAGCATGTCAGCAGTGCAACGCATTTTGTTTCGGTCTATCCTTGCTGAAATGTGGGTGCAGGGGCTGTATTTGTGAATATTTCCCAAGAATCGATCGGTTAGAAGGTAAATGCTTGGTCGAGCTACTGCAGTAAATGACCCTGGCCTCGGTTTTTTTACAGGGCGAGACTGGCATTGTCGCCCGAGCTCTCATTCGGTTACTCAGGAGTGCCAGAGAAGTTCAGTACATCACCCTGTCTAATATCGCCACTATGGCACTCAACAGGTAAGCTTACTGTTATTCATACCGTCAGATGTAACATCATTGAAGAGCCTTCTCCGCATGGTATACAGCCCACCAGAAGTGATACTATCTAGCTGTTATTTTACTCGGGCACTTGACCACGCTACTTGACGGACTTCCTAAACCTGAGGCTCGTTGGAGCAGTAGGAGATGGCACTTAGGTGAAGAACTCATTCTCACAGTGAGCGCTCGTCATGACTTGGACTTGAACCCAGGATCTTTCGATCTTGAGCCGAGTTGTTTAGTGTCCATTGGATTACCCATGATAATGCAATCCATTTGGTCATTTCCAAGCCAGGCAAACTGTGTCAGTGAGGGTTGTCGATGAGGGACTGTAACGATAGCCCCGCTTGTTCTCTTCTATAGACGCGGTATGTTTGAGCCCTACATAAAGTCCTTCTATATCCGGGTGAATGATCCAATACATGTGAAACTACTTAAGCTGGAAATATTAACGTGTCTGGCCACAGAGAGCAACGTCTCCGTAATGATGAGGGAATTCCAGGTGAGTGCTTCGTGCTCGCGAGGCAGCAAACAGGGGATGGGGCTAGCTGGTTCAGGTGGCATCAACACGCTGCGCTGTGCGAGACATTAGTAATTTTGTGTCTGCAAGACCGAGCGCCTGCCAGGAGCGGTGCTGAAAGTGGCCTACTGAGAGTGTATGACTCAGCGTTTCCCGGGGTGAACCATTGGGAGACTTTCTGCTTACACCCGTGCACCTCATAGTGAAAGTAACTAGGTGGGTCGTGTTTATTTAACGCTACTATCCATCACCCACAAGGATGTTTCTAAAGACAATTTGATCTGAACTGGGAATCGAACCAGGGACCCCAACCCGAGGCGCAGGGATACTACTAAGGTGTTGTCTACCTTTATCTGTTATACTGCATTATATTATATTGATTAATTATATCAGGTTATATCATTTTATTAAAATAAAATGATATAACCTGATATAATTAATTAATATAATATAATACAGTATAATAAAATAATCATTGTATTTTAATAGAATGATTATTTTATTTTGATTCACATTTCAGCAATATGTATCGAGTGGTGAGAAGGAGTTTGCATCGGCCACGATTCAGGTGATTGGGAAGATCGCCAGCAGCGTCCCGGATATTGCTGACGCCTGCCTCGGTGGTCTCATCTCTCTACTCTCCAATAAAGATGGTGAGTCACACGTCCGACTGCAGATGCCATTTAATTCACAGGATAGATAATTGAGGAAATGGAGAGCCCCGGGCTGAAATAGCCGAAAAATCTGTCTGAATTGTTACAAACTTAGCTCAAATTGTTTTATGAAGGAGCAAACAACTCCCACTCAGGTTGACTGATCACCGAAAACTGGCCAGGGACGATAAAACTTCCCCGTTTTGATGCCGCAATAACCAAATATAGCCATCAGCAGAGTCACTCTAGTATTGGCGGATGACTGCACCTGCAGTCCTGTATAGATTACAAAAAATGATTCAGTTCGTTGGTGTCGCCCAGCATGAAGTTCGTTGCCATTTATTTTTCTCTCTTTTTACAGAGACTGTGGTGGGCGAGAGCGTTGTCGTCATCAAGAAACTATTACAGATGAAGGTATGTACTCGCATCACATCACAGAGTTATTTTACAGTCCTCGCGAAGAAAGGTGTAGCAGGTAACATGATTAAAGAGAGAATTAGTGATGATCGCGGACTCAAAGAAAGTGAATTATTTTCTTAATGTCTGTCCTCTGGATCTGATATCCTTAAAAGACATTTGATAGCAGTCAAACGAAAGCCGTGGAGTTTTGGCGAGCAAACTTATGGCTGAGATTGACTGACTTCCCAACCAGGAGCCCGAGGAAGACAACAGGAAATCACCTCAATACCATCTCACAATGCCACAATGACAGGTCATGAGAAACATTCCCTTGACAGAATACTTTACCATCACACAGCGTTTGAAGCATCTTCACGCATACACATTATACTAGCTATTACACAGAAATCGTATCATTCCGCACATCGCTAGCAACACACGGAGAGTGCAGTATTTCCAGCTCTGTAGTATTTGTTCTTTGTCATTACAGGCTTCCGGGCACAAAGATGTTATAGTTCATTTAGCGCACATGCTGGACAGCATGTCGGTGGCCAATGCTAAAGGCAGCATTCTCTGGCTCATCGGAGAGTATTGTGATAAAGTGCCGAAGATCGCACCAGATGTACTAAGAAAAGCCGCCAAGGCTTTTACCCAAGAGGTAATTCTGCGTGAACAAATAATTTCATTTGTGGGGTTGTGGGATAGGTTAGTGGCTAGAGCGCGTGGGTCAAAATCGAAGGGTCTTAGTTCAAGTCTCAGTCATACTGAGGCCGAATGAGAATGAAGTCACGTTCTTCTTCGCTCCTACCACTCGCAACAAGCCTCAGGCTTAGGATGCCAAGTGACTGAGCAAAACAATGAATAATCAAATTTAAAGTCATTGTTGGTATGAGCACACCGGAGGGAAGCTTCGAATTTTTTACATAATGAGCTCCGGATACGTTGAGTTGATACCAGTGATTCTTGTAGCCGAAGATGGTGTCTTAAGGCGAAAATGTGGTGTTGGAGTGTGGAACGGTGTTAAGTGCGGACCAATTTTAACCCTATTGCTAGGAGCATTAAGTGATTGTGATGCACCTACATTCATGTATATGTTAAAGCCATTGTTAGTATGAGATTCGTATTTAGCTCCCAAGTCCTGCCTTTCCAGAACAAGAATTGGGAGGTCTGTTAAAAAGAATGGCTGAATGCCCGAGTGGAACAATGATTACACGAATAAAAATAAATCAGTGAAGTATAATATTTTGGCCCAGTTCCTAAAAATTGGCCAATTTCTGTGGTCTCGAATAAGAAATGTTTGTTTTGGTTTTTTTTACAGGAAGACATTGTGAAGCTTCAGACCCTGAATTTAGCTAGCAAACTCTGTATCACCAATCCCAAACAGGCTCAGTTGCTCTGCCAATACGTGTTCAACCTGGCCAAGTATGACCAGAGCTATGACATCAGGTAGGCGTGACGCTCACAGGGTTATCCTCCTAGAGTTAGAGGTAGGGGAGAATAGCTGTCTGGTTACGTTTTTCTCATGGCACAGCGAAAAAAAAGTCAGTCTTTAGCACCCCTACTGTTCGGTGCAAGATTTTGGGCCCTGGTTCCGGTGTAGTTTGCAGTTCATCGCTAGGAATTTTTGATATTTATTTCAGCACACTAGGCACCTGAACTAGCAAATCTTCGGCTATGTCTAGTACAGGTCATCCGGCGAAAAACCCGGTTACACTTAATGAGAAGGGAGAGGTGGATTCCTAAAATAAGCTTCTCGCTGCTGATTTGTCATAAAAGAGATCAATTTTCTTTTAATTGGAGCTGTCAGCCTCGGATGTTCACGGATTTTGCCTTTTTCTTTTTTCTCTGATATTTGAATTAGCCGAGCGATTTTCATTACGCCCGAGTATTTACGTTACAGGGACCGGGCTCGTTTCCTTAGAGCCCTCATTCTGCCGGGGGAGAATGCAGGGGCTCTAGCTAAACACGCCAAGAAGATCTTCCTGGCTGACAAGCCGGCGCCTGTAGTTGAGAGCAAATACAAAGGTGAGTCATGCCCTGCAGTCAGTGGAGCACAGGTTTGTTATGCCTGTTTCAAACGGCCAAATCTGAAGGTGCACCTTTCGGCACGCTGTGGCTTGCGCTAGAACACCGCCTTCAATCTCAACACGCCATGCTGAGATCAAAGGTGGTGTTCTAGCGTGAGCCAGAGCATGCCGAAAGACCTTTAGATTTGGCCGTGTGAAGCAGACATTTGCTGTCACAGAAAGCATGAGTGGGTCTGTTTTGAAATTTAAGGAATGGGAATGAGTATGGTAAAATGGGAACGGGTATGGTATTGAAATTTTGAAATGGCAGTGTGCTAGCTGTTGCTAGTTGGCGCTAGAAGCCAGATATATCTGATTCCGGATGGGCAGCAAGGTCTGTCCTGTTGAAATTTTACTAGACTAGCTACTAGGGGGGATGCAGGTGCTAATCATTAGACCAGCTAGCACTATCACTGCTCAGCCCACCAGGGGGGAGGGGTTGACTGGATAGACCGCTTCCATCCATCAGAGCTTGGATCAGTGTAGAATCTATTACCCCTATTACAGCGTGAAGAACGCACCTGCTAACCACTAGACCGCCTACCACCACCCTACCCAGTTCCCCAGTCGCACCCCAATGATTGCCCGCCTTTTAATCTATTATCAATTTTCTTCTTCAGAGAGAGATCAGTACCAACTCGGGTCACTCAGTCACACCATCAACAACAAAGCCCACGGATACTTTGAGCTGCCGGAGTGGCCGGAGGTCGCGCCCCCATCCTCCGTGCGTAACGTCGCCGAACCAGCATCGACAGCGACGGCTGCCAGCGGTAAGAAAAAGAGTATTGTTAAGGAGAAGGAGAAAGGATTCTACTCTGAGAGCAGCGAGGAGGAAGACTCAAGTGAGGAAGAGACAAGCGAAGAAGAGACGAGTGAGGAAGGTGAGCACCTGCACTCTTTTCTTTTCTACATAAGTATTTGGCCATCCTGTTTAACGGACCTTCTATGCCTGTGGCTTGTTGCAGCGGTATATATAAGGAGTTCTGCGAGGTGCTCATTCGATAAGCGGGTGCTCAGTATGACTATGATTGAGCCCACAGTCTTCCGATCTTGGGTTAAATGATCTAGCCATTGAGCTATCTGCTACCCCTTGGGTAGCCTTCAAACAGGTCTTAGTTCAGATGACACAGGGAGGAAAGTGAGTATTTGGGCTCTCAGGGAGTAGTCTCGGGTAGGTTAAAATACAAGCGGCAAGTTACTCAGGCAGGATAGCCCGTGATGGAAGGGGGTGTGCCATGCTCTGGTCATGTGGGGTTCTCGTTGTTTGTTTGATCTCAAATAACTCGCAAGACCCTATAGCTTCAAGATAAACCTCGGGCTAAGGAGATTCGTTAGTTAGGATGTCCGACTGCCCTTTTAGCACATTAAAAAGACTGCTTTGAGTTTCAAAGTGGGTTTAGCTGTCAGTATCTTTAGAAAGCCTCGTTAAATTACATGGCCAAGTGCCCCCATAGATATACATGCAGTTCAAATAGATATTTTCTCTCTATAGCCTAGGCTGCCATCCAACAAAATAACTCGCCCATAAAACCGGTTGCTGCCTAGGAACCCAGTATGATCAATGATCCGTGTCTGTCCTCTGTTAGAACGCAACGCTGTCCCAGTTAGAAATGAGTCCATCATTTGATCTCACTTGTTTACTGGGCAGAATCAGTTATCGTCTGGTCATGATCTGGGCTTGCTGTACAATATCTGTTTTTTTGGTCTAGTATCTAATGCTGGCAATCCAGGATCTGGTCCCGCCATCTAAGATCGAATTCCAACTGTCCCAGTTCTTGCTCCGTTTAATTCAAATTCATTGCCATCCTTCTGTAAGAAGGTTCAATTACATCAGGTGTGGCCAATCCGCACCTCAGGGTCTGCATCTGACTTATTGTCTCCAAATCGCCGGCTCCCGGTATGTTCAACGATCTAGCTTCTCAAAATCAGCAGACACAGACAGCTAATGATTGTTAACTTTTCTGCTGGAAACAAAGGTGTTGACAGCTTTTCCGGACATGCCAGCTCACATCTTCATGAATGAACAATTATATTTCCTGGTATGATAGAGGCTGCGGAGTTGTGCACCCCGCTACTGAACCGGAAGTATAGCGATTTCATCTACGTAACGCAAAATGACTCGCTCGATGAGCCGGTCATTTTCTCATTGAAATCAGTGGATCGGTATTAGTAGTGATTCCGAGCACAAAATGAATGCAAATATATGAATATATGTCTGATATATTAGTACATAACATCCGTGATTCTTTAGAAACTGCAACAGGTTTAACTGAATGAACTAGCAAAAGGGAAACGGTTCCTGTATCATTGTACAAGTTAAGAACACATTTCGAAAAGATGAATGGTATTTTACTCGTTTGTATTTGCGCTCCAATTTGAGGCTCCAATTTGTATTTGAGGCCGTTTCCCGGAACAGAAATGAAACGCCGCAACCTCTCTTATAGTCCACAGTCTATATTAGCGGAATCTGGTAGAATGATTTCCTGGCTTGGAATAGTGCCCCCTAAACTCTGGCTCATTTTTGAAAAAGGTTGGGCAGACCTATGCTAGATGGAATACCTAAGTGTACGATTGATATACACGTAGTTCAAAATAACTTGAAGTATTTTTCCTATAGCTCAGGGTGGCATCCAATAAAGTTGCTTGACGATAAATCTAGCTGCTGGCCAAGAACCCAGTGTATTCAGCGAACCATGTCCGTTCGTCTTCGTTGTGCTGCAATGGGTGCTAGCTGGGAGGAGTCTATCATTGGATTGACACATTTATTTACTGGGTTATCATCTTGCCATGATCTAGGCTTGTCCTCAACTGTCTGTTTTTGCTATCCAATATCTAATGTGAACCGTCCAAGATTGAGTCTCGATCGTCCTGGATTTAATCCGAACTGTCCCAGTTCTTGCTCTGCCTAATCTAAATTCATTCCCGTCCGTCCAAAATGCATTCTTGCCCAAGTCAGGGGCTGATAGGGTCTGCTGGTCTATTATTTGGCTGAGAGCTTTGTGGCTTTTTGCTCCAGGCTCTCCCTGGCGAGTCCGAAGGTGATCATAACAAAAAGTTTTTAGTGGAATTCATGGGAGTTAACCAATAGTAACATGAGAAACATAGAAATCTGGGGGATAGCTAGAGCGTTAGCCTGATGTAGAGAGATTCTCCTCCAACTCTAACGACCCTCCGACTTAGGAGGTTCAATAAATTAGATGGCCATGCTATGTCACTGTGCTAGATACTGCTAATGGGCTAACTATTTTAGATGGGCTTATTTACATCAGTGACATTTCCCTGCTTATGTTGAGGCCCATAGATTCAATTTGGTCGAACAAAATCCGCTGCCAGAAACAGAGTCCAGTAGACAGTCCGGGTAAGGACCAGGGTAACACAAATTTTAGAAAAATGTTGGGAGGTCTGTATTGCCTGTTGGGTTGTATAGGAAGTTTGTTATTGCATTACAGATTTGGTGACAGTTATTCAAGGTATAAGCATTTTTTATTCTCTTTAGACTCTAAGGAGGAGGAGTCTGATGAGAAGGAGAATGGTGTCGAGACGAGCGAAGAGGAATCCGAGGAGGAAAGTGAGGAAGAGAGTGAAGAGGATAGTGAAGGTAAGACCCAGGGTGAGGTGAGATTACGTCTGACCGCGCAGTCTGAGTATTAACCCGTTCGACAGGTGTTTGTGACAGCATGCATAAGAGAAAGGGGTTACTAAGGTGGTTGGTGAGAGGATGAACAGGGAAGAGGATGTGTGCTTGATGATGAGATCTCAGTTGTAGAGCGGTTTAGAACCTGGCTGGGCTTCTGTGAGCATAGGCTCTTTACATAGATACTAGCTTCTACCGCTCCATCAAGCCTCAGGCTTAGGAGGTCCTTTAAAAAGGATCCTGGCCGAATTCCCAAGTAGAAAAAGGCTTCCTAGCACTTAGAGTGAATGGAGAAATATCCAGTAAGTTTGTTGAGTTGTGCAACCTTGTCATTTGATTGATTCTTTTGCAGATGAGGAAGAAACTTCTTCAGAAGAAGAATCGAGCTCGGACGAGGAAATTGTGGCTAAAGCAAAGACCCCCACTAAATCTTCACAGAAGGATTCACAGCTGTTACTGGATCTTGTTGACTGTAAGGATTTAAGGGGTTAGGTCCTACAATACTTAGGTTTCTTTAAACCCCACTTTAAGTCTTAAGGATATCCATCAATTGTGGATTGCCGACTTTCCTTCTCTGGGCCCACAGAACAGTCTCAAGAAAGCCATCGCCGCCCAGAGGGATGGTTGTAAAGCATCCCGGCACACATATCGCAGCTGCAGATAATTTGGTTTAGCCGATTTCTATCAGTAGTCCTTTCGACAACACCCGAGTCTCCGTAGTCATTCACGTCGTGAATTTTTTTATTCAAGTTTGAGATAATTCGGTTACAATAAGGGACTTGCGTGCTCCTTGAGACCACTCGTAGTGTAAGCGGTCATTCGAGAGATTTTCATTTCAATGTTTGAAATGACCGAACATCCCACTGTTGTTTTTAATTACTAACATGTCCCTTCATACTGTTGATAGTTGATGCACCAGCCACCCCGCAGAATGGAGTTATGCAGTCTTCAGCTCCGCTGCAACCAATGATGGCTGATCTATCTATCGGTAGCCCAACCTCCGCAGTACAGGTTCGTCAAGTGATCTCCACCCAGTACCAGTGTGTCTGTTGTCTAACGCGTCTCCTTAAATCTTTTGTCATAGCTGAAATACCAGGTAATAGCAAGTGGCACTTGAGACCAAATGTGCCTGGTAGATGCCTCTTCGGAGATCAGTGCAGGTTCTGACCCAAAACTTGATAGTGTACAGATTGTACCAAATAAGGTGGACAATATTCAATCGCGGGTATGGTCCCGTAGAACACTTGCCAATCTAAATGAACTGCGATTGAGGCGTTGAAGCCATAAGACATATTTGATGGGTCACTTGGGGATCCCACCCAGTCACCTCCTAAGTCTGAGGCTAGCGGTGAAACTGGCAGTGATGTGATGTGAAGAGCTGACACCCACTGTCGGAGCTCGGCATGACCAGGACTTGGGACTGGGATATGACTGTCACAAACAATTCACTCTAGCCATAGACCTTTGGTAATTGTATTTTGTAGGATGTGGCTGCGAGTTTCGTACCAACGGAACAGCATGAATTATTGAATAGGATGACTTCTGGTGGTCTGCATGTGACCTACAGGTAATGGTCGAATTTAAAAGAAGTTACCTGGAGGCACTGTGGCTGAGTGGCTAGAGCGCTTACCAATGACGCTGAAGGTCCCGGGTTTGAATCACAACTTGTGTGCGGAATTTTTCATAAGATATGTTATGTCACGGGGTTATATCACGGTCGAGGGAAGACGCACTTTCAGAGTTGTTCCCCACTCTCAAAGGTAGGTAACTCCGCATTCATTGCAGTGATAGCGAGTAGTCTTTTTTTACAAAATGAATATCAGTCACTCAAATAACTACGGCCCGAATGGCTAAAAAAAGGGTCTAATTACCTAATTATCTTTGCTCCCTCATAACATCGAGTTGAACTCAAAATTGAACGTAAAGTTGGAGAAAACTGAAGTTATAAGAAATACTTTGTTGGTTTTTCCTAGCCCTAACTAGAGGCCATTGCGTTCGAGTCTGTATCATTGTGCAATAATAGCACTAACTCTCGCTGACAAAGGTGACAAACTGCACTCTGAAACCCTTTTTCTATATTTTTGTTGAAAATTTTCTCTATATAGACTTGTGTAACTACAAGTCTAGTGTACACCTGAAAGAGGGTTTTTCAAACATCAGCGCGTAAGCCAAGAACTCAATGCAAACATTAACAGCTCTGCGTTAATTCCCTAATTGAGGTCAATAATGTTGCGTCGACGGTCTGAAAAGCCTGTCACCGAGGGCTCTACTATGCGCATTGGATAGGGCTATATCTAAGCTTCTATTTGGGCTGGGTATTGGGCCCATTTGTTCATGGTAGGCTTCCGAAGACACTTTTGGCCATGACATAACCCTCTAAACT
>Ga0224511_10005104_pt1 | contig 10193 bp, 6 predicted proteins | sample SF_May12_sed_USG_2_FD_169988 | JGI IMG/M metagenome (GOLD analysis project Ga0224511, IMG submission 169988) | Sediment microbial communities from San Francisco Bay, California, United States - SF_May12_sed_USGS_8_1 | ecosystem: Environmental > Aquatic > Marine > Sediment | place: USA... | reverse complement strand
TTTATATTTATCCTTGCACCGGCACTTATATATATATATTTGAAAGTGAAGGATACCTGTTGCATGAACGGTTCATAGCAAGCACATGGGTAGGAGTTCTGTTGTTGTTCTCTAGTCCAGTTGGCAAGGTACAAGTATTCCTGGTGGAACGTCTTGCAGCGAAACTGGCCCCACATCTCAGCTGTACTTTTTGACACATTGAACAGCCAGTGACCAGCTGTTTGAGAAGCATAAACAATACAAATAAAATGGTGCCACAATACTGGAAACAGACTGACCCATTTCAGATCGCATTTACGATAAAAAAGCATATTATCCCACATCCTTCAGGCAATTGTAAAACAAAAACAATTATATCAAATAATTGAAAGTGATCTTTAATATTCACCTTTATGTCTATAAAATTATAAAAAAAACTTTTGAAATGTTACTGGTGAACAGAAATGTGCGAACCTAGATTTGCATATTAAAGTTTGTAAATGACATTTAAAGATGCTAGGTCTGTATTTTTATACCCTTATAATCGGTCACAAATCTTGCAATATGTTAGGTATACTAAATAAATTAACATTGCAAAAGGAATAGCAAAATTGTGTGACAAAAATGTTTGGACAAAAAGTAAAAACACAGCAACAACAAAACAAAATAACAAACATAAAAACCTTTGCCGGAGCCGGAAATTGTACCCGGGACCTGTTGCCACTGCACCACATAGTCAACTAAGAGTATCGATTGTAGTCAAGCTATTTAACTGTTTAGACGCAATGGGTCGCAATGTAAATAAACAAAGACGAATTTGCGGGCCACACATTTTCAAAAAAAAATATTTTATTTTTTTCTGTTATATTTTTACATACCTGTAAAACTATATTTGGCAGTTTCTTATATTTACAGGAGTAGGTTTCACTGCTTAAAAAAGGTTAAAATATAATATGTAAACAATTATAACCAAAACGATACAGGCATAGCATCTTTAAATATGAGTCAAATATGCGCCCTGTCTCGACTGCCAAGTTAATATTGTTACCTAACACACATTTATTGTAGATGTAAATTGTAGAGGCTTGTTTAAATAGTTCTGCTTTGACCCATATATCTTACGTTCGTCAACGTTAGACTCGTTGTGAAGAAGGGTGAAATTATTCCTGTTAACCAGAACTTCGCCCATGAAAGTGTCCGGATATGTGAAGCCAGCTGAGATCGGGATGTTGGCTTCAGGCTGGATGCTGAACTCACCCCGGTCGTAGATGAAAAGCAGGTATGTGAACATTCCATCTGTCGCCACAATTGCTTGCATGGACAGGTTCTGGAAAAATGTTGCACTGATTAAGTGTATAAGCAATTAGTTTTTACAGACGTTGTGTTAACGTTCAACTGTTTGTACACAATGCGCTGTACAGTACGCATTGGTGTTAGAGTTTACAGGACATGTTCATACACGTATACAAAATATATAATGTGTAAACAATAGTGTATGCAAAGTTTAATATATTGAAATCCTTATCAGGTGAAAAACACATTCTCAATAAATAATAAGAATGGTCAAATACCAGAAACCGAAATACAGTCAAATCTGAGTTAGCAGTCACCTTTATTAAGCAACCAACCTGTCTTAAGCAGCCATACAGAATGTTCTCAAACTTTAAGTTTGTACTGATCTTACCCCTGCTACGCAGTCACCTGTCCTTAGCAATCATTTCTGTGCTTTCTTTTGGGTGGCATCTTATCACAGGTTTGACTCTAGTGTAATTATGCAGCCAGTTCATCACGTTTTGTACCCACCTGAGTCTTAACTAGCTCAGGTGCTGGACTGTAAGGAAAAGGGTAGGTGTGATGCCTCCAGGTAACAGCAATCGCGGACGTCAGCGTAAAATTTGATGTAGCAATTGTTTCATTGGTATCGATGTATGTATTGTTGTCTCGAACAATAAACTTTCGAACCATCTCTTCAATATTGCTCATATCTTCCCCTTGTGTAGATCTGTTTCCAAATGTGTGAACGGAGACGCCGGCGCCGCTTACGTTCCTGGATATAAGGTTGGTCCACAGAGGTGCTACTACAACATGCTTTTCAACGTATTGCTGCCAAATTGCCGGAGTCTCGCCGCCATATTCGTCGTAAAGTGGAGTGTAGGAGAAGGAAATGAAGCCGTTACAGCTTGGCTAGAAACAAAACAAAAAAATGGGACTTGTATACTTTTGAAGAGTATCATCACAACCATTTAAATGGAATTTTCTGAAACTCGTTCATGATCATAGTTTAGTACAAAACAAGTATTTAAAGATATTACCCGAAAGAAGGAAAAGAATTGTCCGAAATATGGCAACCGTCGACCGGGAATGGTATATGGTTTGAACACTTCGTTGTCGCATTGAAAGTTGTCCAATTGGAGTCCAGTCTTGAACTCTAGCATTACACGTGCTAAAATGTAAGTGGAAATATCATAATAAGATTATATGTTTGTGCTCAGTTTTCTTTTGCTAGAATTGTGCCAAACACTAAAGTAACAATTTCATATTTATTTTTAAAACAGGTCATACATGTTTTAACTGCAGTCTAACTTACGGAAGCACCCTGCTCTGAAAGGGTCTCCTTCTGGAAAGCCCGGTTTGCAAGTACAGGTGTAGGCGCCTCTAGTATTGGAGCATACGGCGTTCTGGCCACATGGGTTATTTCCACCTAGACACTCGTTGATATCTTAAGAAGCGTTTGAAAGATGAAATAATCATGTTCAACAAAATGTCAAATGTGTACCAATACAATATTGTTCGCAATATATTTTACCAGATGAATGGAAAATAAAATAGATAAATATACGAATAACTATAATAAAGAAACACAAATGAGAGATAACACTAATGCTTTCGATGCGAATTCATCTGAGATAAAGGGACAAATATCTGAAGATTAAAACTATTCAGACAGTGTGCAAATGTCTTCTCAAACAGCCTTTCGTCTTGTTAACAGACGGGCTGGTCGACACTTGCAATACGCCTACCATTTTCGCAATGTTTCCCTGTCCACCCTCTGTTACAATGACAGTAGTAATCTCCGTCCGTGTTTGTACAATACCGTGACTGGTCTCTGTCGTATCTACAGTAGTAGTCACCGTCTGGAGCACATTCGTCTATATCTGCAACATGAAAATTTTATATTTATTATTCAAATATTTGGATTTTCGTATACTTTTATGTATACGACTTTAACCGTCTACGTGTACGTTCCTATTCTCCAGCTGTCGATATCGAAATGATTTCTCTTCTCCGAAGAGCCATCTTCGAAAACATCTGCTAACTGTAAATATACGAAATGCTCCGCTGACCAAACATTAGAGATTATGCAAACGCTATAACCCCCTCTGTACATGCATTATGGAGACGTATCAAATTTTGTTTTCTTTTTCGTTGTAAACACCTATCTGAAGTTTCAATGTATTTGCAACCATAGTAAGTTCTATAATGTAGTATTGGTTTTGCCTAATTTGCCTAGAATATGTTATTTTTTTATCCAAGCTTAAAATAAGACAACATAAACATTTGGTAGTCACACTAAGTTAACATATGCCACGGTTAACATATTGTTTTGTTTCTGTATAAATTGTTATTAAACATGCGATTTTAAGGCTTTGGTATAATTGTTTACCTAACACATAAACACGGTCTTTTATGTGATTCTTTCTACTTTAATAGAGTTCAATCTTGTGTCGAACGTGCTTGTAAACCAAAACAGGCAAACAAATTATACAAAATCGAACACATACCGTTACATTGTCTTCCGAGGTTTCCCGAAGTATCAGGGTCGTCATATCCCGCTCTACACCTACACTCATAGGAACCGTTTGTGTTGCTGCAATTAGCTCGACGATGGCAGGTATTTAAATCGGTGCTTGCGCATTCGTCGATATCTGTAAATATATTTATTTCTACATTGTTGTTTAAAATCATCGGAACAACGTCATTTTAATTACACTCATCAACTACAGCTTTACATAACTCTTACCAATTCCATCAGAATTATTAACATCGAAGCATACACTACCACCAATAACAACATTCAAGATAAACATCTTAATCTCCGTCACCGTTTAATCGATCAATCTTTACAACACAATGGTCAAATTATACCATTGTGCAGAATGATTAATTGCTGGCATGGAAACGGACTCACGACAGACACAGGCTTGCATTTTTAACCAAACAGTATAAGTGTTTTGTCACCTTATTCGTTTTTATATTCATATTTACTTTTTAACCATCAATAATGTTTATGATCAATATAGGTTTTTGTTTTAATGCGTATTTTATTCTTCAAACAAAATTATAAAGACAAGTAATATTTTATCAAACTACCTCCCTTTTACATTGGAAAAAAATCTGTTATAAAATAAAGATATAAGCAAAAAGAATAATAATAAACAACGTGGTAACCATATTTGTTGCTTACATAGTCAGTTTTGATACAGATTTGTAGTATTTTAATAAGCCGAATACATGTATTAAGGCGTGCATTTAGTATTTGTCAATTATTTATTTAGTACGATACTGCTAGTGACAGGATTTGTGTTTTTATTTAATACGCATAGTAACGACAAACACTGTTGTCGTTTTGTAGGAAATAAGCTTATGTGGTCAAGCTTGTAAAATAAATGTTTAAAGATGCTAGGTGTGTATCTTTACACCCTTATAATCGGTCACAAATCCTGCAATATGTGAGTATAATAAATAAATTAACATTGCAAAAGGAATTGCAAAATTGTGTGATAAATAATGTGTTTTTAGACAGAAAGTAAAAACACAACAACAACAAAACAAAAAATCAAACATAAAAACCCTTGCCGGAGCCGGGAATTGAACCCGAGACTTCTTGCACCTAAAGCGGATGCGTTACCACTGCACCACCGAGTCAACTGAGAATTTCGATTGTAGTCAAGCTATTTAACTGTTTAGACGCAATGGTTCGAAACGTAAATAAACAAAGCCGAATTAGCGGGCCACACTTTTTTCAACAAATTCATTTTTTCCGTAATATTTTACATGCATGAATAACTATATGTGGCAGTTTCTTATATTTACGGGAGTAGGTTTCACTGCTTAAATCTGGTTAGAATGTAAGATGTAAACAATACTGACCTAAAAGATATAGGCATAGCACCTTTAAAAGACTATTCGATTTATTGAAAACTATGACAGAATCCATCACGTATTTTCAACAAAATACACCATACATGTATATGTCATCAGTAAGCCTTAATTTTCACACAGTGGTATAAAAAACACATATGTGCGCCCTTAAACCAATTAAGTATTTTAAGTTTAATAAGAGAACAGTAAGAAAACAAAAGAGCTGAAAATAGCATAAACATACCACGGCATTTTGGTGGCTGTATTGACCAATTTCCATTCTCATTGCAAATTGCTTCAGTCATATTACTCGTGTGATAACCAGATGTACAAACATAAAACGCGGTTTGGTTGAATGTTGTACCCGTCTTATTAACAACCATGTTTGGTCCTTTTGATGGGTTTCCGCAATCTATACAGAAAATGAATATGAAAAATAAATATTGCATATAAGGCAAACAAAATTATATATTCAATTCAAATATGTTTCCCGAATGCCCATCAAAACCTTTTTTCATGTGTAGCGCTTTATCGTTACCGGAAATATTATACAAATTTTTACTTATAACAGAAACTGTAGCTATAAAATATGCTGTGATATGGATCAAAAACAATCATTATTGACCGAGGTGATAGCGGCTGATAGTGATTTTTGCGGTCCATATCAACAGCATAATTACAGCTACATGTATTAAGTCAATGACTGTTTTTATTACTTGAAAAGTTGGCTGTGAGACCAATCATATGGTATCTATTTATAATTCATGAAAAAGCATGTCTTATTATTTGTTGATTGAATATCAATACATATGTAAACGTTTGTGTTAAGTTATATATCAGATAGTGATGATAAAGATAATAAAGTAATCGTTATCAGAAAATGGTGAAATGAAGTGCACAAAACGTCATCTTCAAGATGCCTCCATCAGGAAAAACACATTATTTGCTATAAATTAGCAATAAGTGAAAAATTGACCTCACATTGCATTGAAATAAGACCAAAGTTTAAATGCAATTTATACATAACCCCTCTTATATGTATCCAAATTTCGATTATAAATCACTGGTATATACTGGCATATGAAGGAACAAAATAAACGAGGTAAAACGTTCATAGCTTGTGCACAGAGACTAAACATTGTTCCAATGCAAATGTCATTCGGAATAACTACACTTGCAATTATGAAACATACAGGTTCATTTGTGTCTTACCAATTGAAACCACTGGAGATGTAAAATAAAGGTAATTTTACTGTTTAACTGTTTATTTAGTTCCAAAACAATGGTATTATTATCAACTGAGCAAACTAAATGCATCAACATTAATTTTGTAACCATTTTTTGTTATTTTCGTGTTTACCGCTATCATGGTTAAAAGGCTATTGCATTTGCTACAACTAATTTTTAAATACCTTTTTGTCATTTTTATATACAAATATGTTGTAACAAATTAATATACACACTGGCTTATCCTACGTTATTTAAGTGTATACTTCATTTCATTGATGAGTATTTATTACAGGCCCTGGCAGCATGGAAATTGCTCACCATTCGTTAAATTGTGTGGCCACCCTTTGTCGTGAAGGTTTTGAGTTTGTGTGATAGAGCTTAAATGTATAAACTAACGTTTTGCTTGTGCCATTATACCGAATTTAAGGAGTAGTAATAAAATGTATGATTATTTACCTTGAATTTGGCACGTGGCGTTTGAGAATGTCCAGTTGCCCGAGTCAGAACACTGAATTGTTCGGACGCCATTCAAAGTATACCCATGGTCACAATCATACGTGGCGTTCTTACCGTACGTCGTATTCGTAAAAGTTACATGACCATTTGAAATGGTCATCGGTTCACCGCAATCTTAAAACGTCAGATCTTTCATTAAAAGTTGAAGTATGTAATTATAATCAATATGTGTATTGTGTAAAGTATAAAAATAATAATAATAATAATAATAATAATAATAATAATAATAATAATAATAATAATAATATAACTGATTTACACTATTTCTTATATTTTCAACATACAAATTAACACAATTAAATTTTTAATGGAAGTGCAAGTAGTAACATATTTTGTAACAAAACATTTACACACATCACCTAATCATCTATCATACACACGAAGAAAGGAGGAAAATATTAATTAATTAATTTAATTAATTTATTAATATCATATAATTTCAAATACTTTTTCAACTAAACTAGAAAATATGTAAAAAGTATTTTTTATTTGCATTTATAAATTGACTTAAAGGCTTCCTCGAAATAACAATAACGATAAAAAAAACCTACGTTGAGAATAGGACGAAAAAATTCAGAAACCTTGCAGATAAACAAACAAACAAACCTTTAATTGTACACTTATGAGTTAGTGTTGTCCAATTACCAGACTCATCGCAAAGTATCGTGGGGTTCCCAAACAAAGTAAATCCTAGAGCGCATGTGTAGGTAACATTACTCCCATATGTGGTAGATTTGACATTTGGGGAGCTGTTGAGCACGGTTGGTAATGTTCCACAATCTGTATTGCACAAACTCGTCATACAAGACAAAATACTTTGGTGAAATGTAACGAATTGAGTTTTTTCTAATGATAACATACATTCAGAAAAAGCATTATGCTAGTTATTTTGTTGTTGAGATAAGCTATGTAAAATATAACCAGCAGTTCTGGAAGGTATTGTTTATACATATTCGATGTAAAGTAAAAACGATCAATGTTAAATAGTATTATCGGTTAATGTAAATATTCCAACAAACCTTTAATTGTACAGTGGTGTTTGGGCTGCGTCCACTTGCCCGACGCGTCACAATGTATTGTGGCGTTTCCATTAAGCGTATATCCAAGAGCACATGTGTATGTGGTATTACTTCCATATGTTGTAGTTAAAGCGTTGGTCAAGCTACCAGTTACGTTTGGTGGTGGACCACAGTCTGTTGTTCACGAAAAAGGTTGAGAATTAGGTTCAATACTTTTAAGTGAAAACAGTTTTTAAACAAAGTGCATGAAAATGTAAGATAGGAAAGTCATTTTTGTTGTCAGGACTGGCAACCAAAACATTTTCTGAGCACGATTTTAAAGTCTTTTTTGGGTGCAATTTGTTTAACATTATCATATTTAAATGCACGTTCTCGTTTATAGCATTACATTAAACTACAAACCTTGTATTTCGCAGGATGCGTTTGTCTCAGTCCAGTTTCCTGTTTCATTGCAGTAAACCTGATTTTCTCCTATCAAATTATATCCCGAGTCACATTTATAATAGGCAATGCTGCCATATGTCGTATGAGTGTTGTTAACTGAACCGTGGGTAACGTTTGGTGGATTGCCACAATCTACAAAATATATTTGGAATAGTTGCATGATACTAAATACTCCATTGATCTTTGTTCTAACAAGTTATAAGGACATTACATTTTATGACCGTATATTCTTCAAACTACATAAACATATATGTGTTGTTGTTGTTTTCAATTCATATACGATAATACAGTAGGTGTTATCATAATAGCATCGAAATGAATGTTGCATCTATACATCGACTTTTACGTGATATCTTCAAACGAGATCATTTATTTAAAAAATTCGTCCACCCGTTTAATGACATACTATCTATTCATAAGACCCGTTTTGACAAACCTTGGATTGTACAAGAAAGGTTGGTAGATGTCCAGTGACCCGTGCTGCTGCATTTTATGGAATTGCTTCCGATAGCACTATAGCCTCTTTCACACTCATAGGTAACAACGCTGTTAAAGTGTGTCCCCAATGAGTCGTTAACATGAGCGTGGTCTATTGTTGGCGGCGCACGACAATCTTAAACATTCAGCATCGACATGGGACGGATCAACAACGATATATATAGTACTACAGCGATATCTATAGAATAGTACTGTCCGTTTGTTTTAGTTTTTTTACTCTTTTTCTGATATGCGTGGTAATGAAGAGCATACAAATTAGTAACCATTTCTCTCACCAAAATCATTATTTTAAGTCTATTACATGTGTATAACTGTTTAACACAACAAAAACCATAACAACAATTGGTTGTCAATGAAGGCATTAAACATGTATGCAATAGCAACAAAACAGTTTTACTTTTACAGCAAAAGCCATTTAAAGCGTAACACACGAGCACAGAGTCGTTCGATTTAAACTACAACTGAAACCACCGTTAAAATGACATGTTTGATACCATTAAACCTTACTACATGTATTTGTGAAGGAAAATACAACCATATTCCATAAACTAGTGCAAGCGTTCTGATTAATTTCAGTATTAAGATATATATGTGTCCACATCAGCTCGAAAAACAATTTTATATATATTCTCGTTTTCTTAGCTTTCATCTAATATTGAAACTCACCTTTAGGTTTGCATGTACCATTTGAAGCACTCCAGTGACCAAATTCATTGCATTGAATCGTACAGTTGCCATCCAACTCGTACCCTTGATCGCATAAACACTTTCCACTGGCTCCGTAAGTCAAACGGGAGAGGAGATAATTTCCGTTTGGTATTTTTGGGTAGCCGCAATCTACAATAAAATGCATATGCGATTATGCCTGTAAATTTTTAATAATCTTCATCTGTAAGCAATTTCAAGTTTTACCTAATTTACTTTTGAAATTAAGGACAATGTTTATACGGTTTTTACGGTTTTAAGCCAGGTGGTTTGTCAAACAACATTAGATATTAGGTATATTTATATCCCTACAGTGTAGTGTATTTCTATCATAAAGACAACATATTGTTTTGCTTTTGACATTAGATAAATGTATTTTTGTTTTTCGTGTCGGTAAATAAAGTTCTATTCCTTTTATACCCATATACGGGTATTGTCAGTCAGCTATGACCTGGTCGTAGTATTTAAGACCTGGACACAATAGATTGTATCACCCCTAACGGGCGGGGACCTATGATTTTTTTTATGTCCAAAACGCTATTTTTTCCATTTATTTTCTTCGCTCGCTTTGCTCGCGATTGATTTTAAGCATAATTTTAATAGTAATATGGCCAAAACATGGCCTACCCCCACCCCCGTTAACAAAATCTACGCCCCCAA
>Ga0224511_10005103_pt1 | contig 10194 bp, 11 predicted proteins | sample SF_May12_sed_USG_2_FD_169988 | JGI IMG/M metagenome (GOLD analysis project Ga0224511, IMG submission 169988) | Sediment microbial communities from San Francisco Bay, California, United States - SF_May12_sed_USGS_8_1 | ecosystem: Environmental > Aquatic > Marine > Sediment | place: USA... | reverse complement strand
ACTGTCGAAACTGGCTGAGCCGGCCATGCTGCTTGTTATGGGACTGGTTGTCGGTATATTGGTCAGCTCGCTGATTCTGCCGATATTCAAACTTTCAAGGGCAGTTCAATAGTTTCGTTTCCAATCGTAAAATACATAAATATTCCCTGAGATGAAGCCAACCAACCCGTGTTTTGACATTTGGTAACGGAGTTGAATCATATTATTACTCAAGTAAGTCGTAGTTTTGATGATAACAAGATAAGTTATTATGGCAAATCAAGCAGGTGTGATAATGGAAAAATGTACAAGTCAAAGGCAAAGTGGTTTTACCCTGGTAGAGCTTCTCATTGTCGTAATTATTCTCTCAATTCTGGCGGCAATCGTCGTCCCTCAGTTTGCCAGCTCATCGGATGACGCGAAAATATCCGCGCTGGACTCGTCCCTGTCCAATATGCGCAGCGCGATAGATTTATATTATCAACAGCACGGTAAATACCCGAGCGCTGCCACTGCTGCCGGCGGCACATGCCCCGGAGGGGGCACGGCGGGAACAGGCGCCATCAATACGGAACAGGCGTTCGTCGATCAGATGACGCGTTACACCAACTCTGCCGGCCAGTCATGCACAACGAAGGATGCTGTTTTTAAATACGGTCCCTATCTGAAAAAAGACGCGCTGCCCACCAATCCGGTGTCCGGGGTATCGATACTGGCGGTGTCTACAACCGGTGCACTGGGAATGACCGGTGCCGCGGTGGCGGCGGGATGGAAATTCGACAACATCACCGGCCAATTTATCGCGGATGACGCCGCCTACGACGATCATTAAACAGTGCGATGCAGGCTATGTGATATATCACGGTATATCGATATCAGCATAGCTTTCGGTTATCACATCTTTGCTTGAATCTACAGAGGGACTCGTTAATGCAGAGTCCCTCTGGACCTTTTATGAATTGTTTATTGTTCGTCGAATATTAGTCTCTCCCTTCCGCTATCCCGCAACCTTATACGTTTCATGCATTTTCAGACCCTAAACACTGAATCTGACCGGAAGCAGTTTGTGTATTGTTGTATCTGATGTGTAATTAAATATGTCGTTTGACTTCTATTTCTACGCTTTTCCGCGTTTTGGTACGAGAAATACATCAGGAACATATTAAGTCTACTATCCGGCTTCAGACACTATGATTAGGACAGAGAACAAATTGTATAAGACCTTTGAAAAAGTGTCACAACTGTGGTCGACCACGCAATTCGGCGCGGCCGAACTTTCGTGTTATGCCGCTGAGTTTATCGAGAAGGACGTACGTCAGGGTCTGCAAATCATGGGCCTGGTGTCTTTCGGTCTGCTGGGAGCGGCGACAACTCTCTATGCCTTGCTGGACTTCGGGGTCGCATACATTTACACCTTTTTCATGCTCACATTGCTTGCCCTGCACATTACCGTTGCCTGTAGAGCGATCAAGACCACGCAGATGCTCTACATGCTGGGAATTACACTACTGGTGATCGCGGGTACTGCATTCGTGTTACTCGCGCACAAAACCGGTAATTTCAGCTCAGCGCTACTGTCAAGCACTGTTCTTCTATTCATGATCGTACCGCTTGTGCCCTGGGGAGTTCGTGAGGCTACAGCTGTGGTTTTTCTCATTTACATGGTATTTACCCTTTCCATAATCAGTACTGACAGCCATTTCAGTGAAAATGTTCTTGTGTTACTGCAGTTCCTGATGATTGGATCCGGGATCACTACAATAATCGTGGTTGCGCGAAGTGTTGCCATTCGAAAAAACGATTTAAAGACCCGTTTTGAACTGGAAATTGCCCACAAGGAAATGGAAAAACTCTCGATGCTGGATCCTCTCACCGGCGCCTGGAACAGGCGATTTCTGGAATCCGAATTTTATACCATTACAAAGCAGTTTCTCGACAACGGTCAGGACTTTCATCTTGCTTTAATCGATATCGATAATTTCAAGTTACTGAACGATTCCAAAGGGCATGACTACGGCGATAAAGTGCTGCAAAAACTTGCACATCTGGTGATGGATCTGGCACCCCGCGGAAGCCATCTCTTCAGACTCGGTGGTGACGAGTTTCTTTTACTGTTTTCCGGGACCGATCCGGGTAAGACTTTTACACGTATTACGAACCTGCTGAAATCAGAAGCGCTTAATGACGACTCTGCACAGGACACGCCATTGTATATCAGTACCGGTCTGGTTAGCGTAAATCCAGAGCAGAAATATACGCTGGAGTCAGTGTATAAAGAGGCGGACAAGGCACTGTATTTTGCAAAATCCCAGTCAAAAACCTATGGTTTTGACTCAACGACGGAAGTTCGAAAATTATGTTCACACTGACTAATGTTTTCGAGGGCATTAACGACGCCCGTGTCAAATTCCAGCCGGGTCCCATTGGCATCGAGTTTTCCTGTGAAAAAGTACATATGGTACAACTTGAAAAGTCCGCCACCGGGGACATGCGCCTGCGAGCGCTGGCAACCATGCAGTATGAAAGCGGCAGGGACGAATTTCTCGCCTCCCATCAGGAATTGAAGCGCATGATAAAGTCCGCCAGGAAGGCAGGGCCGTTTTCCGGCAACAAAATCGTCACCACCATGCAGGCAGGCGACTTACGCATGCTTCCGGTCAGCTATGGTGCGGTTAACGGCAAACACCATGCCCCGCAAATCCTCAAACTTTTACAAAGCAGAATAGAGGAAAATATATCGGATTACGTTATCGACTACATCCCAATACGCTCCAACGCCAATGCCGATGAGTGTGTGGCGCTGGTAGCCATGGCTAAGCACGATAAGGTCATTAGTTATCTGGAAACGATTCGTCGTGCCGGCCTTGAGGTCGAAGCAATCGACATTTCTCCGGCCGCTATAAATCGCATGATTTCGGCAACGCACGGTCATGAGTACAATGACAATGTGCTGGTTATCAACTTCGGACTGAACAGCTGTTTTATGACCTTATTATCAGGCCGGCGACTTCTGCTCGACCAGGAACTGGCGTTCGGGCAAGCTGAAATCATCGCGCAAACAAGCCAAAGCCTTGACATAACCGACAGCGCTGCCCTCGAATTGATTAACACTTACGGTTTAAGTGGCACCGACAGTCAGTCAATCAGCAGTTCGGGTCTGATGGCAAGCGACATAACTCAAACCCTGGAAGAAGTTATTAAACCCAAGTTCATGCAACTGGTTAGTGAAATTAACCGCGCGTTGATTTACGCGGCCGCCGAAACCAGGGGCGAACCGGTCAAACAAGTGTACATATTAGGAAGCGTGGCTCGTTGGTCCGGCGCGGACGTACTTCTGAAAAAGCTCACCAAAATCGAGGTGTGCTTCCCCAGCTTCGAGAAATTATTCGGCTACCCGGACGGCGCCGGAAAAGCCACGGCCCCGGAAATAGCCGTAGCCACGGGACTGGCTCTGCGCGGCATGATCAACAATGATTGACCCGGATCTGATACCTCACAGTTACCGGCAGATGCTGCTGAAAAAGCAGGTGGTTAAAATCTCCTTATTGCTGGTTTCCGGTATTTTCGCCTCCGTCTTAATCACTACAGCCGCAATCAAAACTTTCGAATCGAGACTGGCCGGCGAAATCGTGAGCTTACAGGAAAAGAAGTCCATCAGTACTCGCTTGAGAGAGGAATTAACTCAACTGGAGGACAAGAAGGTCAAATTGAATCAGGAGCTGGATCTACTGAATAGCCTGAGGAAGGGCGCAGTGATTCAGGTCGTCCTGGAAATGATCGACCGGGCAATACCGGATGAGAAGCTGTGGTTCAACAATTGGCAGTTCCAAAGAGCCGGCAAAGTTACCAGCGAAAACCGGGAAACAGTGGCTACCGGCTATTTTGTTGTCGTACCGGCGGAAGCAATTGCGCCGGGTGTTGCTGATGAAACCATGGTGCAGACGCGTATGAACATTAAGGGTCAATCAAAGGATCACGCGGCACTATCGGAATTTGTGCGAAGACTATATTTGCAGCCGGAAATTCGCGATATAAAAGTATTGAGAACATCGTTACAGAATATCAGCGGATTTTCGATTGTGGAATTTGATCTATCAGTGATCATGAACAGCAGTTACAGCACATGAACGTGGCCCACTACCTGGAAAATGTCGACTTACGCCAGACGAAAATGATCGGCTTCGGCGCCGTTTTTCTGTCAATCATCGGCTTATGGTTTTACATGCTGTCCCCGGTGGTAAAGTCGTATGGCGAGACAAGAAAAGCTCACAACGTACTTCAGCAAGTCGTCGCGAGCGAAACCGACCTGGGTGAACAACTCAGTACGGAGAGGAAAAACGTCGAGGAACTGGATTCGCGCTTATACGGAGATATGATAAATCTTCCACCCAAGCAAATGGAGCACTATGTAATCGCCAGATTGCAGAAGATATCCTGGAACAACGGCGTGGAGTTTGCCGGTGTTACTCCGAAACAGGGCGAGACAATAGAGACTTTTCAAGAAATGCTGTTTAACGTTGAAATCAGGGGAAGCTATTCAAATCTATACCTCTGGTTTCGAGGTCTGGCGCAAAATCTGGGATTTATCGTGATCAAGGAGTTTGAAATGAGACCGGTTGATCACAAGCAGGAACCGCCAAAACTGACGGTTCGCCTCACCATGGCGACATACCGGAGTATCCAGAAATGAACAGCCAGGGAAGATGGGTCATCAACATGGCCGTCATCATGATTACCGGCATGCCGGCCGGAAATCTGCAAGCCGGCGATTTAGAGAATGGTGTTCGTCACAATCCTTTCAAGCGGCCGGCCTATTTAACGGAAAAAACCATTGATCAAACCGGCAAGAATGCCAACAGCAAAAAGCGCAAATCCTTATTGGATCTCAGGGCCACGCTGCTGTCTGGAGATCAATCCATGGTGAATATCTCCGGAAGATTTTACCGCGTGGGAGAAAAAATCGGCGACTATGTTCTCACCACCGTCGGCGAAGGTCACGCGGTTTTCATGCGCAGGGGTAAGCCGGTCACGGTGGTACTGAAGGAGCACACAGTAATGGACAATATCCCACTTCAGTGAGAACAGCGGCTAACTAAATAAAGTGATAACTTAATTACAGCAGACAGGAAATGAAAATAACCAATGCGGCGGCATTTTGTTGCCTGATAATGGTATTCGGATGGAACTACTGCGCAGCTGCGCAACTGCAAACTGAAGTTATTAAATCGAGTGATATTGCAGAGGAACATTCACCACAGGAAGCACCAGGGTCAGGACAACCACGATCTTTCATCGTCAGATCCGACTATTCGCAAAGCCCAGTGGACCTTGACAACCGGGCTGTGGAGCAGCTTGATCAGATCGTTAAATTGATATCACTTCTGCCAATAGGCCACATACTGGTTTATGGCCATACGGATTCCACGGCGGTCAGATCCGGCGGTTACGGTACGTTTACGAATAATTACGGTCTTTCCGAGCAACGGGCCTGGAAAGTCGCCGACTATCTCAGAGAAAAGCTGCAATTAAAGCAAGGCAACATCACGGTCAGCGGTATGGGGCCGGACTACCCTGTTCGAAGTAACGATTCTTTTACCGGCAAAGTTCTCAATCGCAGGGTGGAAATCGTCGTTCTGCCCCCAGGTTCCGATACCTTTCATGCTGATACGCCCTACAACGAGCTAAGCAAGGGAGGATCGCAACTGGAACCAAGCACCAGAAGCACTGTTACGATCTCACTCAAAGATGTGGATATAGCAGAGGTCATGGCCATGCTCGCGCGCAAGGAGAGAATTAACATACTGCTGGCCAAAGATGTCCAGGGTGATGTGTCCCTCAACCTGTACGGAGTCAGTGTCGATCAGGCAGTTCGTTCCATCGCAAGCGCCGCGGGCTATGCAGTGGAGTGGCGTCAGGGAATCTACTATGTGGTCAACCGCAGCGAAGCCGGTAAGTACGCGGAGGGAGGCATTTCTGAAGTCAGAGCGTTCAAGATTCAATACAGCGACCCTAAGACACTGGCCGCCCTGGTGAAAAATCATCTATCGAATTATGGAAAGGTCACGGCACTTGAAGCACGCAGTCTGCTGGTGGTGGAAGATATACCGGCATTCATACGCCGGGTGGAGCTTTTGCTCAGGGATGTTGACCGTAAACCAAAACAAATTCTTATTGAGGCCAAGATTCTCGAAGTTAACTTGAGCGATGGCGACGCCTTTGGCGTGGACTGGAAGCGAATATTTTCCAACGGCGATGGCAGCTTCGGCGCGACGGGTTTGACATCGCCCTCCTCCCCGGGATTCTTTCTTGACTTTCTCACGCCAAAAATGGAGTTAGCGCTCAACATGCTGCATAACGACGGTAGGGTAAGAACTCTGTCGACGCCAAAACTAATGGCACTGGAAAACCAGCAGGCCTCAGTGGTCATCGGCGATCGCATTGGATACCGAGTCACGACAACGGTAAATCAGGTCACCACGGAAAGCATTGAATTCCTGGAATCAGGCGTCATTCTGAAAGTAAAACCGATCGTAGACGCAGAAGGTAGAATTCTGCTGGATATACATCCGGAAGTCAGCACCGGTACGGTGCAGGAGGGCATTCCTGCCCAGTCTACCACCGAGGTGACCACGCAGTTACTCGTGGGTAACGGCCAGACGGTTTTCATTGGTGGTTTGTTGAAAAGAAATGTCACCGAAAGCAGAGAGGGCGTACCGTTGCTCGGCGATCTACCCTTGCTGGGCAGGCTCTTTTCCAGTAATAAAATCAAGTCTGTTAATACCGAAACCGTGGTAATGATAACGCCACACATCGTTGATGACCACAACAGGGAATTGACGTTGCAGCAACTGCACAGGATAAGACAGGCAGAACAGGATTTAAAGGAAAACAACGAAAGAATCGAAACCAAAATGCGGAATCGTTACGATGGCGGTAACGGTCAAACAGAGCCTGAAGCAACCGTGGCGCCGGTTCCATAAATTCATTCGTGTCTTACATGACACCGGCAGATCCAGCCACTGGCGGGGATCTGTGCCTGGCGGGCGTGCGCATATAAGGTACAGTGAATTGTTTATGAAAAAATCACATTAACATTTAGTAACAGCAATGTAACAAATAGTAAACCACGGCCATTCCCACGCAATTCTTGACAAAGATTCCCGGCGATTTTTCGATAAATTGACTGGAAACAGCAGGTTCCAGCGAACAGGCACATCCAAGCTCGCACCAGCACTAGGACACCGGACAAAAGGTTCAACCAGATGGATACCGGTACCAGAAGCGCAACATGGAAGCGTCTGGTCGGAAAACAGGGATGCAATCACCGGCATGTCAGGGAGCGACCACCGCTTTTACCTGATTATGCATCAAAATGTATTGGCACGACCGGAAGAGGCAATGCACGGAACCAGACACCAAGGCACAACGCTGATTGAAGTTCTCTCGGTAGTGACCATCCTGGGCATTATCGCCGGCATACTGACACCGAACTTGATCGCTACCGGCGCTACTGCCCGGCAATTAGCCCTGGCGGCAAGTGAAATTACCAATGCTTTGCATTTTGCCCAGGCCCAGGCCACACGAACCGGTGCTGTTTACGGCGTAGAGATCGAGGTAGCGCAACAACGCCTGCGCCTCTACCGGTTGGATACCGCAAGTGGCTCTCCGGTACGCGACTATACCGTGTATCATCCAATCGATAAGAAACCTTATCAGATTCAGTTCCAGTCTCGCCTGTTTCCGGCAAATCTCAATATTGCCAGTATCAACTACCGAAATGTTTCCGGAAGTTTCGGCTTTGTCGAATTCGCCGGTACTACCGGGGTACCGCGTTACAGCCAGTCCGGTACCACGGCAATGCTGCAATCCGGCACCGTGGAGGTGGTTTATCGCAATGAAAAAACCACGGTCACGGTGCAACCCATGACCGGCAGGACTTCTGTGTTATGAGCCGCCGGCCCGCACAAAGTCGTACACAATCCGGTATTTCCTACGTGGAGGTGATGCTCGCCACTACCCTGATTATGATTGCCTTGACGCCCATGATGGACGCCTTGAGCGCCGGTTTGCAGGGTTCCCGCCAGCACAAGGACATGTCCTACGACCGGTTTGCGCTGACGCAAAAGATGGAAACAGTACTGGCGCAACCCTTTACTAGCCTGCTGAACGCCGCCGCCACCGGCAACAGCAAAGACGTGCCAACCGCCTACTCCGACACAGCCGGTTCCAAGGGGCGGCGTTTGGTGTATTTATCGTTTTATGACCTGGCCGATACCGATGGTGACACCAACCCCTTCACCATCGCCGACACCAATACCGACGGCGACAACAATCCCTATACCGGCAACGGCGCCGATATCAAAGTGGTTTGGATTCGTGTCCGGCAGGAACACGGCATGGCGGCCGTGGAATCTCTGGCCGGCCTGCAATGAGCGGGCCTGGATTAATCCGCGCATCGCGCCTCGGGACCGCTTCAGCGCAAGCCTGGAGCCGCAACGGTTACAGCCTGCCCGAGTTACTCATGGCTACGGCGATTTCCGGCCTCATCATGGCATCCCTGGCCGGCCTGCTGGGCCAAAGCCTGGCGACGGAAACCGATGCACATCAGCGAAACACCCTGGCGCGTCAGGCTGACTTTGCCCTGCAACGTATGATCGACATGAGCAGCCGTTCCACTCGCCTTTTGCTGCCCCTGGCGGACAATCCCGCCACCGACTGGCGTGAACACGTGCGCGAACAAACCGTACCGCCCTCCCCTCCGGAAGGCAGCGCCAGCTTTGCCACGGCGGTGCTGGCCCTTACCCTGGGCCCGTCCTATGACTTCAACGAGGACGGCTGGGCCGACGCCAATAACGATAAGGACTTTCTCGACCGCAACAACAACGGCATACGCGACCCGGGAGAAGCCGAGCGTATCGACGAGGACCTGGGCTCGGACAACACCAACGACGGCGCCAATGGCATCATCGGCATCGACGACAACGGCAACGGTACCGCCGATGACGGCGCGCCGCCCTCCGCTGGTGTCCGATTAGACGACGATGAAGATGGGTCGCCAACCGAAGACCGCTTCAACGGTATCGACGACGACGGCGACGGCAGTGTGGACGAAGACACTAGGGGCGATATGAATGCTGACGGCAGTGCCGGCATAGCCGGAGTCGATGATGACCTGGACGGCACCATAGACGAGGGTATCGCGAACAACGACGATGAGGACGGCAGCCACAACGAGGACTGGTATGACCCGGTGGTGTACTACCTCAATGGCGACAGCCTGATCGAGCGCCTGCCGTCGACCCTCGACATCGACGGCGACGGTGCGCTGACGGGCAAAGATTTTACCGAAGCGGTCATTGCCCGGCCGGTAAGCCGGTTCCGGGTGGAACGCATCGCCAGTGGCGACAGCCGCCCGCTACGGGTGGATATCACCCTGGAATTAGCCGACCCGCTCACCGGCGAAATCACCCGGGTGCAGACGCAAGTACGCCTCGGTGGCGGTTGAGCGCACTCGGCCCGGATACAGACAATATTTAACCAGCGCGAGGAGATTGTCATGCCCTTTTACCAACCTGTAATGCTGTTGTTGGCGCTGTTTACCAGCGCCATTGCCTGTCTGTATTTGTTTTGGCCCCAACACCGCCAGTGGCTGCAGAGTCTGCTCAACCGGCCGTGGGGGCAGAAAACCGTACTGGCCTTGCGCTGCGGTATTCCCGGGGAAGAACAGGCCGAGTCCATTCTCAACCGGGAAATCCACGGCAGGGAAATTACCTGGGATCGCTGGGCGGAACGTCACCCGGTGTTCACCGGTATCGGCTTACTGGCGCTGGCCGCCTGCCTGTGGGTCAGCCTGTTCGTCTAGCACCCTGCCAGACGGGGAACCAGGCCCAACCCAGGCAGTATCCAGGTGAAATCCAGTTGACACAGTGCCACACATCTCCAGAACCCCAGCACGGGTTCATTTTCCTGAGCGTGGTGATCAGCCTGCTGGTGATCGCGGCCCTCAGCCTGATGCTGAGCCGCGAATCCGGCATGGACATTAACGTCGTCGCCAGCCGCGGCCAGCAGGCCCAGGCCCGGTACATTAGCGAAGCGGGCCTGCAACACGCCCTGTGGCAGGCCAGTACCAGTGCTTGTACCGGCTATGCGCTGCCCACGACGGGTTTTGCCGGGGGTAGCTACAGCGCCGTGTTCTCTCCCGACAATGGTTCACCG
>Ga0224511_10005102_pt1 | contig 10194 bp, 6 predicted proteins | sample SF_May12_sed_USG_2_FD_169988 | JGI IMG/M metagenome (GOLD analysis project Ga0224511, IMG submission 169988) | Sediment microbial communities from San Francisco Bay, California, United States - SF_May12_sed_USGS_8_1 | ecosystem: Environmental > Aquatic > Marine > Sediment | place: USA... | reverse complement strand
AAAGGAAATGTGTTCATACTCCCCTGATGACACCAGAAGTCGCCCAGAAAAAGATATGCCACAGGTAACGCGTACCGCATTAAAAATACAGGATATTTTTTATCGAGGGTACGGAGTGCTCCTTTTCGGGGTTATGGGGCACATGTTTTGGGGATACTAGGATCAGGGGTACATCGGTTCTCACAACCCATTATTCAAAAAAATTATTATTTAATTGGCATCAATGCCATGTGGTTACACCATACCGATTCTAGCTGAATAATTTACCCTGACCCCTTTTTGTAGTATTATGTTAGTGACGTTGAGTTAAAGTTTGATGACCGAGACTCTCAGAGAGAGATCACAGAAGATCAACATGTCTCAATATCACTGCCGGATAAACCGCAGGAGCCCAACTCTCAATTCTCCTCTATAGTAAAACTTCACTCAGGATCCCCTCTATCTATCTTCATTATCAGGTCAGTTGTTAGAAATGTCTGCTGCCATAAAATGGCGTGTCTAGACTAAACTCATTTAAACAGTGTTCTCTAGACCGCAAACATCAAGCAGCTTTACTAAATTTTCTCTCCTGTATGCTGGATAAGGAGGGTTCGCAATTGCCGTTGTCATGTCTAGTTTGAGATTTTATCGGATCTAAATGAATTGTTGTATAGATCACAGGGTACAGTAAAGCCAGTTAAATGTAACCTTCGGAGATGTTCTCTGAATCTTTCCTAACACAGCCCCTCTTAATGAATTTACGGTCCTAGAGTTACCAGAGTAGGTCTATAAAGGTATAAGGTCTAACTAAGGAAGGTAGGTCTATGTCTATATTAGAACCAGTCGGTAATTTGCAGACTGTTGGTCTATTTAGCAGGCATCATTTCCTGCACTCCGAAACCCAAGCCCACCGAAGTGTCTTTAATTATAGTACTACAAGCCTGTTCACATAGCTGTATGCATTAAAGATTATAGGGCAGTGACACGAGGTATTCTGAGTAGAAAATAATATGTCGCCACGTTTGTCTTAACAGAGTAACACCTGGTGACGGCTTGTCACTGAGCTCGTGCTGGAGCGCTGACCCTTCCCTGTGGACTCTGCAGGTGGATACTATCGGCAGCGGTGCCACCATTAGAGCCTTCTCACGGAATTCCACTCAGCAACATCCCAAGGGCTCAAAGTGAGTCATTATGATAACCTAGCGGTAACTAATAGCTTTGCAACAATACCATGATGTGACAGGTTGCTGATAGATCAGTCATGTGTATATTAAAGTAGCCATTCACTGAATGGCTGATTTGACGAGAGCTATGAGTTAATTGACATAGGATCCTTTGTCAATCCATAAACTTTACACAAAGGATTCCTTTGTACGTCTTCATGCCTAGACGTTTAGATCAAACAGGCCGGTGCAGTGGGTAACTAATGTAATGGCAGTCAACTCAGTCAGATCAATGGATCTAATTGGGCAAAAAATCAATTTCTAATCAGCACAGGTTGCCACTCCCTACTAAAGTTTGGTGACAAGCTAGATTATTTTGTTAACAAGGGTTTGTTCTTCACGTAAAACATACAACTTTGCTCTAATCTATCTCCATCTCCTTTCTCTCACGGTCATCCTGCATATAAGAGTAGCTATCCACTGCGCGATTCACCGTTCCTTAGCTGAAGATCATGGGCTAGGCATTGTTTCAGCGTATTTCAGAACAACTCTTTATGATCCGCGCCAACAGCTTGACACTGCCTCCCCGCAGCAGGCATACAGAGTCCTCCGCTGCCTGATGATCATGGCGACGGGTTGAGATCTCTGCAGACTAATAATATGCATGGTTTTATAGGGTGCAAGAGGTGATTGTATGTCAGTTTGAAGTGTCGTCTGGCGCTGTCAAGACAGAGGCCGATATTACATGGCAGATTGAGTATGAGTCGACTTTTTCCGGGGAGCTATATTATGATAGAGGAAATCGCCAGTCCAGAAAAACTGTTAGCACCCGTGTGAGAATCGCCAAATCAGATGAGGTTCTAAACCTAGTGGCTGTCGTCAAGGTAAGTACCCCATCTCGCTAAGCATTTATCTCTGATCTAATCTCTATGATTATTATGACTCAGCACTGTGTGTAATATAAATTAATTACTCCGATATCCTTTGAGTGTGTATATTCATTAGCTAACTTTTTCTCTAACGGTTGACTTATAATTAATTTCTGGGTTTTTATTTAGACGCATGATATGATAAGTCTGCGTAGATTTACCAACAGTGTGGCTACACAACCTGTATGGGTGTATGCCATAGACCGAAGTGGAAAACTTTCCAAGATCAACAGTCAAGCTCGGTGCATGTCCTCTCGCAAGTCGGTTCTTCAGGTAAGTCCATTTTTATCAGTACTAGTCAGTACTGTTAGGTCTGAATTACAGAAACCTTTTGGTTTACAAGTTTCTGTATCAAATGGATAAAAAGAAAAAGGTTGTCCCTTATCTAAGGGCCGTCTGAGTAAGAGGCTGTTGCGGAGTCAACTTTCACTGGCAATGGTGTGATTGAGGTGGGGTGCCACTCCTGTTCTTCATCGCCTTCACATTCCTCAGGTCTGAAGGGAACTGAGTACCTGTTCCCTGCTCAGTGATCAGAAAGAGTTCTTGAAAAATCCTGCCCACAAGCTATCCTGAACCCATGACTTTTAACGGTAGTGACGAACTCTCCAACCACTCAAACACAAAGCCTCCCACAAAGCATAGACCGCACTAAAATGGGGGTGGGTCATCGCACAGTGCCACATATTGTGTTTGTGTTTATTATGGTAAATTGCGTGATGAAAATGCACGTTTCAATCAAACTCACAAATTTTCACAGTATGTAGACCATTGTTACGTTCGAGAAACCTAACTTTTCTATCATCTCGATCTCATCGTGAGTTGTCTAGCGCCATAGGGATAGGGCGATAGCTCCATGACTAGAGCACTTGGCTTGGCTCAAGATCGACCGATCCTGGTTTCAAGTTTTAGTCATGCTGCATGAGAGCGAATTCCTGTCATAATTCCTTGCTGCTATCACTCCAACAAGCCTTCAAATATAGGATGGCCAAATGCCCATGGCACGTATGTACAGACACGGTTATTAAACTTAGCTAGCAATTTTAGTTCTTTTACATCCTGTTGCTAGAATTTTCAATATCCAATTCTCCTTGGGGCGTTGAGAGTACTCAAGCCTCATTTCATTATGTATATCCACACCACCTCAGCACTAAGTAGGCTGGCCAAGCTAATTGTATAGGATCGATTGAATACGTAGACACCCCGTGCATATGTAGTCACCTTTTTTCAGCCGCCTCGTCGTTTTCTTACAGATATCTAAGCTATGCGACACACTGTATCTGAGCGGTGAATCTGATGATCCGGGTATTATAGAGGTTTATTTTGATTACGCCGGTCTCACTTTGGCTCTTGAAATGCGAGTCTGGTTTCCGGACGTGGAAACCATAATCAAACTCGATGATGACAGGTTGAATGAGATACGTGGATGGAAAGTGCAAGCTGAAAAGTAAGTTTATCCCATGCTATCACCACGTGTCTCAACCAAGGGAAAAGGGTCAAAATCACTCTACAGTTGTCAAAGATCCACCCCTCCCTTCTTGTTAAGGTGAACCGAAATCTTGGCGGGTGAGGTGCAAACCAATAGCTTAGGTTGACTGACCCCTAACATCTGAGGACAATCTGTTCAGTCTTGTAGCTCGTGCTTCGCACTGACAGTAGTGAAGAGCATAGACAGTTTTCTCTCTCTGGTTTTAACCCGTTTAACTCTTCCTCTGACATCTTGTGATCGCTGCAATAAGCGTCTGTATAGAGATAATGCGATATAGATCAAGACTGTAAGATCCTAATTTTGAGCTCTGACCATGCTAGGGTCCCACTTCAGGTTTGAGCTCCTCACAGAATTCACAGCTCCTAAAACTTATAACTCAAGTGGCCGGCTTAATATCACAGAGAGGCTGTGTTGAGCAGTAATATAAATAAAATAGATTTAAACACTTCCGAGACTTACCTAATAGGTGTGCCCTCTAGTGGACTACTGTATTCAGATAGTGTCATAAATGATACTATATATGATGTTAGATGGCATTGCAATGCCCCTAATTCAGATCAGAGTCAGGTAATTGCTTTCGATGTTAAAAGATTACCATCCGCAGTATGCGGCCTTGAAAACCCAAAGAATATAGCCTGTAAAGGTCATGAGTTTTGACTTTGTTGATTGATTTAGCATCAAGAGTTGGGATATGCTAGATGAGAGGATGTAGAGTATACGCTTTCACCGCTGATACCGTGATCAATATTATACATTTATATATTGATAACATGACACGAAACCCATGGGATCTGCTCTATTTGCCTTAATCAATCTTGCCAAAACTACCTAAAGTGTATATTGTTATAAAGCCCTACGGGGCAATCGAGTCGGGTAATACCTATTGGTTCACTGCTGTATATTGGACAGCCGAAAGCGAAGATTGGAGTCTGACTGAGTGAATATAATTGGAACTACTAATGAATTCGGTGATGATATATAAGTAAAATTCAGGTTTAAATTAGTTTGCTATCTATTTGGCCTCGCATTTGCTAATTGGGCCCACTCACTGGGTTGAAATATTTGGGTACATTTGGCCAAACCTAGTTTATGTGTATTAGGTGAATGATACTCTAATTTGTAAGGTATAAGGGGTCAACTCTGTTGTTTTTGCTAGTTTGTTTTATACTCAATTTGACAATTCCCCAGGGGGGTGGTAGAGTTACCAGGGAGACATGATTCAAGCTCAGGAACCCTTCCTGTAACCACCATTGACTTTTCTGGGGTTCGAACCCACAGCTCTCATATGCAGTTTGCATTCTAACCACTAAAGCGCTGGTGACTGCTCCGTTGTTATTGAAATTCGAATATGACCTATGGTTATGCATGACACTCGTGCACTCAGTAAAGTATGCATGGAATCATGTTCCTCACCTGTATCATATCAGAACTCGTGGGGGCATTTTTTCTATTAGGTGATTGGTTTTAATCAGATTGCAAGTTGTTTATGATGAAACTGTACAGGTAATGGACTCATTTCTCTTTACAGAAAACAGCCCGGGCTCAGCGGTAAGCCCGAATGCCATCTTCAGTACCAGGCTACCAATGTCAGAGTCTTTACCAGGTTCTATTCAGGTAATGACAGCATAGATTATCTGTGCCCATGGGTCTTTGCTCAGTAGTATACATTTGAACAAAAATTAAGATTTGAATCGATTCAAATCCCAGCTGATTGTTTTTAGATTCAACTCATTTGGATTCTCTGCCTTTTCCACCTTTGAATTTTCAATTTGGTTCCATTTTAATGTTAATTTATGATGATTTGTATTTTTCGCAAATATCTATTCAAACAGGAATCAACTTTATGCTCTGAGTCAATTTGTTTACCTCTGCCTATGCATACATTCACTGGGCCTATGTGGCCATTAGCCCCTGGATGGAGGCATGGAAGCATTGGATGAGTCAAACAAGTTCAGCGATTAGTTGAAGCTGGGTTTCCCCTCTGGATTTTTTTGCCCAACTAGCACACAATATCAACTAACGCTGCGTGTGATGCTCTGCAATATTGCTGTTTTAGTCTATGAACGTCGCATCATTTACATGAGAGGGGGAAAGGTTGCCATTTACTCCGATATTACATCTCTGGTGCAGCCCCTGATAAGCTCTAGTGATGAGGCTGTCGCACAGTATGAGTCTGGTGTAGTAAGAGGAGTATCACCTGGCACAGCCCATCTCAAGGTTAGTCTGCTTCCTGTAACATAGCCTCCTTATCTGTGTGCGTATTGGTAACCCACTACTGTATTTCCAAGGCACCAATGACTTACAATCGAAAGCTAATAAGCTGCACTGAATAAGATAAAGCCCAACTGGGATAGAGATAATTGATGGATTCGATTTCCGACACGTACAGCTTAGCTCAGCGGGAATTGATAATGAAAATGCATGGAAAACTTACTTCACTCAACCGTCTCTCATCTTGACCCAATTGCGTGGCTGACTCCAGAGAAGACCTGTTGGGTCCAGAGAAATGCTCGGCTTACTCTAGTAATGGGACAGAGATCGAGGGCGTGTGCCAGTCAGAACTCCCTATGGGAGCTTCATGAGGTCGTGTAATGAAACCTCGTGCCTCATGTTTACAGTGAGAAATGCTGGCTAGGTTGCAGCCTCATTTATTAACCTTGTCTTCCGCATCCTTTTCTGGGTTATCTTGTAATTATTAGAACGGCATCCGTCCAAAGTCAAGTACATCAAGAGATATTTGGAATACAATAGACTAGTTACTACAGCAGCAGGCTAACTTAACTCAGTCATTGTCTTACAGGTCGTGTCACCCCAAGGTCAGGTATTGACTACCGTTGAAGTGAAGGTGGTTAACACTAAAGTTAGCGTGGATATGCTCCACCTTGATTTCGTTAGTAACATCGGCATGGATGTAGTGGAGGATGGGAACCTGCCTGGCGTGCTCACCGCCAATTATTACTATGACAGGAAACTTTCTGATAAACACCCGGTGAGTCTCGCAGTCTCATTTATTCACTGCCTCAGTCTCCGCTCGATAAATGGAGTATTGCTACCACTCGTGGTGCTCCATGCTAAGCCATGTATTATGAAAAGAAATGAATGTTTAACCTGGCAACTTCACCAAGACGTCATACGAGAGAGAGAGAGAAACACCTGGCGCACCTTTGTTGCACTCAGCCAGAACATTTTATAGGGGCTAAACCCTACTGCTCAACAAAGTTATACAGCGAGAGTTATACAGTAAGCCATGGACCCTATTGAAAACTGAAGCATAAGGCTTAGGCTTAGTGATGTCATGCACGTAAAGCAAGATCGTCTGATCTTATACAGCTCTTGCTGATCGGTCTCACAGGGATAAGGCCGTATTTTAAAGGTGTGTAAAATATGAAGTGGTGAAGGGAAATATGTCTCGAAAATTCTTTGCTTAATGGCGCATTGATTGATTTCTTATATAAAGGTCAAAAAGTTGGGCAACAATCTGTGTAACTGCAAACAGAAAGTTTTACTAGCTGCGTGCTTTAAGCAACTTTATTTTACTAGTGTAAGGGACCTATTTGCTGCTTGGGCAGGAATCAATAGAAAAGCGATATGACCAGCTGAGGTGACTAAATATCACCATTTAGCCGAGTAGCGTTGGTACATATAATGAGAGATACTGAGTGTTCCTTGAGTGTTTGTCGTGGAATTTCCTTATAATTCTAGAGAACTCTCGGGCCAATGGCCATATTAGCCAAGCTGACACAGCCAGACGATACAAAGTGATTCTGTTAATCTGCAGTCGAATATCTAAATTTAAGTTGAATGTTTTCATAAATTTCATCTCTTAATAGTACACTACACCTGTCCTACTTTATTCTATAGTATTCAAAGCTTTGAATATTCTCATACACAAATTTATAAGGGTTTGGTCAAACGTAGTCTCAAAAAGTGAGGGATGAATACAGCAACTAGCTACCCAGAAAACTGCGCGGAGGGCAGCTAGCTGTTAAGTGATACATAAAACGGTCTTTGTTATTCTACACATACGTAGATCAGGCTCTAAAAAATTTCCATACGTACCGTCAGAGTCAGACCGTGTTGGAAAATCGATAGACCATTATTTATACAACATAACCTAGGAGAATTATAGATAGCTTTAATTAATGCCAACAAACCTAATAAGCCTATACCGCTGGACAATCCTTGCTCTGGTGATTGATTGGTGAGTTTGCAGAAAGAATTCATGCCAATAGTTGATCTTATCATCTCTGAGCTACCTAATAACATCCTCTTGAGGTCTCGTACCATATCAGTCTAGCTACTCACCACTCAGCATGCTTAATTATAATAAACCATATAGTCTAAGGCTTGCGTAGTAGGCTGATTCCCTACAGTATGTCAGAAAGATGAAACTGCTTTAACATACGTCGTCTAATGTGACTGTCAAGACAAGCGTAGCTTCGAGATCTCCCGCTAAGACAAGACACTTCTTTTCTTGTGTGACCTCCTCACTGTTATGGTGAAGCTGCGGGGATAAATACTTGTTTTTCTTCAGTTAGGGCATAGCATGGAGCGCCTCAAGCGGGTCAGTATCAACGGTCCAACCCGAGCTTACATTGAAGCTTATTTTCGTTTTGAGCTAGGATTCAAGTGGGGAGCTCACATCTGCACCGGTAGCCCACCATGACTGAGATTCGAACTCGGGCTTTAACGATTGCGTGCTTTGAACTATCCCGCTGGCGCTGCTAGTAGGTTGGCGTATACATCATGAAATAAAATCAATGCTTGTTTGTTTTACAGGAAGGAATGCTCGAAGTGTGGACACAATTCACCGATGGGACAGTGGCTCCTTTATCCCATTACGCCAATCTCTCCTACAAACTTGAAATAAAGAATGAGACTCCCGATGTATTGGTCATTACAGGAAAAAAATCATGGCAGTTCATAAGGTACCTAAACGTACCTAAACGTGCCTAAACGTACCTAAATAATTGTATCAACTTAGACTTGACTAAATGTGAGAAATCTCTTTTTAAGCACTTTTGTAAGCATGATCCTTTATAAAGCGTTGTCTAGTTTCCTGTGCAGAGAATTAAGTCATTATCACACTTGGTGTATAGTTACCCTCTACTGGTTGAAAGTTTTCGCATACACTCTCTTTTTAATTCTAATGGGTAAAATTTGTTCCTGCACACCGAATTTTTTTGTCATCCGCCACAGCACTCAAACATGGGATAATGTAGACCGATCTGTTATTTTTATATTTGATACTTCCTAGACTGCATTACTGTCCATTACGTTGCATTGCCATTGCTGGTAATGTCCCGTGTTTGAATTGTTTTGAATCGTTAGTTTGAGTTTTATGGCTGACTTGTCAAACTTTATTATAGTCTTGGTTGATTTATGTTCTGGGATACCATGTGTCAGCCAATTTACATGTTGAGTAACATTTTTTAGAGTAGGGGCTGTCGGCAGCGGACTTGGCTCTCTCAGAGTATCTCTCTTCATGGATGATCTCTGCCTGAGAAAGCATTCTCAATCGCTGGCTGTGTCTTCTGTCTCCATTGATGTCGACTTTACCAAACCGCCGGCACTGTTTGTGAATGACGCAGCATATAAAGATCATATCCCCTTGCTCGCTGATAGCCCGAAGCAAGGTTGGCAACCGGTGATAATGACAGCAAAGGATCGCAGTAAATATCACAGTGATCAGGGGGCCATCGCTGGCCAATCCAAACAGGACCCGCTTGCCGCCAGTGACAACCTAACCCCGCTGCAGACAGGCATGTTTGTGCTCATGGGTGTACTCGGCGTTGTTGCCTCCGTGTTTGTTACCAACTGCCTGATTTATATCTACCGGCAGCAGAAAGGACAGCAGCCAGTGACGAAGGATGCCGGCGTAGAGAAGGTTACCAGTGGCTGGGTATGGCTAGATAAAAATACCTTGGAGGAGAACGCCATCGCCACCACTCCCGAGCCATTCCTAAGCGAGAGAGACTTCCAGAAACGGTGTTCCCGCAGTGACAGTCTTCAGTCACGAGTCTCTAAGCACAGCTCCTCAGGCACCTACAGGGGCTCAGAGTGTAGTATACGCATCACAGCCAATCCCAGGGCATCTATCCGAGAGGGGGTAACTCCAGGTAGGCTGTCGGAGGTCTCGAGTGACAGCGAAGATGACATTTACTGCTCTCCGAAACTTACCATAGGTATTGCGGAGCCAGAGAAGTGTAGTTTACTGAGTGAGGAGTACGACCTACCGGCTGAGCATGGGGACTCTGACATGGAGTTAGACTATAATAATACATTCATCGTACACAAGGAAGGAGAGGGTGTAAAGAAACCTGTTAACCTGACACAGCTGGAGTTTGATAATCTGAGAGAATCCATCGCGTAATCTTAATATTGAAACTCACCGAATCACAGTTGGAAGATATTACTATGAACCAGGTTATATTTAGTTTTATTTATAGCATTTTCAAACCCTCTACTGCCAATGAGATTATAACGCGAATACTATTTTATAATACTATAATCTATTAATGTTATTTTTGCCCTGTTGATTTAAGTATGAAGTATGAATGTTTAATACTCCGATTAGTTGCCATGTGTGAATACAACGTTTGGTTCTGTATCAACTTTACTGTGACCTGAATCATGT
>Ga0224511_10005101_pt1 | contig 10194 bp, 7 predicted proteins | sample SF_May12_sed_USG_2_FD_169988 | JGI IMG/M metagenome (GOLD analysis project Ga0224511, IMG submission 169988) | Sediment microbial communities from San Francisco Bay, California, United States - SF_May12_sed_USGS_8_1 | ecosystem: Environmental > Aquatic > Marine > Sediment | place: USA... | reverse complement strand
TGAGCGGTGAGCGGTGAGCGGTGAGCGGTGAGCGGTGAGCGGTGAGCGGTGAGCGGTGAGCGGTGAGCGGTGAGCGGTGAGCGGTGAGCGGTGAGCTGCTCAATACTCACAGTCTGAGAATAGATGCTCTCCACTGGTGACTGGCTTGAAGTGTACTCTGTCTACCTCCGTAGTTATTTGTGTTACATGCTGACAGTCATACAGTACCGGCCGCACAGTCTACAAAAATCCCACTGAAATTTGGCGGCATTTTGACCATTACCTATACACTAATCAGGCGGCATGTAATAAATTATAAGGTTTTAGTGCCTGAACTTTCAGTGATAAGTACTATAATAATCTGGGTCATGCTCCCAGCTATTACTGAATTTTAAAAACAACAGTTGGTCCGTAAACATGATACTTTGGCCCACTGCAGGATTCACTGAACTACAGCCTCTTACCGGTGCTGTTTTTGATTACAGTTCTACTTCATTAGACGTTTCTTTTTGTTTTTATTAGACTTGATGTAATAATTTCATTTTACACGGATTGGGTAAATTTTTTATGTGGATTATTACCTATTTAACTTGATTTACTTACAGTGAAATAAGCTGATTGATGACATATAAAATTTTATGTATGCATACAGTGCAGCAGAGACACTGGCCTACTTGAGTGAGGCTTTACGCGCTGGCCCCTGTCTCACCTGAGCTAGATGCAGAAAGCCTGCCTGTCTCTTTAGAGCCTGAGCGAATCTCTGAGCTACCGCCATTTTGTGATTAGACAGTGCTGAAGGCATACCAATCACAGACTGATGAATCCAAGTCTCCCAGCTCTGAGCTAACTTCTGAATGTCCACGAGAAGCCTGAAAAAAAGATTATATTATGATGGCTCCGTTAGCAGCTCTCAGGTGAAAGATGAAAGAACAAATAACCTACTGCTCAAGAGTTCTTTAGAATCATATATCAGCAAACCATCTTAATCATGGTATTTAGTAATAGTGCATAGATTTATTAGGAATGCTTGGTAGCTGGAGTGCTTCGCTTGAGAATCTAATATGATTCTATTATAATTCGGTTCACTCTGAGCATCGAACTTTTAAGTGGCATAGAATTTTGTTGGATTTTTGTTTTCTAATACAGAAAGAAAGCAAATACCAAATATCCAAGTAATCCAGTCACAAGCTCCAGATTCAAGTATCTAAATCGCAGCGGAGAATAACCAATAAACTATAGAGATGAAATAAACCAATTCATCTGTCGTGCGAAATAGTAGGCAAGGAAGCTGAACTTACTGTTGGGGCATTTCTTGCATGGTACTCGGTATGAGCACATCAATGAGTGTTTCGTATAGTATCGTATCACACAGAGCCAATAAAGATCCGACCATTCCCACTGCCATCAGCTGAACCATGTGCTCAGGTAAACTATGCCAGAAGTACTGTAGGTACGCTGAAACCTAGAGAAGATAAAATATAATATGAGTGTGTTGATGGTAAATCTAGACAACGCCTCGGGACCCAAATTATCTGTCCTTTGGATTTAAAATTTTCTTTAAATTGAACAAAAAAGTATTAATGCTCAATAGCCCAACTCACTGTCCGAGAGTCAGGTATTCTAACTACTGAACCATGGCTGGTCCCTTTGTATTGAACAGTTCGCATTAAAAGCCGAATGGTTTAACTGGTTTCTGGATTAAAATTTCATCAAACTGAGGCTCTTTAAAATGAGGAAAATATAATTCTATTACTCAATAAACCGCATTGGCATTATCAGTTATTCGAATGTTGGCATCAGCACCAAAGCAGAGATAGATGTAACAGCGCATTTGTTTTTTATTTGTAGTAGAAGTGACTGCGTCTCTAAAATCTATCTGTTGTGTGAGTAGCCTATGATTGTTCTGCTATGTGTTCATTTATATCGTTTACTTTTCGAGATTGTTTTTCAGGCACTTACTTCGGAGTAGTTACCGGCAATAATTGTATCAAGAATACACTGACAGTGTGTCCTATACATTCTCAGTAAAGTGCCCACCTGTCAAACAAAAGGTGACAAGCCATAATGATAATGCTATAACAAGGAAGACCATAATATCATCTCATTTCTCTTTATACCCCACTAATCCACGTCTAGGGCCTGGCAAACAATCCTTTGATAGTGTGTAGGTTATCATCAAGCCACAGTCATAAAACTCAAGTGCCTGATTATTAGTGTGTTTACTTTTACTAAGACACAATTATAATACTGCTATTCCTAAATAGGCTTGAAAACTCACTGGCCATCCAAAAATTAATTTTAAAAAGCTTTATCGCTTTCAATGTAATGCACAAATTTTAATTACAGTCAGCTATCCAGAAGCCTTGACTGATAAAAGACTGGAGTTGTATAATAAAGGAATTGATTAAAATGATACTGGAACAGAGATCGTAAGACGTATAGACACAAGGTAAACATATCTGTAGCACCCACCATGTATTTTTATGGTGGATATAACGCTGTCCTTATTCATAGATTCATAAGCTGCAAACCAACATGACAGCAGTTGGTAACACACCAAGCCAAGTTCAAATTCATCCTGGTCATTTTATTACGGGTATAGGTTTGACACCTCAGTCACCCGAGGGTGGAGCGCAGTACTAATTATGACCCAGTTGACTAGTTGTAACTTTCTTTATAGACGGATGAAGTAACACCGAGGTTTAAAGGAACAACGGGACTGGCAAGAACTTATATTTTGAATTGAATGATTACAGTATAGATGCAATTATATTTCGCATATTACCAAAAGGACCAGCTTTGCAATTCTCGCTGGATTGGTAGTTTTACTGTATGTCTTCCGGTACACATAAGGATGATGTTGGTGAATATTTAAATTTCTCCTATCACCCCACATCATTGGGTGATTGAATCAATCCAGGGGTTTCATTCACTGACCTTGCCATATGTGATTGAGGGGATGGGCACGGAAGGAAAATCGGGTAGTAGTGTACCAATCTTAGAGCAAAGTGAGTATTTACGTGTGAATCCACCCTGTAATAAAGATGTGATTGTCGTCGCGATGAAGAATCTGGTTGAATTTGATCTGGTGTATGCGATTTGGCACAGATTGGCCAGACCCTCATTTGGATGAATACGCTGATCTAAAGAAAACTCTAGCTCTTTGCCGATTATCTTCCTGAAATCAGGACACAAATCTAACTGTTGCAAACGGCCAGTGTGCTCTTTGTGTGATTAAATGATTCAACTTTTTAGGGTCTTTTTTCTGCTACAGCAGTAAAAAAATCATTCTATCCATGGGACTGCAAAGCCATGCATTCCCCACAGTTCAACCCCCTCCACCAACCCCTCCCCGGATGTAACCCTAAACACTACAGCGTATCACTTACTGAACACTTTCTACCCAAAATAATGACCAATGTTGAGGTATTTTTGCAGTTTATGTTTGGTGTCGCTTACCTCTGAGTTGAGAGCTGCTGTAGAGAAGCGAGTGAGACCTGAGCTTGTGTATGCTGACTGATAGTACTGGCTCGTCTCTTTAATCCCAACTCCATAGTAGTGATATCTGTAAATAAAATGAGCTCTGTAATATAGAACTGCCCCATTCAGCATTATACGCAAAACTCGTTTTACTGTACCATGCATGCCCTACAACTAGAGGGACTGAAGCGAGGTAGGGATCGTATACAAAGCTCGGTTGATAATGAGAGGTCCATCATTGTGACTTGAACCCAGAGTGTTAGTGGATCTTGAATTATTGAAAAAGATAACAATACTTACTTTGAGTGTCCGCGTGTACCCAGGCGACGTGTAGATATGTGAGGAAACTTCTGGCGGATGACTTTCCCGAAAGTGGCAGCACAGGCGGGCTCGAGATATTTACTTCGGCAGAAATCCAGGTAATGTGAGTAGAGGATACAGCGGGGTAAGCATACACCTTCACTCACGCAATAATTATCATCAAGCCTACAGGAGAAACTGGTCAACTATAGGTCATTACTTACAAAGTGGGTTGTTTGATCACACTGCACATACGTGGACCTGGAAACACATAATAGGGTGGAAGCTTGAAGAAAGTCGTGCTATGGGTAGACCACGCAGGCGATAGGTTGATGGTGGGTGCAAGATCTTGATCGCCTCAATTTGTCACTCATTGAACCCCAGAGATTCACACAACATTATGTAACCTGGCGGTGCGCATAGTCTCAAGCGACACACGAAGAAAATAGTATACCATACGCCTGTATCAAAAGTAACACATGCATCATTGATAAGGTATTATTCGCAAGAGAACTTTTGTTTTAAAGAAATAACATTCACTCGCACAGTAGTTGCTGTTATTTGTGACAAATAGTCGACTAGGAGGAGGACATCAAGATAAGTAACCCTAGTGGGGATTAATTATTACTGCAGCTGACCTACAACAAGGCCATGAAAAAGAAAGGAATAGAGTGATGATACCACTGCAGCTTTAACGACAACAGATAAAATATACCATTGTAGTGTCAAGGCTGACTGCTGCTTTTTTTCTTTGGAAGAACGCTTCGTTCGCTTCTGCTCTCCCGTCTCTACAAAATTGAGTGAACTTTAGCACTTAGGTGAAGCCGCAGTGACAACAACGTGTCCACTCAACAATTTCTCAACCAACTTATTATACAACAAACAGGAGAAAGGCTGCATACAACACGAGCATTTTCTCTTGTCCACAACACAAAAAATAATAGTGACTAATATGTAGTTATAGCAATAAGAACAATGTGTAAATATACCACAAAAATTCTGTAGGACCTGTGAACAGGGTATTAACCAACCACCTGGCCATGATCTAATAAAAATCCTAAGAAAGTTTGCCGGAATCTTGCCCGAATTCCGCCGGGTGAGGTTTGAAGATTATGATAACAGTGGGAGAAAAGATCCTGTTTCAATAATAGGTGAGCTTATGGATTCACGGCGGCTTAATGGAGATCACCTGTATGTAAATCCTACCTTTCTTAGCCGGTGTCATGTCTAATACGAGATGACTCGTTCTGGTGACCATCCGAGCTGGTAATAAAGGATAGTGTTATTCAGCCAATCCTTTATCTATAACTCTGCGCATGTATAATTATCAGTACACTATGTAAACATCTTTTAAGTGACCGCTTTCCCTCCCATTCTGCTAGAAAGCCAGACTGTATCCATCCCATTATATAACATTACAGTGATTCATACCATAACCTCCATCAGTGACGAGTCACAAAGCTACATACTCTCTTCATTTTTATTTACAGGAATGTCATTAATCATCACGCGATTTACAAGACTGAATCAATGACCATGAGCATGACTGAGGTCGTAGAAGTTCTCCATTGAATACCGGACTGTAACTATAGCCTTTCAGGATTTTCCAGATACACCAGATGTTGATCCAGAAGAAGTAGAGGCTGGCGACCCACACCCAGCCGAGGATGTCGTAATGGTGATATTCATAGAAATATGCGGGAGTAAACCATATCACCTGTAAAATAACCTGACAGTCACCACTCAGCACCGCTAATCACTGGATCAGGTATTCATTATTAATCTCTAAACATGTGTTAGTGGATATGGCTTCATCTCTGAACACATTGGGTAGCAGAAGCAGTGTGCCAATGCGTTGGAGTGGTGCATTCAGCAAATGGGATAACTGCTGCCTATGCGCCATACGCAATACGCCATACTACGTATGAAAAGATAACAGAGAAAGACACACGCACACGCACACGCGCACGCGCACACGCACACGCGCACACGCACACACAACCACATACACACACAACCACACACACACAACCACATTGAACCTGCTGTTTTTTAACTAGCATTGGGCCTACTCAATGCTAAGCCAGTTATTACTCAATGCATTCTGCTATAATCTTTTGCAATTTTTCTATTATTATTATTACTATTATTCCATCTGGGCTCTTAGCTGTCTCGTTTACTGAACCTGAGGTTGGACCTGGAGCGGTAGGAGCTGAGGAGTTCACAGTCACAGTGGGTACCAAACAAGTCTACCACATGAACCCAGGATCTGTTGATCTTGAGGTGAAACGTCCATCGCCCCTGAGCTACCCTGCTCTACCTATGATATATATGATGATAAACTAAATAGCTCCATACTAATGCCTACATAGATCAAGACACCTCACCTGGGCGGTAAACCAGAGCCCTGTAATCAGGCAAACATCACTGAACTTGAGTCGTAAAGACGGCACTACCAGCGGAAACAGGCACAAGTACCAGAGAAAATACTACAAACGGTAAGAGATTAATTAATGATAAGCCCGGATTGGAACCTCCAGATAGCCGCTAGAGATCACAAATAATTATTTTCTCATTAGGGAGTGACACAGTTACAAATTACTATGATAATGAGACAGGTCCGTCCTCAGTAAAGGACACACCCATCCAGGGTTGGTTTAGGCCTGCTTTCACTAAGGAAACGGCAGCTTGACCTAAATAATCTTTTAGATAATACAATCACGTGACGACAGGACATTTAGGGATGTAACTGCACTGTATCATCTATTTTATAGTGGCACATCAGCAACCAGAATACAATACCCCCCTTCCCCAATGGTTCACCCCGGGCCAACAGGTATCCCGAGTGAATGGACTTGGGCATAGTCAACTTCCCTTATGTAAACCCTGTCCCGTTGTTTCACTGAAAGCTACACCATTGGCTCTAGAGACAGACAGCATGAATGACAGACAGCAGAAATGAATGCATCATTGAGCTATAAGCCAAGATTGAAGTGTCTGTGATGGGTGATGTTTGGTCACCGGGTAGAGTGATTAACCAGCATAAGGTGGGGGTAATTCCATTTTATCTGAATAAAGCCCTGGTTTTACACATCACCCTCTGAGAAATTAGAAGGGAGAAGTAGATCCTTAACAACCACGGAGTGATCTTATACATTAATGCAGAGCACCCAAACCCAATTCACTCCTCAGCTTCCGCACAGTCTCCTTGTTAACCAAGGACTAAACACCATGATCTTGCGCAGTAAATAATAACATGAGTGTAGACTGGTAAAAATAAATCAAGCTCGGGAGACTTTATAATACCTGAGATGTGCAGACTTTGTTGAATGTGACAAATGTGAAAGTGATCATAAACCAGCAGAAAGGAAGGTCCCTATAGTATTTATATGACAGTGAGAGAGTGGCTCCCAGCTGTGGCAGAAACGCGGAGAGGCCTGTAATGGAAACGATGATCTAAGTGTCATAATAAAAATACGAGGACCTCCTCTGAGCATCAACTGCTCTGTCCTTCGGTGGCTTTCATCCAATGTGGAATTGATCGTGAGGGCAATTTAAAAAAAAGATAAAATAGAGGATGAGCACAGGTAAGCTCTTTTCAGGGTGCGCTACAGCCAGACGCCCACCTAACGGTAATCTCAGGTTCATAATAAACAGAGCCAGTGAATACTGGTCAGAACTCTGGCAGACGGATTAAACAAACTCTACTTTCATAGTAAGTATACATAGAATATGGTACAACAATATGATAGGGGTTTATTCCAAGTAGAAATGGAATCGGTAACAACACAAGTAGTCAATGACTAGTAGCCCGGTAGCTCCTACTATACATTCCTAACTTGTAACAATCATGAAACAAGGCTTCGGTGACATCACACCACCATTGTGTCATCACACCACCATTGTGACATCACACTTACCTATTAGTTGTGACATGATTGGCTCTAGTTGCTCAGCGAGTCTCAGTGGGTAAAAATATATCGAGAAGTTATGCTGAATGTCTTTACGGGTAATATGATACAAATATGTCTCATCCAGGAAAACCTGTCCGTACCTACAAAAGAAAGAGTTATGCCACAGCGTGATCTCTTCACACTTGCTGTCATTGTGTTATTATTATTATTATTATTATTATTATTATTATTATCATCATCATTCCAAGGGGTAACAGTTTTGTGTTTGGATATGATTATCTTTTAGTGGAAAGAAATGACATTCAAAACCAGTGCTTTCACCGAATAAGAAAACGCCTCTTCAACTTACATGTCGTAGAACAGAGCTGCTAAACCAATAGTGATGGTAGCTCCAATAACAGTAAACATGATAGCAATATCACTGGGCCATAACAGGGATATCACTCTCTGTAATTTCTTCTGACTCGAACTAATCACGGCTAAAAAATAGCCAAATCCAAGTCAGTCTGTGTCTCCTTTTGACGTTTCGCTGCGGTTGCGGGTGCTGATGTTTGGCTAATTATATGACCGGATATCCATACTGCCGCCAATCCTCCTTTTTCATCCCAACTTGTAACCAGCACAGAGTTGCACTGGCATTGTGAAGTACGAAATGAGTAATAAGGAAGTCAATGGAGAGGTTATGTTGCAAACGGCTACCGGCAACGGTTACATTTCCGTGCAATATACGTAATGGAAAAGTGCGTGTCATGTGACCAAAACCGGTAGGATTCTGTAAACGGTTACCGCTCCCATTACCATTATCTTGTTCCACTCGCCGCGAACCTTGGTGAAACCTACCTACCCAGGCATCTTGTTCAAAGCCTCAAGCGACATAGCTGGCGTTATTTATTACGATACCGGTGTCCCATGTGACCCAAAACCCAGAATAAAAATAGGTCCGAAAATTGAGTTTCCTAACGAGCGCTTTGGGTACTGGCACTGCGGTATTCTTCTTCGAAGGGCTCTATCGCGTGATTCCCTAGGCTCTAAGCTGTATTAACTATGGTAACTGTACGAACATGAGACGGCGACCTTGTTTTGTTCATTGTAGCCACTAGATTTTCATCATTTCTCGAACGGTTTCATTGATCATTACATTGGAACCTGATGTCATAATCTCTTTACGCATAACGGTTACTTTGGGCCAACGGTTAGACCATACCGTTTCGGCACACCGTTCGCATCTTAACCTCTCAAATAGAAATTTCTGCACACCAAACTGTGTAATACATATATAGATAGGGTAACAGAGTGCTCGGTTTGGGCCCTTCTTTGTGTTTTACCCTTGTCGGATTCTGATTGTGATGTAAAGTAAAGGAGGGCTACCCCTTGTGTAATCTCTAGGAGCCACACATTGGTTCATCCCAGAGACGAGCCATTGGCTTAACGAAGTTATACATTATGTGGCTCACCTGTTCCATATTGTTCATTTACTAACAGATATATAGATGGTGCATAGATAACAGGATAAGTCTTGGTGTGGACTGAAAGAGCCAGAGTAATGGCTGCCATCAAATTCTGCTTCTTCATCAAGAAATAAAGAGTGAGTAAAACTAGAATGACCATCACAGATTCCGCATTACCTGCAAAACATCCCGACCTCACAATAACAATGTAAATCAGAGTATAAATACTTTATTTGAATTCCTAGTTTTATAAGGAGTTGCCCTTCCGTGCATATTTCCATTAAAGGGGAAACAACTCCAGTTATGTCACAAACATATTACCGCGGTTTCGGTCAAGACTAGCCTCTAATGTTCACGTGGATTCTAAAGCATTAAACAAGTCATTTCTGTGCCAGACAGAACAGAACCGTGCCGTGCATAATGTGATGGAATACTGGATAGTGCCCCCTGGTTTGATTTTCAGTTCAGGTGCCACCTTGTTTTCCCCTTTTGGTGTTCGGAGCTCGGCGAGGCACACCATGAACCAGCCTGGAAACAAATTGTTGGCGAAGTGATGCTACCCATGAAGACCAAAACGATCTTGTCTTGTCTAACTGTTCAGAAGATGTATTTGTATTATAGTGGGGCAAGTTGAAAACATGGGGTGGGGTTTTCTGTGGCTGGGGGCCAAACCAATGAGTTCCCACAGTTCAAATTAGGTTTAATCTAGTTGCCAATGTTTTTGCATTGTGGTTTTTTTAGTTTTAGTTATTTTGGTATCATACCACATTGACCACTGCCGCATGCCAAACTCAGTGGTAATAACCTGGAGATTGGGACTTTTCGGTCTAGCAGCCGAATGGCGGATATAGAGCCCCTCCCAGACTTTAAGGTTACGCACAAAGAAACCCATGGCTTGTTGAATCTGTGGAAGAAATAAGAAGGCAACAGGCTTTTAGGCAAGGATTTTCATGACTATCAGCTAGGGGCCCAGCTGAGAGGAGCTTTACACAAGTAGTGCGATGAGTAAAAAGTTTACACTGTAGGTGTCTATCTCCGGGTTAGTACCACCGAGATTGGCATATGGTAGTGGT
>Ga0224511_10005100_pt1 | contig 10194 bp, 3 predicted proteins | sample SF_May12_sed_USG_2_FD_169988 | JGI IMG/M metagenome (GOLD analysis project Ga0224511, IMG submission 169988) | Sediment microbial communities from San Francisco Bay, California, United States - SF_May12_sed_USGS_8_1 | ecosystem: Environmental > Aquatic > Marine > Sediment | place: USA... | reverse complement strand
ATTCCACTCGTGGTCATAGAAATCCATATTTCCACTCGTGGCTACGCCACTCGTGGAAATATGAATTTCAATGACCACTCGTGGAATAAAATTCGATCATACACCGAAATCAACAAATATCCTCTATTTCTTTTTTAAAAATCGTAACATTTAGTGAAAATAATAATCAAAGTTTAACTTGAAGATGTGGAACTGCACAGATTTAACTAATATGCAAAGTATAACGGCTCGTCCAATATGACTTTTTAAGCTGTGTACTCATCCAAATATATTCCCGTATTGTACAGTAAAACGTCTAATAACCTATAATTAATATATTGCATTAAGACTTATAAAGTTGAAACACTTAATATTTTAATTTTCAGATCAATCAAGTAGCAAAAGGTCATCGAGAGGCAGAAGGCAGGCAGATTCTACATCCGATACACCATCCTCTAAAGCGGCTGTTACTCCGTCATCTAAAGGAGCTAAAGGCAGAAAAAGTTCTCTTGCCAAGAATGCCGAGACACCAGCAGTAAAAGACAAAGAAGTAAAAACAACTAAAGGTCGCACTCCAAAAACTCCAAAGTCCAAAACTAATAGCTCAAACATTGTAGATTTAACTCCAGGTGTTTCTGAAGTTCAGACACGGTCATCACGTAGAAGCTCTAGAAGATCCAACGCAATGAACTGGGCTGATATTATTAGTGGTAAGAAGAGCTTCAGGGAGGACGGAGCTGCGTATGTCACCGTGAAGAAGGAGATAGAATCTGAGTCAGACGCAGAGGAAGAGGCGGAGGAGGATGGTGAACAGGGGGTGGAGATTACATTTGAAGCTGGCGAAGATAACTCTGAGAATAATCGGAAATCAAACAATCGGGCTGGGCAGGGAAATGAAGTGTCCGAAGGAACTGCAGTCAATGATGATGTTGATGATGCTGGTGGTGATGATGAGGGTGGTGAAAGCACTGTTGATGGTGCTGCTGATGATGATGGTGGTGGTGTTGATGGTGATGGAGAGATGGTTATAAATGATGACTCAGTTGATGAGCAACATGAAGGGGAAGGTGAAGCAGGTGAAGAAAAAGGGGCTGATAAGGGAGCTGTAGTAACCATCATGATGAATGATAAAGGGACAGATGCCCAAGAAGACCTTGAGTCTGAAGGTAGTCAGGTGGAGGATGGGAGGACTGACACTGCTAAGAAGAAAAACATTAAACGAAAACTGGTTAGAATTGGAGTGGACGAGGGAAATTCACCTTCAAAGAAGAAAATCAAAGATGATGATTATAGAGATGTTAAAAACTATAATTATAAGAAAAAAGATGAGAGTCCTCAAGCAAAGAAGCCACTTATTCTTTTCAAGTGTACTGTTTGCCCGAAGAAGTTTGTAACTCAGACATATTTGGAACAGCATGTTCAGTTTATGCATCCCAATGCAGATCTAAAGACTGAGCAACAGGATGGGGATGAAGATGATGACTTTGCAGATGAACTCGGTGATTCGGTCAAAGCTGAAAAGCCTGTCCCTGTTGCGATTATGAATTATGTTGGGAATTATGTTCAAAGGAAAAAGAAGCCACGTTTTGGATGTGAGAAGTGTGGTATGGACTTCAGTGCTTTAATCTGCTTAAAGAAACACATGGAATTGCATTCTAATAAGGTGTACGAGTGTCCTTACTGTGCAAAAATCATGAAAAGAACAGATTATGTTATTGGGCATATTAAGAAAGTTCACCCTGAAGTAGACTTAAAGAAGAATCCGATTGACTTTGACAAATACACTCACGTTGTCAGTGAGGAAGATTTAACTGGAAAACCTAGCTCAGACGTTAAGAAGGACAAGGCGGAAAAGTTTTCTGGCATAGGAAAAAAGGTTTGTCCAGATTGCTCTAGTCTGTTTAACACAGTTGAAGAACTAGAGGAACACCTGAAGGAGGTTCATAAGAAAGAACTGAAGGATGCCGTCTACACATGCAATGCCTGCGACAAACAGTTCAAGACGGTCGCCAGCTATCAAGTCCACAAACTTACTCATCGGAAGAAAGACTACACCTGCGCACACTGTGACATGAAGTTCAACACCAACGCTCAGCTGCAGCATCACAAGCGGAAGGACCATGAGATTAAACACGGGTCCCTGGCTTACTTCGGCTACCTCACAAACAATGGGAGGCTCACCTGTGAGGTGTGTAGCTCCGAGTTTGAGGATATTGACAGCTACATCAAGCACCGCCCCGATCACCTGACGTTCATGTTCATGTGCAGCACCTGTGGCACGGGGTTCCACGATGAAGACATGTACCAGAGACACCTGGAGTCGTACTGCCAAGACGAGGAGTTTCTACCATTCCCGTGTGGCGTTTGCGACAAGAAGTTCAGTATGTACGACACAAGGCGGAAGCACTTGCATGCAGATCATCCCAAAGTGAACAAACAGCCGTACTGTCACCATTGTGCGCTGGTTTTTGGAACTGAAGAAGAGCTTGCTCTTCACATGCCTGAACATGAGATAGAGAGGGTCTTTATCTGTGAGATTTGTCAGAGAACTTTCTATGAGAAGAGAACTCTGGTCGACCATAGGGACATTCACAGGGCAAGTAAGAACTTCCAGTGTAAGATTTGTCTCAAGTTTTATCCTAGCACTAAGAGTCTTCAGCGTCATATCAAGATGCATCTGGCCAAGAAGAACAAGAGTTGTCGACTGTGTAATGAAGAGTTTTCTACTCCGGAGGACTTGAATCGCCATGTTGAGGAAGCACACGGCGCTGTCTTGACTGAAACAGAGTTTAGTTGTCCAGAGTGCCCCGCCAGGTTCAAGACGGAATCAAAGCTGGAGCAGCATAGAATCATGCACAGTGTGGAAGACGCAGAGTCCAACTACCTGTGTGTCCACTGTAACATGGTGTTTGACAGTACCAAGATGCCACTCGCTGTGCACCTTCAGGAGTCTCACCCAGACGCGCTGGAGAAGCCAGAGGTGCCATATGGCTCTGGAGAGAACCAATACAAGTGCCCATACTGTAACTACACATCCCATGTCAAGCAGAGAATGGAGCGGCACAAGGAAACTCACAGCATGGAGCGGAAGTTTGAATGTCAATATTGCTGGAAGAAGTTTCGAACCACTAGTACCTTCATGACTCATCTTATCATGCACAGAGGAAAGGTGCGCAAAAACGCTAAACCGTCGCCGGATTGTACCTGGCCAAATTGTAATAAAAGCTTCATTAAGCACTCGATATACAAGCGGCACATCATTGCACACATCTATAAGATCAAGACACTGAAAGAAGTGTGCACTTGTAACATGTGCTTCTACAGTGTTGTAGGTGGGAAAAACATCGCCATGAAGATAATGACTTCAGATGAGACTTTGGAAAATATTGAGGGAGTAGGGATTTTGGATGGTGATGGAAAGTCAAAGATTATTGCTCCTATGCCGATAATACAAAGCCTAGAAAAGACAATTGAGATTAAAGGTAATGGAAGTCAGGAGTACCAGTCAATGGAAGTGTTGCATGAAGCCATAGCTAAGGTGGAGGAGATTGAGAGAGGACATGATAATGAAACTGTGGAACAGACTGATGGTGAAGGTGAGGAACACGTTGATGACAGAGAGTCTGATGAAGATGGGACAACTTCAGGGGATGGGGCTCAGGTTGGGCAGATAGGTGTTGACGATGCTGGAATTTCTATCCAACAAGAAAGTATCAAAGACAAACATCTCATTCCATCTGTCGTAATGGACGATACAGAGTCAGCTGATAATGAGAGTCAGGATAGGGATACAACTAAACAGTATGTTGTGGTCCACCCAGTATCTTCAGAACCTGACAATAACATGGTTATTGATACCATGCAAGTTTCAGGGACCGATAGCATAGTGGCTGACCATTCCAGCCTGGTGATCAGTCAGCCAGACGGTCAGTTGCCAGGTACACTTGACGCTGATGGAGACCCAATGGCTGTCGTGCACGGGAGGTATGAATGTGGCGTTTGTGAGCTGATGTTTGAGTTCGCTTGTCACGTGCTGAATCACTTTGAGAAAGTTCATCCGACCTTTGCCTTCCCTCAGTGTGAAGTGTGTCTCAAGTATGCCATGGATGCCAAAAGTCTGGCTGATCACGTCGCCACGCATGATGAAGTGAAGAGGTTCGAGTGCGAAAAATGTGGTCGCAAGTTCAGGACAAAAGCCATCTTGAGACAGCACAGCTACATTCATGAACAGGATAAGCCTTACAACTGTGAATTCTGTGGCCATGGTTTCACTCAGAGAGGGTTCTTCGATGAGCACAGGAGGCGGCATCTTGGTATGAAGCCCTTCAAGTGCACTGTGTGTAGCAAGCAGTTTGTCACCAAGAATCTGCTCAAGATCCACATGTACAGCCATGCCACCCAGAGGCCTCATAAGTGTCCCTACTGCTCTAAAGGGTTCACGGAGCGGTACCAGATGCAGGTTCACATGAGGCAGCATGAGGACAATCGTCCGTTCCAGTGTGGCTCCTGCCTGAAGACCTTCTGTGCCAGAAACAAGCTTATACGACACATGAACACCATACACGGCATCGACAAGGGCCAGCTGTCGTGCTTCGTTGCCACAAAAGTTGGGGAGGGAATGGGTTATCGAGATGCAACCAAGACGCCGTCACTGCGACCAATACGGCCCAACAACGAGACTGGTGCCCCAGGAACGAGCACACGGACGATTCAGGTTGTGTACATCGACCAGCAGGGCAAGATTGTGAAGGAGGCGCAGGACGAAGCCATTATGGAACAGGTCGGTCATAGTTCAGCATCTAAAGTTTTTTGTTTGTTTTTTTTTTTCATTTATTTTTCCAAACATTTTGTTTATATGAACACAGATTACAACCATTTGTACAATACAATGACATTATACATATTTTCATAGAATTTTTTTTAAACAAAATGCTATTTTCTTATAGAAAAAAAATGTCTTTACAAAATACAAAATGTCGCCTTGGTGAGAAGAGGTTTTAGCTCTCTTTAAAAGTTTATAAAAAAAAGTGTGAAAGTGAAAAATAACGGAAAATGGATGGATTTATTATAATGTTTTAAAATCATATAAAGCTAACTTGCATGGGATCGTGTAATAAATATTGTTCATTATATTTATTTATTTTTGCATTGAAAATAACACTTATAATTAACTTGTTCATTTTGATCTAAATTGTTAACAGGTAGAAAAAACTCAATTCATGGTTTTTCAACTGGACATAAATGAAACTGTTATTTCACCTCTGAAAACAGCTTAAGAGGGCATACATGTATATTGCAATTATTCAGACAGTTTGTTTGTTAGCTGTTGGTGTGTCTGCATATGTAATGTAACAAGTTAATTTAAGCAGACTTCTTCCACATTTCATATGGAAATAAAATAAAACTTCACATGTCATCACCATAAAGTGTAGGTGTGCGGCAGCTGGGTTATTTTCAGTCCATTGGGTTGTTGTCTTATTTCCATGCCAGGCTTGCCTTATTTCCATGTCAGGAAGGTCTTATTTCCATGTCAGGTTTGCCTTATTTCCATGTCATGAAGGTCTTATTTCCATGTCAGGTTTGCCTTATTTCCATGTTTAGAAGGTCTTTTTAGCTCACCTGAGCACAAAGTGCTCAAGGTGAGCTTTTGTGATGGCCCATTGTCCGTCGTCCATCATCCGTGCGTCCGTGCGTCAACAATTTCTTTAAACAACATCAGATCTCCTCTGAAACCACGCATTGGATTTTGACCAAACTTCACAGGAATGATCCCTGGGTGGTCCCCTATCAAAGTTGTTCAAACCGTTCCAGTTGGTTGCATAAGTAGGTCATGGGGTCAAAAAATAGGTTTTCAAAATGCAATTTTCAAAAATCTTCTTGTCCGAAACTACAAGGCCCAGAGCTTTCATATTTGGTATATAGCATCATCTAGAGGTCCTCTACCAAAGTTGTTCAAATTATGCCCCTGGGGTCAAAATTGACCCCGCCCCAGGGGTCACAATTTTACATTGAATTATATAAGGAAAACTTCAAACGACATCTTCTCTTGAACCGCTAATGGGAATTTGACCAAACTTCACAGGAATAATCCCTGGGTGGTCCCCTTTCAAAGTTGTTCCAACCGTTCCAGTTGGTTGCATAAGTAGGTCACAGGGTCAATAAATAGGTTTTAAAATGAAACTTTCATAAATCTTCTTGTCTGAAACTACAAGGCCCAGAGCTTTCATATTTGGTATATAACATCATCAAAAGGTCCTCTACCAAAGTTGTTCAAATTATGCCCCTGGGGTTCTCTATTATAGGCTCCACTGTGACCTTTGACCTTTTTCTCAGGTGAGCGACCCAGGGCCCTCTGGGCCCTCTTGTTTCCATGTCAGGTTTGTCTTACAGTACAGCCAGTGCGGAACCTTCATAAACCCTCTGACCCCGGTGGTCAGAATTATCAACGCGCGGTCGAACACCGCGGCCGAACACCTGTTGACCCTGGTGGTCATGACCCTCGCGTATCGCGATGACCGAACGCGAGGATTCGCGGTGGTCGCCCGCGAGGGATCATCGCGGTCAACTGTTTTTCATTGTCTACATTGTACATGTAAATTGTATAAAAATAAGGGACCGCCGTGTCCGGCCATCGGGATCCGCGGTGTTCGTATACCACGTCGCGCGGTGTTCACTGCCGTGGGCAATTGAACACCGGTGACCACCTGAACTATCGGCAAAAACACCGATCGCGGTGGTCATTTTCAGCGAACACATTGAGATAAATCGCGGTGACGGGTGTTCAAATGAAGGTTCCGCGCTGGCTGTACTGTATATCCATGCCAGGTGGAGATGGAAGAGGTTGGGGTCGGCGCCATGGAGATAGATGAGGACCTTCCCAAGATGCAGCTGGAGGTCATCACTACCAGAGATGCCGACGGCAACATACAGACTATCATGCCCACCAATATGCAGGTATGGTGTGACTGGCAGAGGGTTTTTTCCTTAAAAATTCAATGAAATGTATGGTATTGTTTCTAGAACATAATGTAAGAGTCAGTGAATAAAAGATTTATTTCATAATACTGCCAAATTGATCTACTTTTATGGTAAGTATTTACTTTTAGAAGTATAAAGTTGAAAAACTTAAAAAAATGTCATGTTATATATATCATGTTAGATCAAGAATGAATGGTATTGTATTTTACTTAAACTCCCATAATTTAGTCAGTTGGTTGTCCTTGAGTAACCAACCCAGGCCACTGGTTCACTGAGCTATCTGACCTGTTACAGGGTATGCTGGGAACAACCACAGAGCAGCACCTGCCAGTCGTGGTGGGGGACAAGATAGAGCTCAACGGGGAGAGCTACACCCTCGTCTCATCGCACGGCGGGGGAGAGTGGGAGTCCAGTCTGCAGGTCTTTATAAAAACATAAATCAGAAATATTCTAGATGTATAAGCGAGCAATCAATGAATTATCCCATTAGGTGAAAGATAACATGAATGTTTGACTGCTTATGCACACTTTGATTGAAATATGAATGGGAGCCCGACCCACCCGTGTTGCATTAAAATTAGCCCTGTAATTGACGCTATAATGGATCTACATTGTAAACATATTTTGCACAAATGCAATTTCTTGAGATTTTTTTGGTAGTTTAGATTGTGACTGGTCTTCGTCTGTTGTCCTTTATGTGTTGTCTGTCAACATTTTCACTTAATCATCTTCTCTGCATCTGCTCATTGGATTTTAAGCCAAACTTAACAGAAATGATCCCAGGATGGTCCTCTCCCAAAGGTCACAAGGTCACAAGATATGTTTTCAGTATGAAATTATCAAAAATCTTGTTTGCAACTTCAAGGCCCAGAGCCTTCATATTTGGCATATAACAAAGTATGGCCCTGGGGTCAAAACTAGTTCCACCCTAGGAGTTTAAAGTATACATTGAATTATAAAGAAAAAATTCGATGAACATTATCCTATACCCTCCTATACCGCTTGACCCAAATGCTCCGTTATGCAAAATTTCAAACTCCGCCCAATGCGGTAGATTTGCTTTGATCTTGTGAAGGCTTGTGAAGGAGTCTTTCTTTTGTGTTTTCTAGGTCAGATTGTCGCCTGACCTATTGACAGCCCGCCTTCCTGTTCTGGTATTCATGGTTTACGCATCGCTTGCCTGAATACTTATTATAATATGAAAGCCATATCGCCCCATTATAATATTACTGACCAATTATCGGACTTGGTGATGGTGATAGCGCTTTGCATAGGCATGATTGACAAGTGCATACAATAGATGGTCCAACAAAGCTGGTCCGTCAAGACGCCATTATGGGCGGGCTGTCGATAGGTCAATTTAATCCTAATCTATTGGATTAAAATTGACCATGTACTGTTATAAATGATAATGATTGACATTTGGGGAACGGTCCATTGTTTCTGCAGGGAGAGAAGCTGTTGGTAAGCCAGGCCTTGGACAGCATGGCAGGACAGCACGGGGACCTGGGCCAGGAACACGTACAGGTACGCACAACATGGACCTAGCTGCCCCTTAACTACATTACGTTAATTTTGGTTCATTCTTAATTATTGATATCAACTATAACTTGTGCCTAACCAACATATATAAACAGAAGTGATGTTACCGATTTCTTATTTATAATGAAACTCATCAAAAGAATTACTGTAAAACATTGAATTACATACTACATGTCACAACTTCAAACCATCATAACTTCATAGACCAATTTTCAAAATTCTTTCACCAATGTCAATAGTTCATCAGTCATAACATCTTTTCTGTGTATTAAATTGACCCGACAACCCCTTTAACATAATGTTATACTCTGTATGAGGACATTTAATCTGAACGCTGTGTTGACACCAGGTGATCAGCCAGGAGGATCTCGATGTGGAGGGAGGGGATGTGATCACCAGCATCGACGGACAACACCTCGCAACTGGTATGTCATGGCGCGTTATATTCTGGCAATACCCTGAATCGCCTTGCTTTTTTGTCAATCTCTTTTTTTGACAAAGATGTTAATCCTAACCTCACATAATGGACAGTTCCACAACTGTCAATCATGATCATTTATAACTGTACATTGTCAATTTTAATCCAATAGATTAGGATTATATTGTCAGCTGACATACTGACCTAGAAAATACAAAATAAAGCATACTTCCTGTTTGTGATAAACCTTATCACAAGATCAAAGAAAATATGCCGCTTGGGGAGGAGCTTAAAAATTTGTGGAACTATCCATTATGAAGTTAGAGAGAAGGTTGTATGGAAGTCACTCTGTCACGCATTGATGGGTCAATAATGTTTTAAACTTGTACTAGCTCAGTCTGCGCTTTAATTATTTTTAGACTATAGCCCTTCAAGCTATTTAAATTAAATTTTCCATAGCCCGAATAAAATTTTAATAGCCCAAACTTTTTGTTGTGGTCATAATTCATACAAATCATATTAGAAATGTGTTGACTTGCACTTATTTTAATCTTTATTGTGTTTTTTTACGAACACATAACTCCAAAATCAGTTTTTATGTTAAATTGTTTCTTTATTTAGAATTTTACTTCAAAATTTCAATCGACCAGTCGGGCTACCTTGCATACAAATCTAATCGACCGACAGGCCTTTTACTTGACTCGGGCTTCGGGCTTATAGACTAATTCGCAGACTGCTAGCTAAATTGAAAGATGCATTGCTGTGTTGTTAAGAAAATTACAAAAATTAAAAGTTTGTTCAAACACCAAAGATTTCACAATGTTCAACCTATAGCCTAAGGATAATACATTATATAAATGATTGACTTCAGTATTTGTATATATTTTTATATCTAACAAATAAGTAATTTTATAGGTGTTTACTAATCTGTATTAGCAAGTTCATGGACTCATTTTCCTTGACGCTCACTATGAACATTCATAATGTCACAACTTCATATTGAAATGTGATAAATAATTTTGTACACCCAGACACAAGCTCTCCCGTGAGATTGTAGCCGTGACAAGAATTCTCTCACTATAACAGTGCACACTGTATTGTTGCTACAGGTGGAGAGGTGACGAAGCTGTCCATCAACATCGGCGCAGACGGGACGGTCAGCCAGGACGACCTCGAGGCCATACAGCGGATGTACAACGACCAGCAGATCGTCATAGTACTAGAGAACCAGCAACAGGAGTGACCCCTGGATCGGCGCGGACGGACGGTCAGCCAGG
>Ga0224511_10005099_pt1 | contig 10195 bp, 3 predicted proteins | sample SF_May12_sed_USG_2_FD_169988 | JGI IMG/M metagenome (GOLD analysis project Ga0224511, IMG submission 169988) | Sediment microbial communities from San Francisco Bay, California, United States - SF_May12_sed_USGS_8_1 | ecosystem: Environmental > Aquatic > Marine > Sediment | place: USA... | reverse complement strand
CCTTTTTCACGGAACCTAACAAAGAGCCATATTTCGCATGCACCCTGTTCGCATGTTGCGATGCATCAACACTAAATGGTTTGGTGCACTTCGGTATGCACTAAAACGTGAGAAACTTCACCGCCATTTGTTTACACATTTGTTGTTGAGACCTTTCAATCAAACACAGAAATTGAGTTTGATACACAGGTTGCATAATTCTCATGGATTGAGCATTGGGTAAATAGTTAGCGTACGTTTTCAATTCCTCTGTGTGCAATATGGTTTACAACAGGGAAAGCATACATCGACAATCAATTACTATACATGCAATGTTCATTCGTGTCGATATATGCAATGTATAAACGCTAATACAATTGACAGTTCCACAACTGTCAATCATGATCATTAATAACAGTGCATGGTCAATTTTAATCCAAAGGATTAGGGATATATTCTCAGGTGACAATCTGACATAGCATATACAATAGAAGGCGTACTTCCTGTTTGTGATAAACTTTATCTCACGAACAATGGATATCAGCAAATTTTGGCGGAGATTAAAAATTTGTGGAACCATGCATTATGTTTTACTTATTAAAAGGCAAACTGAGATAGTGTGGTCCGGCATCCTTGAAAAAAGATTATTATTTAATTAAATAAATTACATATGTAGATAATGCCGTACCACATACTGCTTGCTCTGTGGGAAATACATAGTATCATCAATTGCTCAACCGTCTCAGTATCTGGCACGCTATGAAACCAATCGACTAAGTGTTAATATGTAGCTTAAATGTCGTACTCTATTATAATTAATCAGTCACAAAAATGGATAACGAAAGCTTAACACCAAATAATCTTAAAAACTATTGATAGGCAGTAATTTGGTGCTTGTACTGTGCAAAATGGGGATACTTTTTTATCTTAATAATGTTATCCGTACATGATTTGATTCTTAACTAAACATTTTAATAATTTCCTGATACCAAACAGCCAAATTTTATTTGCAATAAACTGACTATTGTTAATAACAATTGTATTATAAACATTTTGGTTATTTTAGAGTCAAAATAAAATATACTTTATTTCTATTTAAGTGTCTCCTAGCAAGTTTGTTGTTAGTGTTCCAACACTGTAATTACAACTGAAAATAAAAGTTTAAGACAAAGTACGGTTAATTTGATTGACGTTTATGATATGCTCTTTCAATTATGGTGAGGGTTTTCGGATTGAATTAGAATAGTACAAGACTTAGTTATGAAGTCGTGCGGTTTTTGCGCATTGGAATAGAAAATGCTAATTAGAGTTTTGCATTATAGTTTCGAGGCAGTCATACAAGAATATGTTTAAGTATATGTATTATTTGCACAGAAATAGAGTACGTATTCCTTCATTTTTTTAATCGTACCAACAATAATAACAATTAATAACAACAACATTCGGACTTGATAACAATACAATACATGTGTTAAGTTGACCCCGTAATGCTTTATTATTATCATTCATTATCATGCAACAATCAGCTCAATTGTCTTGAATATCAGCTGCATAAGAATGTCAGTTAATAGGCCTAATGTTTTATTATATTTTAAATCATACACATTTTAATTGCAGAAAACAAAAAGTTGAGAACGTTTAATTGGTTCTGTTTTGGCAATTATCAACATGTGGAGCACGCTGGACTTATTTACGAGGCATGTGCACTTAGAATGCATTCCTGAAACATTATCTACAACTGTAATCAGATGTTGTGTCGATCGCAAACGATAAAATCAAAACGTGTTTTAAAAAATTGTAGTTTATTGAACGTTGGAAAATAAAGGACCTGTATTCATTTTGTAATTTAAAAATATAAAACCATTGTAAATGGACAACAGATGCATCTTTTGACAGATATGGCAAAAAAGTGCGTGTTTCCACTAACATCTCCAAAATTAAAAGGTTACTGTACAGTGTAGGTCGGCAAAAGTTTTTTCATTTATTTCCATTTATAAATGTATTTATATATGTGAGAACACTGCATCAATGGTTAATATTGGCAACTCAAATTCATGTAAAATATGACAACATATAAGTGTTAACTTATAAAGGTAGTGAAACATACCTTTCTCGTACCAAAAATGATACTTTTGCTCAAAAGAGTTCGACGAACACATAATAAGTTTAGGGTCGGTCGCGTTAGTCGACACACCTAAACAAATGATTTTAATGCGGAATGATCCTTAAACGTCCGTACAGCGGGTCCCTGACACATAGTCATTTGACGGAAACAATATCAAAATAATAAAAAGAAAAGAAAAACATGTGACGTTATAGGGTATATTTTCTTAAATATATCTTCTTGTAGAAATATCACAATTATTTATTACTTCTCCGTATTCACGCAAAATATCGACTTTTTAAACAAATTGATTGTAACTGTAGCTTAAAGCCACCTCTGTAATGAATTAAGAAGATGTATATTATTGTACAATTATCTTACATTCAAAGGCAGTGTACGTCGCAATTATTCAATAAACGCAGAAAAGGGATCTTCAAACGGCGCAAAAGCAGCCTCGATTTTATTGAAAATGTTCATCAGAGAAGTAATGTAAGACGCCACACGGACGCCCTTGCGCACGAGCGGAACGTTATTTTAAACCAAAATAACATACAATCCACGGTTTGAAAAAGGTTTGAAGCTCTGTACTAAACGTATAAGGTGATGCTAATCAGTTTCGCGGCTAATGTTTTATTTTTACGGTCTTCCATGTTGGGTTGAAATAATTTGTTACTAAACGGTTTCAAAAATTCTAATGACAATGGAAAGCGTTTTGATTTCAACATCTACACTACTAGCCAGACGATTACTTATAAGTATCAGTCAAGTGAAAAATGTACCGTGAAAAGTGTATCAAATATACTTCTTAAATTCTACAAAGAAACACGATACATTTGTAATTAGTACGTAATATATGAAAGAGTGCGAATTGAACACAACTCAACAAAACGCAAGTTGCCCATTGAAACTTATTGATCAATCACAACAAAAATGTCATCTTGAAGTTATTTAGTGCTTGCTGTGTCTTAGTCTGGAAAAACATTGATTAAATGTTTAATTTAAATAAATCCAACAATGGGTAGGAACAATCAAACACAAACACACATTCAATCACTTTCCAGTTAGTGCAAGAACTCGATAATTCCACAACGTTTTAATTTTAAATGTGTAGTGCAGTAAATAAATTAAATAAGATCGGTAAAGTGCTGTTTGCTTTGTCCCAATATATGTGTGATTGTTTTTTGTTCAATATAGTTAGTATGTGCTTGTACGTGGTTTTCATACTACGGATGTTTCTGCAAAGAAATGCATGTTTTGAAACCGGACGACTCCGTGTACTGTTTTAAACCATACACTACTGAAAACTTCTAACGACCCCTTTATTAGTTTGCCGATATATTCTATGAATAATAAATTTAAAACTAAATTTACTGTATATCTAGTTCAAGGCATTTTCTTAATTTTGAAAAACACAAAATACACGTCAGAAAAACAAGGCAAACATTCCATTCAGCAACATTGCAGTAAGCAAAATCAAGCGCATGCTTGGACAATTTCCTTAATTATGGAAACATTTTCCCACACTTTTTGTACACACAGGTGTTTGCATTCCTAGTTAATGCACTTCCGGTTTTGCAGGAAACTTTTGCTCGATGTTTGAGTTAAAAGAAAATTATATTCACGATCTGTATTGTCTTCAAGTTGTCAACACTTGATAAAATATAATGTTCCTAACATTAATTGCCTACTTTTAAATCACAAGAATAAACCGAACTTGAAAAAAACGTCATAACAATTTGTGACATTAACAATAAAACAATACACGTCCCCCGACATGTTTTGTTGGGCAAAAAACCTCTTTACAATGAATAGGATACACCTAACTTATATTCAATATTAAAATTAATTTAATGCAAACCATACTAAAACGTGTTTGTGTTAGCTTTTTAGCATGAGTTTGTGTCATAACAGCGTCCTAATGATACACTTTATGTCAACTTTGTTGTGCATATTTTGACCATTTTCGTGATTTTTACATTTCCTTATTCATTGTTAAGCATTAACGACCACATTTCGAATACGTATTATGGAGGAAAGTAACCTAAAAATCGTACGTGACCCCGGAAGTCATTTAAGTTAATTAAATTCGATAATTCTAAATCTCTATGTTTATAGAAGTTTGATACAAATGCACGGTAGTGAATTTTTATAACCCTACTTCTCCTGATAATGTTAGAATTTAAAATTGAACATTGGTGTGTTGGACGTTTTCTTAAACTTGTGTATAATTAAAGATCTTTATAAACAGCTTGACAAATATGAGATTGCCGTACTCAATATTTCGCAATATATAATATTATTATATGTTCATTTTTTGTGTGTTTGTGTATTGTACGACTAAACAGTTTTCATCTCAAAAGTAACTTGTTCATTAAAAGACTATGTTATGTCAACCGAAAACAAAATACAAATGTCGGCTCATTGATTTACGAGGTAACGATGCTGCTTGATTAAAATAAGAGCAGTTTAGCACGAAACACTTTTTATACATGTAGATTAACCGTGTTTTTGCTTAGTTTAGTCTATTGATATCAATGTTTACAACACTTTTGTGTCTGGGTATATTCAATATCTGATTTGACACAATCGCTCTACACGCGTATTGATTCTTAATGATAATCTGGTAACGTGATTATAAACATACCCGTACACCTTCATTGTTTTACCAGGAAATGGTGTTATTAAAAGGTCATGTTATTCGATTTCAAATGTTGTTATCACGTGAGGTTCTAAGACAAGAGATATTATATCTAAAATGGTCAGTCAATAATTTACCACGCTTGGGGTTGCCCCTACATCACTAAATTTCATATCTTTGCTCGTTATTTATGTGGTAATTCGGCCAGATGTTTAGAGTTTATTCGACCTGAGGCAATTGTATTGGTAGTTACATGGTATTAAACACAGACATTTTACTTTACAATGTGAACATAAAATAGACGAAGAGCTATATTATATACTTAACTGTATATGTTATTGTTACTTTTAATACGTTTGAAATGTAAATACATGAAACAATGCAAGTAATTGTAGTATTAAACGTGTTCATGTGTTTTGTATTGATATGCAAACAGTTACATATAGTTGCATTGTGACACACATAAAACATAAGAATCCTTACCTTTTATTGAGAATATAAAACTCCTAATGTACATTTCAATATCAGCTTCGTATAGGTAGTCAATTAATATGTATGCTATAAAAAATTTGCAGCATCGACATTTTTATTTACAGCTACATCAAATTCCAAACGACAAATTGGTTTGGTTTTGTCTGTCGCCAAACTGTGGAAAACACTGGACTTATTCAGGGTACTCGTGCATATGCTGTTAAAATGAATTCGCGTAAAATTCTTACAACTGTGATCCGTTTAGGTGTCCTTCTAAAATGACAAGTTATTGGTTGTAACACTTTCTCTTTGACGGAGCTTTTTGTCAATAAAGATTCTAATAGCATAAAGAAAACAAATGAGATGTTTTTGTTCCTTTGTGGTGTTATGTATCAATAAGAACGTTGAATGCCAACATATGCACCAAATGACGCACATGCGAACTGTTTAAATGCTTAACGGCCTTGAGAGGCCCTCCAAGCTGTTTATATACGCATAATCATTTGTCAGTACAAATAAAGCATCAAAGAAATGTAAAGATATATGTATAACGCGTATCGTTTATTGATAATCATAGTCTTGAGAAAAATCAACTACTATGAAAGTTCGTGGTTTTGACGACAATGGACTTGTTCGTGGACACTTAAATTTGTGGATTTCAACCTATATGCAATATTACTAAAATGAATAAGTACTTCGTATGGATCTTACCTTCGTTGATTGCCCTACCAGCAAAATACACGAAATTAAATGTCCAACGAATATAATCAAATTCATAGTATAATTTTATGCTGCTCATTGCTTAGTTAAATATAAAATCTCAAGGTTATACCCAAATGTACGAGTACACTACTTGCTAATAAAAAAACTAGAATCAAACTTTGTATGCTCACGTTTAACGTAAAAACATAACTCACTAACGCCTTATTCTTAGAAAATTTTGCGTATTTTTAACGAAATGTAATTGATTGTTTTTCGCGGCGAACCGGGTTCAATGCCATCTGAACGTTTTTCTTTGTGGGCTTCAATTTCCTTGTTAAAATTGTGAAAAGTATGTATGTGTCAATGATTTGTTATTTCCAGTTTAAATATCTAATCTTGTTGATTTGATCATCAGTCAATATTAAAAAAACATATTGCCAAATCATCACAACAACTACATATTTTTAAGGACAAAAAGGCCTGCTTTATTTATCTGATTTAATGTATTGTTGATGTAACAAAACAATAAAAGTAAAGTCGTTCTTTAAATTTTAAAACAACTATACTTGAGTTTGTACATGCGAATGCAGAAGGTGTGTGGATACGGTTCCGGGTTACAATGTACATGTGTGAAACTTATATATTACAAATATATAATAACAAATCTAAAAGTGGAAGTAGATAAACAACCATGTATATTATAACAATATTAAACAACTTCAATAAAACCAAGGCTGTTATATATTCCTCAGAATAGACAGCCCGCTTAGGGTAAATAGCAGCCTTGGTTTTATTGAAGTTGTTTAATATTGTAATGAAAGATACCACACCAAGGACTACCACTAACACATGAACAGAACTCTACTTTCAAACCATAACATAACATCCATGATCACAGATGCCCAGAGGAAATAACTTCACAATGATGTAGACGTACGGGGCGACAGTTAAGTCGAAATCTAATAAAATAATTGGATTAAACACTTTTCACATTATATGCCATGCTTCTAAAATAAAGGGGGTTGCAACTGCAAAACGTATAATATACGTAAACACTTAAATCAGATGAAGATAAAACAATTTATAGAACAAAACACTGCGACTCAGAAAGCTACAAATGTTTACGGTTGTTTAAAAGCTCAAGGTTTGTTAATGCACACCTACTTAAATGCCCATAACAAAAGCAAGATATGTAATAAAAGTTAAGTGATCTTATACAGAAATAACTACACCACAGAGATAGTAAAAGCAGATTCCAAGTAATGTCTAGGGGCCAATTATGACATCAAAACATTTACGTTAACGACGTAATAGAAATATATATCATAGACTTCTTTTTGTTCTACCGCTCCAAAGCTCCAAAGCGCAAAGCGTTTAAGGATTTATAATGCAAGTACCTGATACTGGTTTTTTTGTATTGTAAATGTTTATTATATTCATTTACGTAATTTATTATAAGACTTTTAAGTTATACTTTGCATGCTATGGTAATTCTTATTTTATATTTTCTGCAACCTCTTTGCAAAATGGCATCTATGTTTTTGTAATGTTGGTGAATAAATTGTTGCTGTTAAGGGCAGTGCCAAATGCATACGAAATAAAACAGGTTTCAAACTGTCATATATATCTTAAATAAGGAAATATGATAAAAAAATAAATGCGTTGATTTCTTCTAATTCTACAGCGCAAACACACTGTTTTATTAGTTTTCTTGTATTAGACCGACATAATGATATATGTGTACCTACAGTCATCTTGTCTGCGCCAGTAAATATGTCATTATGCGTTGTTATTGCTTCGCTGCAACATAATCGTGGCGCAGTTTTTGTTAATTATTGTGACTTCATGTTAAGTTCAATACTGAATAGTTCTTATCAATCCGGTCAGTCTACCGAGGCAGCGTTCGTGGGTTCAACAGAACGTACCTCATCACTTCGAAACTTATATTAACATTATGATAGTAGTTTTTTTAAATTAAAGTAAATGTCAACTTCATGAAATTTTCTAACCATGGTTTTCATTATGTATAACACAAGAACACTGTTCGTGGCCACTTAAATGAAATAAAATAAATAAAATAGTAAGCATTGTAATAATTACAACTCATTGCAATATTAACATACAATTATTTCATTGTTTATGATGTCTCACTTAAATGATCATAATTGACAGTTCCGCAGCTGTCAATCATGATCATTTATAACGCTTCATGGTCACAATTAATCCAATGGATTAGGGTTATATTGTCAGGCGACAAGCTGACCTAGTAAATACAAAAGAAAGCATACCTCCTGTTTGTGATAAACCTTATCACAATAACAAAGAAAATCTATCGCATTTGGAGATGCTTGAAAATGTGTGGAAATATGCATTATTGTTTTGTATTCACGATGTTTTCTATATTCGCGTAATATTAATAAGCAAATCTGTATTGATGTTCCGTACAACCAAATGGTACAAGCGATCGGTTGGCCTTGTATTACTAGGATCACACACAGTTGGCAGTATGATTGTTAAACAAATCGGCTAAATATAAATTTCGGGCAATCGTCTTGTTGGTCACCAGGATGTGGACTACCTGAATTAACCATGCAGTTGTAATTATAATAATAATAACGATCTGACAAGCATGGTTCTTAAACTGCACCACGGAAGTTCAAAAACGTTGACAAACAATTTACATTTGACAACTTCCCGCTTCAAATTTCAAAGAATGACTTAAAATTAGCGTCTATTTGAGAGATGGAAAAAGATCGACTGTTATTGGGTTGGGCAAATGAAGCACTGTTGTGCAATAGGGAATTCCTTTTATTAAAACGATCCGTCGGAATTGATTTATTTCCTCTGACAGGAAATTATTGTGTTTGCGTCTGAAACTCTTAGTTGAACAAGGACAGCATTCGGAAGTGTAAGACTTAACAATATTGGGACGTGATTTTAGTTACTGGAATAAATAAGTGCCTGTGGTTCTAATTCTATATATGGTTTGGCAACCTAACACATTTTACTGTGATAAGCGATGTTAGAAATATTATTTTCGTTTTGGGATTTAATATGAATTAAAATGTGTTGCCGACGGAATTGCTTTTGCATGCACAAAACAGAGACCAACAGTCATACCAAATTTACACGTTATTACAGATAAAGTATGGTCAGTGTTGCAACCTGTCGTCTATCCATTGCAGGGGGAGGGGGTATTGCTTTTGTTTAGCGACGCACTCGGACGCTTTGCCCATTCGGCGTCGGGGCATACAGAGTGTTTGTTTCTGTTAGTGGCCCATAGTGCAAGATACTGGAGCGCCCACCACACACGACAAACCAGGTTCCTTGACGTGCACAGTGTAAAGCACTGATACACGGGAGCATTTGTCCTGGGAGGAACCAGTATAATATCTCCTTTTAGTAATTTTAGTTGGAGTGAGGGGGATCGAACTCGCAATCCCTGGGTCGGCAGTCAAGTGTTTACCACTGAGCCAAATCCCCTATCCATTGCATTGACCGGCACCCTTTATAAATAGCTATTTAACAGCCTTTCTATGGACACTACATCAATCATTATGTTCATAGCAATGCAATGCTCAAGAATAAACCCCGTTCTTGCCATTGGTCATTGCTGGAGGTACCCTTTGAGTTCTTCATGATAAGTCGGCTAAGTAATGTATGGTGCTTACTAGGATTGGGGTTTTAATTAGTTGGAAATCATAGCAAAGTTACAGAAATGTATTTTGAGAAAAATATTTTTTACTTGTCACTTTTGACCTTCTATGTTTCCATTTTTCTCAAAATTATTTGACTTTGGACCAATAATCAAAGAATAGAACTATTTTTTTCGAGACTGTTAACACCAAATATAGACAATTTGTTAATTAAAAACGCATTGTCTATAATGAGATAATATCTTCTTTTAATATTAAAGAATACGTGTATTTTAGCCATTAAATATTTTAAGTAATTCGGGTTAAAACAACCCTATATTGTAACCTGTTCATATTTAATAATATAATTAGACTTCCTGTACGAGGGAAGGTGCGATCTAGGTGAATACACTGCTTAATAAACATCTATTTGAAATCATAATTGGCACATTGTTTTCCGTAAATGCCAGTAAATGGCAGGGATTAGACACCGTTAGCTTTACAGCCTTGAACAGAGTTTCAGGTCTTCGTATCATGATATCGCTATCAGTTACGTGACACATTGACATTTTATGTGTCACATTGTATTTTGTATTGCTTTAAGAAATAATAAAAAGCGCAAGTAAAACAAGTAATGCATACATATGTATGTTTTCGTATTCCTTT
>Ga0224511_10005098_pt1 | contig 10195 bp, 3 predicted proteins | sample SF_May12_sed_USG_2_FD_169988 | JGI IMG/M metagenome (GOLD analysis project Ga0224511, IMG submission 169988) | Sediment microbial communities from San Francisco Bay, California, United States - SF_May12_sed_USGS_8_1 | ecosystem: Environmental > Aquatic > Marine > Sediment | place: USA... | reverse complement strand
TTGTCCTACTGGAGAAAATATAAATGCATCACTAGAGACATCCAAACATAATTACTTTGTTCTGGAAAAGCATACCAAAGCAAATAAAGACGACGACCAACTCCTTGCAAACAACGACATGGCGCATTACGCCTTTGCCCAAGATCCAACGTATAGCGAAGCGACCGATGGAGTCACAGACGATTATTACGACACCACTGGACAAGGCCGACCAGGTCGTGCCAAGCCGGTAAACGTTTACAACACATTTAAAGACTTTCAACAACACGACGACTATGACCATCTTGGGGACAAGAAGAAACCTTCTCAGATCATGGAGAACGAATACAACACGACACAGGCCGCCATGTCATCCACGACTGAAGACGACACGTACAACCACCTTAATCAGGGACCGCAGACAACCCCGCGTCCTGACAACGTGTACGGAATGCCACGTACGGATGATGACTACGATAGAATGCCACCTGTAAATGGAACAAAGACCACATCTGGCAAACGAGACAATGGCAATTACTATTAAACATACATATTTTAGTAAACATCAATTGCTTAAACGATTTCTTAAGACTAGCTAGTTTTAGATCTGCGTGAACTTGCGTGCTTTGCGTGAAGTATGCATTTGTGTTTTATATCCAACGAAAATGTAAGATTTAACATGAATGTAAGTGTGTTCTATTTATGTTTGTAAGTATTCGACATATAAATATTCATATAGTTCTGGTGACTTAATAGATGTAATAAATATTGATTTAGTAGAAACATATTAAAGTAGTAACATCATTTCATCTACTTGATGCATTTTGAAATGTCCATGTTCCGCTTATACAACTACATATATATTGTATATTGTAAATTTTACTGTTGTTTCCTCTAATAATAATCATATCATGTTTGCGCGGAGTGTTAAGTTGAACTTTATTAACTTGATTTAACACCACACTTACAACACTAGCGCCAATCAACAATAACCATTCATTGATTATTAATTATAGTATTTCACATCCTCATTTGCTTATGACTCAACATCCTTCTTTCTCTTTATTACGGCTTACAATATACCAATAGAACAAGAAACTGGTCATGTTTTCGTGTTAATTTTAGATAATTGTAAATGATTAAAAAGTATTATAGCTTAATAAGGTATCAACATGATGGTGACGTTTTGAACGACTCATTAATTGCAATATCCCAATGATTAACTTATCCAATGAAACGATAACTTAGCCAATTACAACAAACGGGTTTTTGTAAAGTTGATTTCAGTGGTTTAGATGTAAACTTAGATATCGGTAATCAAATTGATAAAAAGCAAACGTCTATATGAAACAAAAACCATTTAGTATAATAAAATGGAATAGAAGTTACCATTTACGACCCAGAAATCCGTTTTAAGCCTGTTTAATGCCATAACAATAGACGTATCGACAGAACGCTTGAAATGAGGTCCGATGCTCCGACAAATGGGGGAAAGTACTTTACGTTAAACGATGCATGTGCGCGTTGCCAGCAATACACAGACGATTTAGACGTTTTATTGGTATAAATAGCGTTCGACGTTATGACGTTACGTGACTTTCTGCCTTTTTTCGACCAAGCGTCATTTCAGATGGTCAATTAATCTCCAAGCTAACCCCTGTCGTGAAATAAAATCGCACCTCACAAAATGTTTCTGCGTTTGATTCATAAGCCTATCTCACACAAAACACGGTTGGGCACACAGTTTCCATACGATAAACTTGGTTATACAGGAGTTAACTGGAACGAGTATTGGGCTCCAACCGTACCTTTGTACGAGTTAGACTCAAATGTAGCATACATATGTACGAATAAAGCACGGATATACTCATTCAAGAAAGGCTTGTCCCGTTTTTGCATACGATTTTTATACGAGTGCTTAACGGTTCCAAGTACGGTCTAGTACGGTCTATAACAGTCTTGTACGATTTAACACAACATTTATTCGATTTATTCGACATTCATATTGTCTACGTACGGCCCGCCTACTTGTGTTCGAGTTATGCTCCAATTTACACAACCGTATATGCTTGATATAAATTGACTTTTTTATGGCTTGGGTTCATCATTTTTCGAACTTTTAACGAAAAAAACACCTATATTATAGTAATATAACCATTGAATGATGCAACAGGCGACATAATAGAGGAATTTAAAGACATGAAAAGACTGATAGACACTGTGATCGTGAATATCCGTACAAGACTGTGTCTAACTGTACTTGACCATTTTTTAGTCGTACTTATATACGGTCTCATACGACCGCTTATACGGTCATACACGGACATGACATCCGTACCAGGTTTTTACTGGTGGGCAAAGGTCGTCGCCGTTTTGATTGCGTTTCGGAAGTGAGATAACTTAGAATACGGTCGTTTTTAGCAGGCCGCGAGGCGTACTTTTATATATTTTATTACTTTCTTTATCTGATAGTATCCGTTCTTATGATACATCCATAAAACCGCGTATGTTATGAAATTATCAATAAATGTGCGATTTACATTAGGCACGTAACGTTCTAACGCATGGAATGTTAGCCCCCTAACCGGCGTTTAATCATTTTGCTCGGGGTTTTCTTCTTGTACGTAAGTTGTAATAGAAAGTGATGTTTATAATATACCATAGACAGTGTATTATCATTGAGGTTTGAAGTGGCACTCATTTCTGTTCGGAAACAATCGTAAGCTAGTTCGGGTGTTTGCGGTTATTTCATCGACAGTCGAGTATTGGATTTTATCTCATAAAATGTTATTGACATGCACAATGATAGCTATAAATAAATAGTACAGCGGTTTGAATGAGCGCCCGTCACACCGTCGGTTAGAGTTCGAATACCGCTAGAAGTTTGTTTAAACCTGTTTGCGTAGTTGTGTTTAATGCGCATATTAGGAATGACATAGTCTTTAAGTGTCGTTTTTTAATATAATTTTATTTTATTTAAGATGCTTATAGCCACTCTCCTTATTCGTAGCCATGTTCAACTCTAAGTGATGTATATGCATCTGAAGCTACTATGCTAACTTTAAACCCATTTTGATTGTTTTAATCGTGAAAATCAAGAAAACTCACCTGTCTCATAAAACTGGTTCAAAATATAAAAAAAACGCATCTGTTGAGAATCGAACCCAAAACGTTAGCGTGACAGCGCATCACCTATACCACAGACCTAAAGATGATGTACCTGAAACCCACTTACTTATTTACCATAAAGCTATACGATATTACATAGGTGACCTGTTTAATAGTCAATTCGATTCGTTAGTTTTCTATTTATAATCTCGACTGTATACGGAATATGCATGAGTGCCACTTCAAACCTCAATGACAATACCAAGAAATCAATGTTTACTTACTGGCATGTACACGCATATGACGACCTTATTTTAGACTTATACACACTATCTGAAAGCCGTTCATGCGGAACGCCTTACATCTTTAGCAATTTGTTTTCTTGTATTCTGAATTCATATCATTGTAATGCTATGTAACGGTAAATAAACAGAGACGCCTTATTTGGTTAATATAATGTTACGTTTTCATTCGTATTTCATTGATCATTTTTAACAGTACATGTTCAATTTTAATCCAATGGATTAGGGATATATTGTCAGGTAACACTTTGACCTAGTAAATACAATAGAAAGCGTACTTCCTGTTTGTGATCAACCTTATCGCATGCAATGAATTTCAGCAAATGTGGGGGGAGTTTAAAATATTGTGAAACTACGTGTATGCATTGAGGAAATAAAAGTATTATTTAATTCCGTGACATGAATAACACAGTGAAATGTTGGATACTTGTAAACTCAGTGCGATGGGACTTATTAGCGTCAGATATGGCGTTTTCTTGTCAATTTTTAGTTATGGATTTTTCGCTATTTACGGTAAATCGTTAAGTTTATGTTTTGTATTTAGTACTTACAGTCGTTTGGGAAAGAAGTGTAGTATATTCCTTACTCACGACTAGGACAAGATGAAAGTCTAGAACTGCCTAAATACCAAGCACTTATCATGTAAAATGCGTGTGTTTGGTATGTCATTTTTGATAATTGTATTAAGACCTCATGCTCAGGAATCAAGAGCTACACAATCTGAGAGTCAATGCGCTTGAAAATTTACTCTGAGATAACGTCCTTTAAATTCAAAGTAATAGTCACTCTATACATCAACCATCTAGTAAAATCTGATATAAACTTCAGGAAGTGAGTACAAAGTTAATGAAACCAACACTTCATGGGGACAGGCGAACTGCACGTTGGCGTCACCTCGTCTTACGTTTTCAAGAAGTGGGGCTTCTCTGGAAATGCCAATTGATTTAAACACTTCAGACTCGCTCTGGATCGGTTACATTAAACAGTTCGTTACATATTCATACATTGGTAAGTTTGTGAATTTCATTTTTTGTAGTGATGGCGTCCTTCCTTAGTCGATTACTAGTATATAGTATGCAACTATATAGTTTCGTCGCGTATTCTATTGTTTCTTCTTGAAAAAAAATAAGTGTATTGTAGACCTCAAATCTCCAGTATAGGAGAAATAAAGCCAAATCATTTGCCAACCAAGTCAACAGAATTGCTATTCCTAAACCGCTGAGAGTTTTTGTGTGATTTTCCCTGGTCGAAATTACGATTTTTGTTTTCTCTTGGCTAAATTAAAAATAGCATTGCAGTGGTAGAAATAGTGTATTAAGTTTGTTCTGGAGGATGTCTGTGTTTGTAGTTGAATATTCATTGTTATCAGAAAATAATAACATAAGCTGTTGTTATAACTTAAAAGTGGTGTCTGATGTAATAGCATTGAGTACAAATTAAAAGAAATGCAATTTATTTTTGCAAAATGGTCATACAAGTAAATCCAAATGTTTCTGACCCATTATACCTCAATCGGTAGAGCAAAGAGCTCGTTATCCAAGGGTCAGAGTTGGATCTAGAGATGCAAACATTTTCTGTGACAATTGATATAATATTATTTGAATAGATCTCTAAGTTGAATGGAGTTGTTTTCCACTGCAGACTCAGGTAGTAAGTTGCTTGCGGAGTTAAGAGGGTAATACTGGTCGAAACAGAAATGCTGGTTAGTGGACTGTCAAAATTGAATGAAAAACATTATTAATGGTGAAACATGCGAGGAATTCGCCAAACAAGCAAAGAAAATGTTTCTATCAGCATCACAACTTCACTTTCAATATTTTATATTTTCAGGATGTAGTGAGTTCAGCAATCCAACGATCTATATCGTTCAAGACAGTAGCTTTTGCAGTCTAGCTAGCAACTGTGCGACATTTGGAGTTCGTAGAAGTAGAGTATGTACGGCACCTATTAAAATCGAATAAATATTAATTGGAGGGTTTGACATATAAACGTGGGAGTTGTAGTTTCAAACAAACCTTACATTCCGTTTACGTTAACTTTTCAATGTATTCCATGAATTACCAGATTATCGAAAACAAGTGACATGTTGTACATTACCTTTTCACACGCATACATACCTGCCAAACATACAGTTGTATGGCAACGCTTATCATTCAAACCCTTTTGTATACATTTTGTATGCATAATAATGTATTAATTTAGAATGGATCGGTGGATTGTGTATGCGCGGAAGGCTTTGCTGGTGGTAAAGGTACCTGCGACAAAACGGATCCGTTCGATCAAACTTTCCTTTGTGGTGGCGACAATGAGTTTTCAATTTACAAGCCTTCAAACGGTATAAATCATATTAATTAATTAATTAATTAATTGGCGATAGCTCCTATAGCAACATAAACATTTTTGTTCATAAGATTTCCCAGTAAAATATGTGTTCATCATACGTTGCTAACCAATATTACCCGTATTATTTCATGAAAATTATGGAAAATATCTCTGTTTAAAGAAAATCGTATACAATCTAAAACTTCTTTGAAAGAAGTATTTTATCAGTTTTGTTTAAAGTGTTAATGCCATTTACCCAAATAAGAAGTTTATGTTAGTTGCGCTTAGTTTGGCTTAACTTACATTTTAATAAACAAATTACCACCAAAAATGGCCTAATGAAAAACCAAACAATCAATATATAGGTTTAAAGACTCGCTACAATAGAAGTAAATTACTTTAATGGCATTTAGTTTTAGAATTTAACTGTTGTTTTATGTTTTTGTAATATGTACAAATATTTACACTTTCAGAGGCAATAGTGAAAGACAAGAACAACTCGTCTGATGTGAGATGTCTTTGCTACAACTTGTCATGGAAGCCAAAACAATTTCAGTGGTGTCCATGTCAGGTTGCTGATCATGACCCTAAAGTTATGTGCAGTAACGTGTCTCACGCAGGTATACTTTCTTTTGGCCAGATACATTTGATAATAATTCATAATGGTTTTGCTAAAGCAATTAATGTGTAACATTTTATATTTATACATATATATAGATAAATCGAGATCAAAACGGGTATTTTTCTTTGAACCATTTGTCTATATAAACATCAAACAAAAACAAAATTTATAAACTAAGACCACAGTATATTTTGTGTGGACCTGTGCTTGAGGCTTAAGCTTGTCTGAAATCACATAAAAGGTGAAAATGAAATGAATAATAAGTGCCCTGTAATTTGATTTACTGACTCCTATATATAACTTTGTTTCCTTCTCAACGACGAAGACATGCGGATGTATATGAGTTCAAAGATTAATTTGCTTCGTTGTATTATTTTATGTAGTCACCGTGTATTTGATAATCGTCGTTTAAAAGGGACTCAACCATAATATTAATTTAAGCTTCAACTCATGATTGTTGCTACAACAATTGATTTAGTGGCTCTGGGAAATCAATTAATAAAGCGGAAACATCGCAAACCGTTTCGCTTTGAATATTTCCTTGTTTCTGTTTCGAAGTTGCAGTTGCGTTTTCGAGTAATAAAGATAAGGAGAAATGGCATGACGCGCAGCAGCATTGTCTTCAAGAGTTAAAATCGTTTCCATCAAACGTGAAAAGCATCACCAAGGCTGAAAGCTTAACTGAAAACATTAGCGCGTTCTCAAAACGTCACTGGACTGGAGTGTCACGCAGATTCATGTTGGTGAAAGCGACTAAATATATATCAGGTAAACATGTCCCTTTAAGTTTAAATAAATAAACATGTCCCTTTAAATGAATAAAGAGTATTGGTGATTAAAAACGACATACGCGGTTGTTGGGTGTTTATTCTATAGTTTACTAAATCGCAGACACCTACATATATTATTATGAGCAAGTATCTCCTCCATATATCTTAATTCTGTAAAAAAGACACTGCTATTAACTTAACGTAAGACTTCCTCAATGTTTATAATAACCCTGACATTTCACAAGTATAGGTGATTTTTAAAACGATTTTGAATGTATTAAAGTAAGTATTTGGCCGTTTCAATTTGCTAAGGATTTTTTGCCTTTGTGTGTTAGCAAAGTGAAAAATAAATGTTAAGGTTGTAACCAACATAAATTTTTTTTATGATATGTGTTCATTTTGTTTAAAAAATTCCAACCTTTGCTGTTCCAAGGTCAAGAAGAACCGCCGATTATGTACGCATATGCAGCAGCAGATGGCATAATAAAATTCACAGACAAGACCGAATCACGACACAGTTTATGCATCAATGGTAATAGTTGGTTGATAAATGTTTTGATTGACACCGTTCTTTAATATTCATATTAATCATAAATAACGGAACATTGCCCATTCAATATTATAACGATATGACTAAGGCTGTTGGGTGAAAATGTTGTCGATTATAATAAAAGAAAGCAAACATTCTGTTTGTGCTACGCGTATCCCAAGAACCTTACGAAATAACAAGAAAGGCAGGCATTTTTATACATATTTATTTATATTGCGTTTACCATTGCATCAACGCAATCTTACCGCATTTCTTATATTTACTTCACATGTTTTGTTTTAAGTTAATAAATAACCTTGTAAGCAGGAGTAAAAAGGCTGTTCGTCCTTCCATATTCATCCACTTTTTATTTGCTCTATAAATTACTTCAAAAAATTCATGTGTCGCATTTGAGTCTGTAATTATAAGAATATAAACGCAGACAACTTCACCGTGTAAAGGGGCGTAACTAATGAACCATGTGGTGTGAGTTTATTTCATTGTACTGTGTAACAACAGAGCCTAAAGTCTGTCTTATTGTTTACAATATGTGGCAAATTTGCAACACGTTTGAGTGGTTTTCTAAAGCTTTCCTAAACACAAAAGAATGAAAATCAAACGTAAACACATTTCCCACAGATACGCTGTATCCTTCTACTTCAGTCAGTATGACGACGACCGTGAAAATCTCCAATGAACATCAAACATGGGCCGTGTCAGGTAGGACACAAAGTGTAAATTTGGTAAAAATGATCTAACGTAATATGTACAAACATTCCTGTATACATGTATTGCTACTGTATACAAACCTGTGTTAAGCATCCACCCAAGAGAAGCAGAAAAAGTGGCCACTTGGAACAGGTGGCTGCTTAACGGAGGTGAATATCAGTACTAAAATAAAGTTTGGAAACATTCTGTTTGGCTGCTTATGACAGGTTGGCTGCTAAATAAAGGTCACCGCTAACTCAGGTTTGACTTGTATGTCGAAGAAAAAACAATGTAAAACATAACGCAAAAGCGTGCTGTGTCACTAAAGAAATGTTTTTATAACAGATGCGTGTCTTTGCAGGTTTCGCTAGTTGTTCGGTTCTGATTATCATTGCTGCTACCATTGTCATCATTCTTTGGAAAAAGTAAGAAACTTTGAACTTCTGGTAACGGGTTACGTGTCAAAAAGTACATTTGTCAGTCGGTCATTCTTTATTTACCAATTGTATACGTCAGTTGATAAGAGTTAATGTTTAACTTTTTAATAATTACTTATCACATGCCATGTGTATTATTGATTGAAAAAATAAAATAACTAACAACACTATCTGATTTTACAATTCATGTTTTTCCTTTTTGTGTTTTGACAACATGTTTGCATTTCCAATTGCATAATCATTAATTGATATCAATCCTCTAGGAATTGTTTAAAACGTATTTGTTGGAAAAAAGAACGACAACTCACGCCTGACCCAGCCATAGACGTTCCCGAAATATCCGATGCTGTAGAGTACCATAACTACAACTTGCTCGAGCAACAACAGAAATACTTTGGTGAAAACCACCCAGACCTGGCAAGCAAAATTTACCATTACGCCATTCCTCAAGGTAGAACGAACTACAAAGCGACCACTGCAGACCAAGACGATGATTACGACTTAACTGAGCAAGGTCAAGCCGCAAAAGGCAACCCTACCAATCAAGCTAACGATTATAACACCTTCCGTGACTTTCATCAAGACAACTACGACCACCTTGGCGACCAGAAGAAACCTCCTCGTGTCACCGAGAACGAATACAACACGACCCAGAGCAGCCAGACTCAGGTCCACGTGACCACCGTGCGTCCTGACAACGTGTACGGCATGACACGTGTTGATAACGATTATGAAAGAATGCCACCCGTATCATGTTAGTAGCACGTACGCTTAGATGACCTAAACGATAACTATTAAATATTAAAAAGTTGTGGCTATATTTTGTTGCAAAAACCGATGTTAAACCTGACAAGTTTTCAACCATCGTGCGTGTGTGATCGCGTGTTTTATTATGCATACTAGTGCGGGTGACAGTAATTTTATTCTTGCATATGGGACAAGGATTTCCGCATCAACTTCCGGTGCTGGAAAATGTCATCTTACACCCCCCATGTAAAACGAGTCGCGTGCGATGACGTCACGATTTCCCGTGCACTACTTTTGTACAAAATTGCCTTTATTTTGCTGGATTCTATTAAAATAGTTAAACATGTGATTTTACAGCACTTCAGGTAAATGACAGCTGTCAATTTCAACCAATGACACAATTAGATGCAAGTTTCATAACTATCCGGACACAACAAAATCATTTCAACTGTTTTGAAAAACACATCTTACCTTTTCATTTTCGATGTCTTTGTTGATGATTTGTAAGTAATTCACATATTTATGTGAATAAATAACAATTAAACACTTTCTGAATGAAAATGAATAAATCTTGCCGGGTTCTCGTTTGGTACGAACTTCAATAGGTACGCGTATTCATCCATCGTGTTATGCAAATTCCAGACAGATTATCCCGTGTTTTAACGAAAAGC
>Ga0224511_10005097_pt1 | contig 10197 bp, 6 predicted proteins | sample SF_May12_sed_USG_2_FD_169988 | JGI IMG/M metagenome (GOLD analysis project Ga0224511, IMG submission 169988) | Sediment microbial communities from San Francisco Bay, California, United States - SF_May12_sed_USGS_8_1 | ecosystem: Environmental > Aquatic > Marine > Sediment | place: USA... | reverse complement strand
TGTGGTATTTGCTTTGAACTAAAAGACAAACTGTACTTTGTAGATATTTTTCATGGATCTAAATCACAAAAGAAAAACGAGATAGTGGGATAACTCAACTACCAGAGAGCGCTTTACTCAAGATTGGAAAATCCTGGTTTGAAGTTCTAATTTTGCGGAGCACCCACTGTGAAAATGAGCTTGTTATAGCTACTACCACTCCAACAAGTCCCAGGTACCAGTAGAACGAAAAACAATGTTAAAAAAATAAGTCCTGGCCGGTGTTTCACCTGGAATAGCAGGATAACACATAAGTTAAAGCACTGGGTTTACAACTGTGTGGATCTGGGTTAGAGTCCAATTCATGGCAGGCCCTGTTGTGAGTATGAGCTCCTCATATATATCCCAGCTCCTACTGCTCCCATAAGCCTCAAGCTAAAAAGGTCCATTAAATAGAATGGAAGTGCCTGAGCAAAATGTAAAAAAAAACTTACCAGCATCTTGCTCCCGATCTTCCTCATTGGTCTCCTGGGAGGACAAATCCAGTGTGAATACATGAAAAGGCTCTGTTTCCAATACTACAAGTATACAATGTACAAGGAATGAGGATGAAATCACATGTCGATTAGCATATCATCCATCACTCAGTTAAACCATTAAATTGTAAGTGAACTGAAAATCGTGGTCTCACATTGTCCCCTTGATCTCATTTCTTGGAAGATCTTACTCAAAACCTGCTACCTCAAATGCCTTGATAAGGTAGGACAAAATATGATGGTGGGTGGAGCTTAGCAATTCCCGTCGTTTTCGTCCCTATCTAAACGCCGATCCGGTAGTCAAGCAGCTGACTAACTATATAGGCTCGTATGACCTAAACAGAAAACAAGGCTGTTTTTCCTGCTTTAGCAATTTGTTCGAAAATTCTCTCAATGTACAATGTATTCATGATATAAGCCATCTTTTGGGAATTTTTGATGGGGATACAAAATATGAAAAAATAATTTGGAGTCAGCATGGCCACCGATTGATCTTGCTTGGCAAGGCACTGGGTATAACGATCGTTCAGCCATTAGTGAGGGCTTTTGCGAACAAACTGTCATCGGTATGTAAGAGGAATACACTGACTAAAAGGTAACCACAGGAATCTCATCGCCTAGCCTTCAGGCATCATAGATGTACTTGCACTGTAGGTAGTGCATTGCCATCTACAGACTGCTACACACACAGTCTACAATCTGAGTCAACACATTAGAGTTAGACATGGAATGAAGCAGTGAGTACACAACTCAACTGAGCTAGAACTACAAGTACAACTACTGAACTAGGCACTAGGCTTAGCACAAACTAAACTAACACTAACGCTAAGTGACTAACAGGTAACTACGACTACGACGACGAACGAGTACAACAAACTACAAATCAAACTCCAAACTTTGGAGTTTGGTTTGTAGTTATCAACTGGAGTCTGGACAACTAGAACTACAGTCTACACTTACACTAGTCTAGACACTAGTGACTAGACTCTAGAGACTAGTCCTACTGTCCTAGACTAGAGTCTAGAGTCTACCGAGACGGTTTGACTTTGATTTGAATGAAAATTCCTTTTATCGGATACCTGACCAGAATAACAAGTGCGACATACATTGCCAGCTCGGCAGGATTCATAGACTAACCCGTCAGCTCATCTGGGTAGATAGATTCCAATGCTTCTATCTCTCCTATTTGCTCCTCCTTATTCTCTTCCAGTGACATGTTGGAGAACTCTTGTGCGATGAGAGATACAAACGAGTGTAGGTATCAAAATGTTTCAATACGCCGCGATTTATCACAATATTTATATGAGTCTGGTAGTTTTCACTCCAATGCACTTCCATGGGTTCAAGGTTATTAGAAGTTTCTGCGAATAAAATTCCATAGAAGGTAGTTTATACCGGTACTAGTTGAATCTCTGTCTAGGTGCCATAGAGTCAAGCATAAAGAGTGTAACAGCTATACACACTTTAGTGAGAAGTTCTAAAACACGCCTGAATCATGAATGACCTATCAATGTGAAAAGGACAATTCACAAGCGGCAATGTGACGTGTGTAAACTACTAACTAACTTACTTACTAAGTGAGTAAGTCAGTAAGTGACTAACTAACTTACTTACTAGGTAACTAAACTAGTATCTTTTTCTTTACACTTACACTTACAGTTACTGAGTTAGTATTACACTCACTCACTGTCACTCAGTCAGTTACTGACTGACTTACAGTTACACTTAGTTAGTCAGTGAGTTAGTCTTACACGGAGTTTACAGTGACACTTCAGACTTCTAAATTACTAACTTAGATAAGTGTGATTGTAAACACTAAAACAGTAAAGTGTAAAAAACTAACTTACTTAGTAAGTTAGTTACTTACAAGTTACTAAGTTACTCACAGTCAGTGACTTACACTTACAGTTACAGTTACACTTACAGGTTAATTTCACTTGTGCCTGGTCACTAGGCTAGCTACTCTGTGTTGTTCACTACTCTGCTGCGCTAATTTTTTACTAAACAAATTACTAGTTAGTTAGTTAGTTAGTTAGTTAGTTAGTAACTAACTTAGTTTATTTCGGTTTAGTTAATAACTTAGTTAGTAACTTATTACTTAGAGTTATTAGTGGCCATCATGATCGCGATCACTATCAGTACCACTCACAGTCACTCAGTGACTGTGAGTATGTATATAATTATGAGATTCACTTATCACTAGTCACTATTGTATGCCATAGGCATGGCGTGACCATGATTGGGCTTGGTATGCAATGTATCATATAGTTGTGAGATGGCTTTAAATCGGTGCGAAGCAGTTGTAGCCCTATCCCATGTTCATAGACTGGTGGTCAGATTTTAGCGAGTCCGAAAATGACCCAGCGGGTGTCATTACTGGTCACTACTCAGAGGTTGGAGTAGTCCTAGTAGCTGGATATGTGCACCATCTTGCCAACTATTCTTTTGGGTAATAATTGGCATTAGGCACTCAATTTCTGGCTGGATCAAACAATATAATGTCTACTGTCAACCTTAGATAGGTTAAGCTTTGATTTAAATGTAGACATGAAATCAATCCCAATTCAAAACCTTCTGGTTTTCATGGTACTCGAAGGTTGGGTAGGGGTACTGCATATATTAGCTCCTTTGTTAGAAAAACTCAGTTTACAGGCTAAGGCGTGAACTTATTGCGCCACTATCATTCAGCAGACTGGTGAGAAGTTCGAAAATCTTCAACTCGGTCAGTTCTGGCAGTGATCTGCGAATCGAGCCTATCACACACTGTTTTTAATCTGTATCTGTGTTTTGTAGAATCAGTCAGTATCTTCACACCTGTACACCTTCACACCTGTACACCAATACTGATACGAAAATGTTTGAGCAACTGATGAAAACTCTGCGAACAGAGTCCTCACCACCCGAATCTATGTCACTCATTCACGCCGATTCCACTGATGATGGAGTTGGCCTGGCTAACTATGATTTCCTAGTTCATCATTACATCAGCTACTTTCTCAAACACAAATACAAGGTACTATCCGACTCAAACTTAAAACTTACATTCCGGCAGCTACAGGTGAACATTGGTCTCAGGTGTTCTGGCTTCTCTTCATTATTTAAGTTAATCGGGAGACACTGGCCTAAAATTTGGGGAAAATGTGTTAGCAAAAAATTGTTCGTCAATGTATAAAGTCACCCATGGCACACATCTAAAATACAAAGACTCAGCTTCATTACCTTTCCACCTTAAAATATTTGCTGATATGGTGTGTTCAAATTAAATTAGTGAATATTAAATTAAATCATCACTGTATGATATTAATAAATCTGCTGAGTTGAGTATTCGCTGCATGCAGTCGTTTTGATGGAATAACTATTCTATATTGTTTGGTTCATCTGCTGTTTAAGGTCTGTTTGGTTAGCTTTGCTCAATCATTGGCCCATCACAAGGTCATCCAACAGAAACTTGGAAACAACGTTGTTCATGCTCAGACTATAAAGCAGTTAGCTTTTGTGGACGTGATGACACATGCGCAGAACATCACTAAGGTATTGCTCATCTTCATATTTGTATAAGCTTCTTGTACATCCCACAATATATGAACATATACAGAGTACTTACACAGTGTAGGTAACCGATATTGTAATGGTTGTCTAATCCAATTGTAAAAAGTGAGAGTAGGTGTTAAAAAGTGTTCTGTCTAAACATCATTGATGCAGCTTTAATCTCTTAACTCGGATTGTACATCTTTAGGGCAAACCAGACATCATGCGGACAAGCCTTGGCCATCTTCGTTCCGCAGAGGCACATGAGCATTCTGTCTAGCAGACCTCTTGATCCTTAGGCCTGTTTTGGAGCAGTGTTTCCTAAGAATAATAGGAATGCAGTGCGCTTCGCAGCATCCTCTACCGCCGAACTCCCCACTATCATTACACATTATCTCGTGTAGACTGATGGTTTGTCAGTGATTCTCTCGGCTATCGGTGAAGCCCTGTTGACTCTACGCTCCGATATATCACCCGTTTCCATTTTGTCTACACCAACTCTCCTAGTGCTACACGATTTACACACACTCACTGATATAGGTAAGAGATACTTATAGAGGTACAGTAACTGAGCAACTGTGGTATGGCGGGTGGGAGATGTGAATTGCGCGGTGTGAGTCATGGGCTGAAGTTTACAACAGTCAAAAATGGTGGCAAGAAGGCCCCCTTTTTTGTTTTTTGTTGGGATTCATGTCAGGAGCTCATATAATGGAAAGCCCGCCATGGCCTGGATTTGAACCCAGGTTCTCACAAATTGCAAGATTAGCTTTCTACCACTGAGCTAGCCTGCTATCCCATTCCGCTTGTTGATTCTAGGTCTATGCTATGATACAGGAATGTACAAATTTTTCTATGCTCTACAGGGTTTTCCGCTGGGCATACACTGCAGTTACTGTGTAAAATACGGTCATTACACGACAAAAATTACTCCACAATGTTGACGTCCTGTGCTCGAGACCAAGATGGTGACTTGTATAATCTATGTAATCAGCTCTCCTATTGGTCAGATCTTACTTTTCATGTAGACGATCTGTCTACCGGTCTCTCTAAGGACGTCCATGGACAGGTTTGTTGCGACACATCCCATGTTACATAATTGACATTAATAAAACTGGCGTTTAACATTGGAAAGGTTCTGAGAGTTCGGTCTCCTCGCCCATGAAAACCACCCCGAAATGATGTCATTCGCACCCAAATACAGACGAGTTACGTTCATTCATATGAAATTTTTTCCAAAATTGCGTACAATGATTCCTAAAGCATTTTCCTTTCTCTAGCTTATAGCTAAATAGTCTGCTACAGTTAAGCAATTACCAGTGTTATGAACTAACAGTATGTACATTTTCCTATGTGGGTCATCACTTACTGGCTCATTGAGCGACTCACTATACATTACGCACACGGAGCTGTGATAATACTCATTCAGTAGAGGCCATAGCCAGGACAGGATGGTATAATATTAAAATAAGATGCAGTTTATTTCTGACTCATTAGTTTGTCTGTAAGAATAGAAATCAGTGACGACATAGTTGATTCGAATTCTCCTTTTTTCAATTCTACTCGGGCACTTGACCATCCTATTTAGCGGAGCTCCTAAGCCTGGGGCTTGTTGGAGCGGCAGGAGTTCGGATAAATGTGAGGAGCTCATGCCCACAACGGCGGCCCACCGTGACCTGGATTTGAGCCCGAGTTCTCACTAATGCAAACCCATTGCTTTTGCCACTGAGCTATCCCACTACCCCGCTATTTGGTCACTTTGTAATTTATGTATCAGTGTTCTCTTTTTAGTTGGATGTGATCTGGATGCCCAAAAACTCTGTAACCAAGCCTAAGGAAGAACATTATCATTACAAGACAACAGATCGGGATCTAAGGCTCTTTGCAGTTGGTGCATCGCCCGCTGTTTTATGATATAGGCTTATCATCACCTACCTCTGTACCCAAACTGGATATATAACGCCTAGTCTTCCAACAACTCTGTCTCTAGTCTGTATAATCAATGTCTTGAAGCAAAACATGCGTGTTGTCGCCTTGTGCAAAAAGATGGGAACAACTTCAGTTCAACTGTATTTTGCTGTATTTTCATCCAGGTCACTCGCTTCAATTATTTTGTACGAGGACTGAACAAATGTAAGAATTAGGAATTGTCTTTCCTTTGAACTTACATTGCTACCAAAAGGAGGCAGATTTGTTTATCTTGCAGCGAACTTATGATATTGCCGTACTGTAGACGACTTTCCGTACGACAGACCGCTTTAGCTACGCGGGCGAGTATTTCAGATTTAACTGCGGATTTAACCTTCCTTTGCTTTAAACTGATCAAAACACTGGGAAATTAGCTTTCTCAATTGCTAACACGCAGCTGCGTTTGATTTTTATGAAGAAGGTTCAGCAAATCCTTAGTTTGATGATCGAATTCATGGAGGAGAATAGTCCGTATGGGGCCAGGGCGAACGATTTTCAATTGGGGATTGACGCAACTCAAAAATTCGACGAGACCTCTTTGATATCCAAAAAGTCTCTAACCAACCGGCAGACGTCACCACAGTTATTAGGGTGGCTCGCTGTGAAGTTTACTGCCTGAAAACAAAGTAAGTTGAGATGAAATTGAATGAATATTTTGTGTCAATCTATGTTCAATGCAGTATGAAGCCACACAAATTTTGTTTGTCGTCACTTCACGAATCTTTGTTCACGGACGTCCTCGTATAAACGTAGCAATGGGCTGACAGTTTAAAAGTTAAAGTTATTCGCTTCTAGTAACAAACGGTTTCCCCTGGGACTTAGAAGATTTAAGCATGATGAGTGGCTATAACGGAGCTCCGAGTTACGAGATACAGGTAGCAAAGATATTCTCTGTTTTATTCATACTAAATCCAAAGACGATAATAAAATGGATCACATTTGGAATGTTTCATTGCATAACTCAGCAAACTGAAAAGTACTGTCTATTTGCCTTGACCTTTCTCTTTGTCACCAGGCCTGCATCCAGACTATGATAAACGATTGTATACGTTAAAACTGCATAGTGGAACACGCTATAAAAATAGACACCTCTCACACCATAGAACAGTTCTGAATAAAAACCGGGAATACATAAAGTGTGTCGTTATCGAAGACAAAATTATCACTAGTATCACCGAATGATTTTGATTGCTATGGCACGAGACCAAATAGAGCAAGCCATCTGAATTAAGTCACCTAGACCCCTCGCGAGCTCTTCAATTCAAATTGGAATCATAGAAAGATGGGGGCGAGTTTAACCAGTCATTGCTTTGTTTTCATAGGACCAAACTACAGTTTTGTTGGTTCCTTTACATTGACAATTAAGTAATAAGTTTAGTTTGGACGGAGATTTCGCTGATTAGTAGCGTGTCACACTGGTCCCATTTCTCAGAGAGTGACAGATTGACTGCACTTCTCTTATTTATTCTGTGAGTCGAGCATTGTCGCACTTCCCTTTCGGACGCTCACAATTTTCCCTAAAAACGGGATCGTTTCCAGCAGCTGATTTTTAAACCTTTGTGATGTTATTGTGTAGATAAATAGATTAATTGAGCTATTAGTGATGACAAAGTCCACAGCGATGATGCCAAAAGTTTGCTCCCCTTTCAGCCCGCTATAAAGCCGTTCAGTTAACTGGAATATCATGTCCGGAATTTGACATATTGAAAAGATTACTGTCACCGTGACGAGCATTCGAATTACATAATCATACTGCTTCCTGATGGGCTGACTGGGACGACTGATTGGCTGTATTTCTTTTACCATTTGATCCTCGGTCACTGTGTTAGAACAGCTGGCTAATACCGCATCATCCGTTACGCTGGTGTACATTTCTTGGGGAGCAACTTGATTTTCCTAAATAAAAAATGCCAAAGTTATATTTTTTCATATTGACCAGACCTCTTATAAGCCTGAGGGTTGTCCTGCATAGAGTTTGAGGATCTGGGAAATGTGAGATGAGTCCATCTCCACATTGAGAACCTGACCAGAATATTCCGATTTTGTGCTAAACGCTGTACAGCCCTGAGCTATTTGCTATCCCAACGTTACTTACTTTTGGCGAATTCATCTTGATCCGTGAGCGTATAGCTGCTATGAGATGATAGTTTGTAAAGCAGAGCGTTCCCAACGGGAGGATATACATAACGGTGAGGTAGAATCCAAAGGTATATCCCCACACATAGGTTGGTTTAGCTCCCAATGTACCTGCAAATATAACATGTATGCATTTACCTTGCGGGAGTTAAGATTGCGTATGGAGAGAATCTTTTTTACGTATGGAACAGTGGCATCAGTGCATGACAACAAAAAGCATTGTCACTATGGAGCACCTGAACCCCGGGAGGACTGCCATTGGTGGGCATGCCTTCATGAGACATCACCCAAACAGCAGGTGATTTAACTGCTTCGAGCATGGCTCTGAACGTCACCTGCTTGCGGAGTCCTGAGATTTATCTACTATGCAGCGCTAGGGAGCACAAGTCCGCATATGTTGCTGTACGTATTATTTGCTTTTATTACTATAGAACTGGCTGGCCCTGTACTTTGAAACACCACCTTGATAATCATGTTTTGTCCGTTGAATCAAGGACCCTCTGTATCTGAATCTATTGTTTCATCAGATAAGGTATAATGATTCAATACTAACTAATTTCTAATGTTGGGTTCTCCGAATTGAGTTTATAAAATAAAAACATCTTGCTTTACATGGATGATATCACTAAGCCGATGGGTTATTTTCAGTATGGACCATGGTTCAACCCATACAGTTAGTGCTCTATGGGTGACCTCCCATACAGTTAGTGCTCTATGGGTGACCTCCCATACAGTTAGTGCTCTATGGGTGATCTCCCATACAGTTTGTACTCTATGGGTGACCTCCCATACAGTTAGCGCTCTATGGGTGACCACCCATACAGTTGGTACTCTATGGGTGACCTCCCATACAGTTAGTGCTCTATGGGTGACCACCCATACAGTTAGTACTCTATGGGTGACCACTCATACAGTTAGTACTCTATGGGTGACCTCCCATACAGTTAGTGCTCTATGGGTGATCTCCCATACAGTTTGTACTCCATGGGTGATCTCCCATACAGTTAGTGCTCTATGGGTGACCACCCATACAGTTAGTACTCTATGGGTGACCTCCCATACAGTTAGTGCTCTATGGGGGACCACTCATACAGTTAGTACTCTATGGGTGACCACTCATACAGTTAGTACTCTATTGGTGACCTCCCATACAGTTAGTGCTCTATGGGTGATCTCCCATTCAGTTTGTACTCCATGGATGATCTCCCATACAGTTAGTGCTCTATGGGTGACCACCCATACAGTTAGTACTCTATGGGTGACCACTCATACAGTTAGTACTCTGTTGGTGACCACCCATACAGTTAGTGCTCTATGGGTGACCTCCCATACAGTTAGTACTCTATGGGTGACCACCCATACAGTTAGTACTCTATGGGTGACCACCCATACAGTGAGTGCTCTATGGGTGAGCCACTTCTATGTAACATCGCGATATGAATTCGGCGAGGGAGAAAGCACAAATCCGGGACACACAAACTCGGTTTCAAGCCCAGATCCCTGCAGTCTAAAGTCACATGCTCCACCCGCTCAGTCAGTGGTTCTTACTTTACCTTCAGGGTTCTCTGAAACCTCCCCATCGCAGGGTGAGATGCAGTTTGGGTGAGTTAGTATCGGGTAATACTCAAAAAACCGTGGTATAGAGATTAAAACCGCTAGTACGCTTATTGCTACTAACTGCTGCACAGCGCGGATAGGCTGACACCAGGAACGACTTTTGATTGGATGGCAGACAGCGAGATATCTGTAAGAGAATGAAATAGTATTAGTCATGTATGCGCTGCTCGGTTCACATTCAGGCTCATTGAATATGAGGCCAATTATGAGACATCTGGGTCCATACGGCTCAATCCTTCCATTCAATTTTCTCTTTTTTCTGTGATTGTATCGTAATTTTATAGCTAGCCTGTTCGCTGGTGGGTCCTCGGCACGTAGATAGTCAAAAAATCTCCCGCAATTGTAGTTGACAAAGGGCCTGTTATTGTTGATGATGGGATTCCATTCCCGATCCCACTGTCACAGGTAATAAGTCAGATTACCCTATCTATAGTTG
>Ga0224511_10005096_pt1 | contig 10197 bp, 5 predicted proteins | sample SF_May12_sed_USG_2_FD_169988 | JGI IMG/M metagenome (GOLD analysis project Ga0224511, IMG submission 169988) | Sediment microbial communities from San Francisco Bay, California, United States - SF_May12_sed_USGS_8_1 | ecosystem: Environmental > Aquatic > Marine > Sediment | place: USA... | reverse complement strand
TTCCACGGCAGGGATAAGAGTTAACCAAAGAAACTGCACATGTCTAACAAACACATCACCAGTGAGGTTCATATTTTCTAGCGTTTGTGCAAAATCTTCTTTCTGACAAAGGGTGACTTTTAAACCACTGGAACAAGTCAACTGCAAGCCCCTAAACATCTTCCCCAAAGACATCTATGCCTTTTCTAAAGGCATTGAGCACCACATGTAAAGTATATGGTGTAAATGCAACAAGCCCTTGAAGGTCATTTGATTCCAAAGTGTTAAACAACAAGATTCAAAACATTTGGCCCATCACTAACTATGCTTACTAACTGATGCAGTGGCAACTTGATTTCATCCTCTACCTCCAAACTGTTAAATAGCTCCCCAGCTACATCCTCTTCAGGAGCATGTCCAAACATTATGGCTTTGAAGAAATGTATTACAATTCTCCCCTTTCTGCACTCCAAAACCTTAATAAGACATCACATTGTGTGTTGCTTTGTGTATTTCCAGTCACGTCGAACTGCAATATATATGGCATCTTGCTTTCGATTATTTTTACAAAGATTTGTCCTTAAAAATTGCCCCAACCAGGATTTGACCTTAGGGGTGGGGCGTGGACTTTGTCTACAGGGTACAGGGGGGGGGTACATTTGAAACATTGGTAAGTCATCACAAGCACTAAATGTAAAACCAGCTGCTGCTACTTTCATGGCCCACAGTATTACAGCTGTCATTACTTGATTCTTCTGTTGCTTAGTTAGCAGATGAATCTCTTTTGAATGAAGACCCAGCAACAACATCGCCACCATCTTGTGATGTTGTAGGTTTATCCTTTGAAACATTGAAACACGTTTGAGTGCTGCTTGTGCTGATCTTCATCTTGGCAATGTCCTTATGCTTTTGGCCCTCAGCATGGCGCAATATCTGTACAGCACCAGTTTTGCCACATTGATTTTTTTTACTTAAAAAGCAGTAGCCAGAAAAGTCTGAGGAAGAGTATTTTGCACACCATGTTCTTAGCTGATGACCATTACAGTCTGTCTTTCCAAGCCACGAATGGTTAACATTTGACTTTCCGTGCGGCATTATTTCTGGTTAGTTTTGACAAACATGCATAGTTACACCCGTAAATACACGTACAATCTAGCTGAGAAACAAGCCTAACCCAAGCTTGCTACTAGATTGTTGTGCATTATTGTTAACATGACAATGAAATGATTTAATTTTTAAGACCTTTCATTTTCATGATTAATGACAAAATGCACAACCATCTGATGGATAGTGATGAAGCAATATCATATTTACAATGTTAGATTTTTGTTAAGTAACAATTAAAAGTTTGGAATCTAAATTAATAAGTCACTCTGCTGCAACTCTACTCAGACACAAGAGCAATTGGTCAATGCAGTGTTTGATACCCACAACTGCCAATGCTTTAATCACATTTCAATGTTTTATTTAAACCTAGTAAAATATTTGAATGATGACTTTGTTTTAAAAATTCAAGTAACATGTACAAATATGGTCTAATAGATCATATATAGAAGATAATACAAACACAAATGAAACCAATAAAACATATGTTCTTTTGAATCAGTACAGCATGGCAACTGTGGAATCCCTCAGCTAATGCATCATTGGGAATATTTATAAACCTAATAAGCACACACATGGTTTGTTTTTAATATGTGTACATCTATTTATGTATTTAAGATAACAAAGAAAATTTAATGCCTAATAATATATATCTTTTTATTACTTTAAATTAATACAAAAACAATCATAGCTTTCAATGGTGTATGTTTCAGGAATTCCATTGCCAACTTATACAGATGATGTTAAGGCGAAGGACAGATGAAACCAACCTGTTATAATGATAATGACATCTATAGACTGTGTTTACCAGTGATACCATATTCACCATTTTAACTTTAAAATAATTTTATGATTGAAATAGCACTTATGTCTTTAAATGCTTTGTGCATAGTTTCCCTGTCTTTGTGGCCTTTTTATGCTTATGCAGCTGAAGTTGGTTTAAATTGCATGTTTTTTGTCTGACAACACTTTTTGTTCCAAACTTTTCCCCCTAAACATAACTCTTTTTCTGAAGACCAGTTTAATATTTGTCCATAATATTCATGTTCTAGACTCTAAATGCATTTTAAGCTTAATGTAAAGATTTTCTCCTTTTTTGATTGAAAGATCAAGTCTTATAAATCAAATAAATACAAATGTACATTGTACATATAGCACCCCAGTTAATGAACATTTGTTAACAAAACTTGCAATGTTAGAAAATGCACTTCTTTGATACCATGAACATATTGGTTGCTGTGTTTTGGTGAAATTGTACTTGTACTCTTTTTCTTTTCTTATATATATCACAATAATGTCTATATTTAATTTTACATTTTTGCATACTGTATTTAAAATGTAATGTTCAAACTGTACAATGAAATATCTAAATGATTTTGATACGGAAGCAACAAAATGTGACTATACATGTATCTTTCAAATTATATACTGTATTTTGTACTCTCTACATTAATTTATACATGTAGTGCAGTACTGCAAAGAAAAGGTACTTGGGCATTTCATTTCCATAGTAACATATCATTCATTTGAAGTGTTGTTTTGAAGACATAATTTGCTTTTAAGATTTTGTGATCTGATATGCATATTGCTTTGAACCAAAAAAAGCAGTCTCTTCAGTTTAAAATATTGCGTCATTAATCTCCATTTTTATTAGTTGACTGTAACCTTAAATTTGGCTATCACCAATATGATATTTCAATGTAATTGTTTTTTTCTTTCTGTTCATCCCAATTTTAATTTATTCCGTGCAATATATGAATAGTTGTATGCTGATGACAGATATTTAGTTCCAAGTTCTAAAAGAATAAATTGTCATATACACAATATGACATTTTTGTTTTAATAAAGGTTGTCATGGTAACTTATCACCCATATCATTTAGTTTTAACATATGAATGACCTTCACTACCTAACTATGATATGAAGTCATTTTATCCTTTAATTTAAATAGAAAAATGATCTATTTAAATGCAATACATGTAATAATTACCATGAACATTAAACATGCAATTTTAATAGTGTTGTGTAACCTTAAAATGCATTAATAAAAGATGAGAATGTTGTATTTGTTAATATTTTTTACTTACTACACAATATACTAACAGTAACATGCATTAGAGTTTCTTTAAAGGCAATATTTAAACAAAAATGAGCATTGCTTCATATGACTATTTTTAGCACAAAAATTTGGAAAATTGAAAAATTCAAAGGGAGACAACTCCGTCAAATGAGCAAGGACATAAAAAAGCATATCTGAACTTGTCTCTTCATAAGCTTTAAAATGATATATAACATGACATCATTCTAAGAAGACAAAAAATGCGTTGTTGTTGCTACCTAATTTAGACATTAATAAGCACTTGGCAGTGTCAAACTAGACTGAAGCATCCAATCATTTACAAGAGGAACATGGAAAATATAAAATAGTAGTTATTTAAACAATCAGTACAGTTCCATGTATTCACCTCATAGCCAGAATTTTGCTGAATGTTTTGCCATGAGTCTTTCAAGGATGGACATCACAAGGACACACACCTGAACTACTCATCAATTGCAACTGAAAATACAAACGAAATACCATTTAAAATATTTTCTTTTTTCATTTCATTTCAAAATGAAAAAGTAGGGATAATAGATCATAATAGGGCTATTTCAGAAAAAAGTGGGTCAAAGTAGGGATCAAAAGAAAAAAGTAGGGAAAAGTATGGATCTGTAGAAAGCCTGTTTGTGCTATTTTCCCATTTGCCTCTCTACATTTCTTTTCAAGCTGTTGTAGACATTCTGTCATCACCAACAACATGTCTTTGTATATACATGTACACTTTGTTCTGTGAAACATGTTGGTATTGTGAAATATTGTATATGAAACTGGAAATAAAAAAAACAGAAAACTGCGAACTAATGAATGATATATTGGCATTAAATTAATTAAATGTTTATCCTATTTTTAAAATTTAAGTACATTCTAAATTCAGTGTATAGAAAAAAATGTTTAATTTCAAAATCAGGCTATTTGTAGGAAATTATATAATGTGTTGCTTTATAATTGAATTGTAAACGAGGACAAAAACAATTGTAATCAGGATTAGGTGTCATAAAATGACAAACAATTGTATGACCATGAGGGTGACTCCTCCTGGGCACTTTTTGGAATGCAGTATACATGTCGATTTAGACAATACGCAGTACACAGAATGCTGGTCGGTAGCACTAGCGGATCCAAGGGGCGGCAACCCCCCCCCCGCCCCTAACGACCGCAAACCTACGATTGTTTATGCCAAAAACGCTCAATTTCCTCAAGTTTTGTCTCGCGCTTCGTTCGCGATTCATTTTTAATACCAAGTTTTAAAATAAATATGGCCAGCACATGCTAAAACTAAATTTAATAACAGTCACCCCTCCCGGTTAAATACTGGAATCCGCCACTGCTGCGCAGTACACAATATTTCTGTTATTTTTGTACACAGACCTCAAAATTACAATAAATATTTTCTAAAAGAAATCTGATAACTCCGACATATGACTTAGATTATAGCTCACTATTGTTTTACGTGCTAATGCTGCTTACATTTGTTTGACCTAAATAACAATAACATGGATGTTTACTATTGAATGGGTTTGGTCCCCAATCGATCGAGTTTGCCTATTGACAAACTAAACCAGTTCAAGTAAGTATCAGTTGGAAAGTTCAATTTAATTTAAAATTGATATTGTTTAAACTGCTGAATAAGCACTTAAACTTACCATGAATTTGATTCCAAGTATCAATAGTTTTAAAACAAGCTAAATTAATAACATCTGACGTGTTCAAGCATATTGGCCATACTCTCGTGAGAGTAGCAATCGTGTGACAAAATAGATCACGTGATTTGGGGAAGTTACGGGCTACTTTCGTTTTCAAAATGAAAGATACATAGAAAAAGAAAGTACACACAGTTAGAGTAAAAAACAACACTAAATGCAATTGAAACACGAACCGTGGTTTATTACTAACTTTATTATCTGCCCTATTTCAAAATTTATAACAATTCTTAGTATAAAGAGCTAATTTTGAACATTTTTAAACAAAGAATAGCACAAATATCGAAATAACGAACCTTATTTAATACATCTCTGTATTTTAAATACATTTCTAAGTGACGGACCCAGGATGGGACCTTACGGGGGGACGTGGACTTTGTCAACGGGGGTGCGGGGGTAGTGTCTAAAAATCTTAAATCATAGGTCCGCGGCCGTTAGGGGGACTGCACTGGATCCGCTAGTGTCACTGTGCAAACACAAATAACCATAATATTGCATCATGGTTTATAGTTCAAAGTTTGTTCACTTAACCTAACCACGTAACAGGACAGACGTTTCAAAGCATAGAGTCCATCTACAGACAGGTTTCTGTAAAGGCAACATAATGTATATTTAAAAAAAATCCGATGTTATTGTTTTTGTTGTTGTTTTTTGTTAGTTATATTGCTTTTATCAAATATTTCGAGCATTTTAAATAACATGATTATACCGTCACTACAGTGGAAAAACAGTTGGTAAAACACAGTAAATATTTTCACTAATAAAACAACGTGTTATTCTATAGGAAATTTAGAAAGACTTCTGTACTTAATAACAATATTTTTTGTGATTTGTCAAACCGTGTATAATGTCGTTTAAGAAAAACCGTAATCGATTTAAATATAACAGATTTTTTTCTCGTATTTAAATCATACACCAGACTGAACCTTACAAAGAGTAAGTGTGACCGATGTATTAAACATATATGGTAAGTTAACAGGAATTCTATCAAAACATACAAACAGACTTATATGTGAAATGTTCGTTACTAACAGTGTAGTTTTACGTCTTGCACTCTTTCTTTAAAATGTACTCATCGTTGTTTTTTCTTTAACCGCTGACAATATGCTTTAAGAATTTCAAGCCTTGATTTCACAATACGTATAACAGAACAGAAAAAAAACAAATGCTGCAATGTTCGTTACTAATTTTGACATGTTCGTTATAAATTATTCACGAGACTATTACTATACACTAATAATGTTTAAAAGGTGGGTGTGCGCGCTGCTTAGAATAGTAACTATGTGTCTGTCAGTTTAACTATCAAAGACATGTTTCTGAAACTAACAATTGGCAGGAACGGAAAAATATTCTTTGGCTATACAGTGGTTTGAAACAAAACAAAGGTGCAGTAGAAAAAAGATGATTTCTGAAGAAATCATTGCTATGTTAACTTGAGAAATGGTTAAAAAGTGAAAATGAGGAAATACTAATAATTATTAACAGAAGAAACATCATAGTTTTAAGTTTGACTGGTGCAGCTGACATGCTCGTTACATTTTCGTAACGAACATGTCATACTTTTGTCATGCCCAGCATTTTGAACCTATGTAAGGTACATAAAACACATAACAAATTAAAAATTCAATCCAATGTTAATTGTTTAAGCAAACGGATATGTGTAAAAATAAGTAAACGTGCAGCTTAAATAAATTAAACTCATCGTCATATTGCAATATCTCATTTTAATTTCTGTAACGTGAATGTTGAACGATTCTGGAACCCATTTGGGGAATAATTTAATCAATTTAATAACGCTATAATCAAAGAGACATAAAAACTGCACCTTACCGTGAAAAACATGCAATATCATTTTTTCAGTCACGAACATGTCGGTAACGAACACTTCAAATTATGAGGTTTTATTTGATACTCGTTTAGTAATTTTAAATGAATATGACGTTAATGTGTTCATTTGAAATAACAAGCAGAATAACTCATTTCAAACTAAGTTAATGACTCACAATGGGTACAGTATTTTAGAAACTTAATGTAACGAACATGTCAATTAGGGTCAAATTTAGTATACGTGTAAACTTTTACCTTTTATACTGTCCTTAGCTCTTCAGATCATTACTTGAATAAAGTCATTTATTATAAGTCTAACTGCCATAATGATAACCATACCGATACAATTGTATGTGTTTTCGGTAAACTACTGCCGTGTAAAAACTGAATAACAAACATTTCGTACAAAAAGAATGTTATAAACTCCAATAAGCTTAAACAATAATTCACAATTAAAATTGGTGGGAATTACGTATTTATGATTTATTACTGTAAGGTTCATTTTTCTGTATAACATTTAATACGTGCGCTAAATTGTTGTATTACCTATTTGCACATGTGTTTTAATGCACTGCCTATTGATCAGCGACAGTAACGAACATGTCAAAACATATTTCTTATGTTAAATGTTTCGTAAATTTGATGAGAAAACATTTTTTAAAGTGTACTTTAGAAGGACTACAGTAATAATTTGTTATAAGGTTGATGGACCAAGTTTTATCTCTAAAGAGACAGAGAATTACCCGGCGACATCAACAGCACCTGTTTATTTAAAATGAGTGGGAAAAAACTGTTAACAATATATTATAATCGTACTTACATATATTAGTTTTGTTTATACAGTTCCCACTATTTAGGTAAGTGTTGATTATCAGGTGTTTATAAGGCATGAATTGTCGCGGATCCAGGCTTTGTCCTTAGGGACTGTGGACTATGCCAACGGTGGAGGTGAGGTAGCAAATTATTGAAAGTGTCAACGGTTCAAGTTGTGTTTAGCATGTTTGCCGTGTTTTGCAAAGAATGGTATAAAAATTCAGGAAATTTGGCGTTTGGGCATACACAAATCAAAGGCCAGCGGTCGTTAGGGGGCGGGGACTGGATTCGCTAGTGGAATTTAACCACGGAACAAGTACGACGCTGTGTCTGTCCTCTTACACCAAATTAACGGGCGAGCATTTGCCTTTTGTATGCCGTAGGCAACCTGTCAAGACAATGGGGACGAAGATTTAATAGAATCACGAGTAAGCTACGAATCGCGGACAAAACCTAACCAGGACAATTCCCCTCCGTCATTTCAGCCAAAGACTCTCCCGTCTTTTGTCACCCCGGACAACTCCCCAAACTTTTTTTCCCACCACGGATAATTCCATTCACATCATTTTATCCACCCTGGAAATAATGAATTCCCCTAACTGCGAACAATTCCCCTCCCGTCATTTTCCACCCAAATCAATTCCTCTCTAAACCAACCCATTTACTTTCCATTCTAAAAATAAACTCTTAATAGATAAATATCGCATTTGTCTTGTTACGGGCACATTCGGTCGGAATTGCAAAAAATATGTCAACCTGCGATCTGCTTCAGCTCATATATTGTTCAATCAGGGCTCTCTGTGAACGGAACTTGACACTCTTTCATAATTGTATCGCTTATATCATGTCGTCCTCAATGCAGTAAAACGATCAGCCAGCGACGATCAATTATCAGTATTTTGTAAGCGTAATCAGATATCTATTTGCACAGGATCCTTTGTTAAATTGTTATAAAGAAAGGCATTTTAGACAGAGTATTAATTGCTTATTATGCCTAAGCAATTTCTTTACAAAAGCTAGACTATTCTTAAAGTTACGGCGAGTTAGAAATGAAGACGAAAATTACGCTAACGCTCGAAACGAAATATCTCGGCGATGCTAAAGTTGATCAACGTCTAAAATGTTTAAAATAATGTGAACTAAGGCACTGCCTCTTACGTGTTCACCGTTTCCGTACCACGTACCCTTTACACACTTTCATAATTTCTGAGGTATTCCCCGGACAATATTCAATCAGTAAAATTAACAACCCTAAACATATGAAAAGATGAGTGAGTGTTTTGTGCATTGCACTTCCCACTCAATGAAATCTACTTACTTCTAATTATGAAGTTAAATAAAGTTTATGATGGAAAATCTATATGCATTTAAAAAAGGGAGAATCCTGCGACAAAAAAATGAAAAGTGTAAGGGTTCGTGTGCCTCCTCACATTTATCAATGTAAACTTGACAACCTCAACAATCTACAATTCCTTTATTCTTTCAAATTTTAACTACTGTCAAGTTGTTGAGCCCCAGGTTCATGTAAGAACAACACGCAACGGGCTAAGCTCCTTCCGGTCAGGTGCTGCCAGACTCTGGAACTCCCTGCCACACCGGGGACCTGCCTCAACATGTTAGAGAACAGAGTAATGAAAACCAGTCAGGAGTCTGGTAGCATCCTGGGAGGGTGAGAGGTGTGCTTTTAGCTTCTGTTCAAATGTTTCATAGTTGCAATGTCGTTACATCCTATGTATTATGCTATAATATTCTTTTCTTCGCTGCTTAATGTTGTTATTATTACAAATGTATATGCTTTTGGTTTTCCTCTCTATCTTTTTAACTATATGTCCATACAGTTAAGTACTATTGTGTACTTAATATTACCAGCTTGCTTTGTATGTAAACCTGTTTGTTTTGTGCTACAACTCTGTCATGTGCTTTATCAGTGTTAACATCTAGCGTCACGACGTCGTCAAATTATAAAAAGCTGTTAAAATAAATGACAAACACTTCGACTGATTAAACAATTTCCAACGAATATTAAAAGAGATTGTATGTACTTAAAGCAAATTCTTTGTAGAATAATATTATATAAAAATTTCATATATTTAAATCAAATTTATATCTGAAAATCCTTTGTTAATGGCGTGCGATGACCGAAAAATATGGTGTAACGCGTTACATTGTCTTCCCGACGGTCGCCGTATCCCGCTTATATATTTTTTAATTTTGGAAATAAATACGGGAAGAAAAGTAAGACGTCAAATAGATAATGGCGCGTACTGACGTCGTTTTTCAAGCAGATCTGGCGTCAAAATCCGAAGTTAAACAAGGCGAAAGAAAATGGCGGAAAGTGTAACGCTGCATAAAATATGAGTAAAAATTGAAAAAGACAAAATGAAATCACCAAAAACAGGTATTTTTTTATAATTGTTTTTTAATGTGAATATATGTACAAAATGCACATTGTCTGTACTTTCAGCTAACGTTGTTTTAATGTGTCTACCCCTAGAAACATTAAAAATAACTATATCATTTTGATTACTTATAAAATGTCAATGTTTGGTAAAATATGAATATCTTTGTCGCAACTGTAAGTTCTTCGAAAATTTTCACAATGTTTCCATTGTCCGATTACAAAAATATTAATATGATAAAAATGCACATTCATTTGACTCATAAAATGCCGAA
>Ga0224511_10005095_pt1 | contig 10198 bp, 4 predicted proteins | sample SF_May12_sed_USG_2_FD_169988 | JGI IMG/M metagenome (GOLD analysis project Ga0224511, IMG submission 169988) | Sediment microbial communities from San Francisco Bay, California, United States - SF_May12_sed_USGS_8_1 | ecosystem: Environmental > Aquatic > Marine > Sediment | place: USA... | reverse complement strand
TTTTACGTGTATTTCGCGGCGATCCCACAGCGCGCTGACATGGTTTTAGAACGCTGTACAAACGCTGTGGCAACGCCGTTTGGTGTGACAGGGGCTTAATAAGTGGTTTGTCCATAACTTAAATCAAGCAAGTGCATTTTACCTGTATAATTTCACAACTGTTGCATTTAACTTGCCTAAAAAAGAACTAACCTTATCACAAACACCCTCACTAATCGCAATGTTGTCAAGAGCGATGTCTCCCCTCTTCATTTTGGCAATGAACTCCAACTGAAGATGTTATAAATTGTTATGCGTTGCATGGTCTATAGTTTAAAATGAAAAAAAAGATGAATAGGGTATTTATATTTATACTTGGAAAAACATTAACCCAACTAACCACAAACCTGATACGCACATACACACACGTGACTGCAAACCGTAGGGATGTTCCTTTAATGGCCTTTTAACCTAACAATGTTATATTACGGCGGTCTACAAGTCTTTTTAACTAAAACACGTAAATCGCCTCGGCTAAAAAAACAACAATGTTTACGTGAAAAGTTCCGTTGATGTTTGTCTGTGTTCCCTTTTTGTTTAGTTCTATTCGTTGAGTTCGCCACGTCTTGCTCTGGTGCCCGGTTCTGCCCCAAAGAGGTTTATTGGCATTTTCTTTCGATTTAATTATTTGTCGCAGCTCAAGTGTCCCTACTGAGTCTCCATTCATGAAGTACGAGAAAGACAAACAAAATTGTTTGCTGACATCATATTCTTTTGAGAACATCTTTATGATATCACCATCATTTGTATTGTCTGTTGCGTCTGCCAGAAGGTAAGTACCTGCTCAACAAAACATTCGTGATTTTGATTAAAAGAGCCCAGGAAATTGCTTTGACAAGACATTTTTTGTCAGATGTGCATCCTTTGTTATGGGCGACTTATGTTAAAGTTTTTCTCACAAGAATGTGGTTACATGTTTAATATTACTTTTAACACCATCACACATCGGGTAACTACAAATTTTTCAAATACAAATGCAATAAAATGACTGTGATACAACTCTGAATCAGAAACGCATACTAGTATAAAATTATGTCATTTAAAAAGAATTTATGTTATAATACATAAGAGATATAAAACACAGTTTACCGGCGCCACTGCAGGAGTTGTCTCCCTTAGGGCCGGTCCGGCTACCGGAAACTCCATGATGTATTGCCCAAACCAGGCCTTTTCTTGCATGATCATCCAATTTATAAAACCAGTCACAAAATTCTCCCTTCTTATTTTCACAAAGTTCTTTCTTTTCGTCTGTAGTATCGGCTAAACCTGGAAACGGCGTTGTTTTTTTATACAAAACATCAATAATGTAAATGTTAATTAATTATTATATATAAGTAAAATAAAAGTTGTGATAAGTGATTTCATTTTTATGTAGGGTGTCTTATCACTTACACCAAAACACACTTACTTATAAACGGTGTTTTAAGTATGATTTTTTCACACATAAATATTACTTTTGAAAACAAATTGTGGCATGTTTTAGTTTGTACTAAAGTCAATTATATTGTAAAGAAAATGTGTAAGCGATCAGTAATACTGTTTAAATAATTTATTTTGGTACATATGCATATAACTACCGACTTATTATTAAAGTTTTATTAAAGTTGTGCTTATGTATAAGCAAAGGTCATACTTGTATGTGTTTTATTTATGAACAAATGGGCTGTGTTTAAATGCGCATTGTATGATATATAAAAATATCATATACTATGGGTTTAAACACAGCAGCCATTTTAATTATAAGTAAAACTAAAACAATTTAATAAACAATAAAAGCGCACATAAACCAAGAAAGATGCTATATCTGACGTTGTTTGATACACATTATTACTATTTAAACATGCATTGTAACATGTTCTTGTGTTTTATTCATTAAAAAGTACGAACTAATTAAACAGCATAGTGTTACAATTAAAAATTTGCTACTATGGTAATGCATGTGTTAACCTCTACTGCCTATATGGCTTAATTTGATAAGAATTGTGTACATCTTACTTGGAAGATAACAACACGAGCCCACAAGCAAATATACGCAGATGACAAGCATTCTGTGTCTGTGTGTTACCAAAATTATAATCCTGCTTGTGCAAATTGAATGGCAGAAGTGACTGCTGGAAAGTTGTAGGCTTTAAAATAAAAAGTAATCGTAAATCATCAAATTTGATCTATTTCCGATTGGCTGCAGCTTATCCTCAACTTACCTCAAGTACTATTGCAATTCTTGCTAGTGGCAATAGCGTTTCTTTTTTACACACAATCAACAGATGACTCTTCTAATATTTGGAACAAGTAATACGTCTTCAATTTGTCTGTAGAGCGGTTTGATAATGTAATAATACTTTAAAAGATAATATTATTTATGTTTTATCTTGTCCGATAAACGGATGAATTAAAGCATTAAGGGCAAGTTTAAACACAATTATATACAAGCCTACAGAAGCGTATCCGGGCCTCCACTTATCTAAAAAAATTCACATCATTGTAACTTGCTCTCTCTCGAATTGACAAAAAAACATCGCATGAAGTCGTAATGATTTATACGTTATACGTAGAATTTTTTAATAATAGCAAAACAAATTGTCAATTTGCGAGTAACGTCTTTGCGTCTTACTGAATAGTAATTATTTTCGATTAGATTTTTGTCGAAGAGACAAAAGCATCAAGCATATCGAGAAAAGTTAAGTTGTCAGTAAATTTTATTGAGATGTGCAAAATCATCTTATCATTACGAATAAAAAAACAACACCTCATCAACTGGATGCCCGGATACGCTTCCGTACAAGCTGTAGTACTATGAATATCTTTTAAAATAAACTTTAAATAACTTCAAGGGACAACTTCGGTACTATTATGATATGTAAGATAAACATTGACATTATTTATCGCAGCTATTTTAAAATCGTAAAAGCTCCTTCATGTCTAAAGACAAGTTTAAAACCAAAAACTGCCACTCGTATCTATTTTCAAGTATGTTATTCACTGATACATTACGGGATGGTTGTCTGTAGTATGACATTTAACTCTGATTTACATAAAATTCTAGTACAGTACTACTCCCTCTGTTTAATGAGTGTTCAAACTTGTCATACATGTTTTTGAATCAATACAAGTATCTGAGCAGGGCTTGAATGTAATTATATGTTAAAGGCAGATAAATTGAGAGTATGTGAATGCAATACTTATTACAATATAAACTATTGACCTATCGACAGACCGCCCTCCTGTCCTGGTCTTCATGATTTACGCATCGCTTGTCTGAATACTTATTATAATATGAAAGCCATATCGCTCCATTATAATATTACTGACCAATTATCAGACTAGGTGATGGTGATAGCGATTTGCGTAGGCATGATTGACAAGTGAATACAATAGATGGCCCGACAAAGCTGGTCCGTCAAGACGCCATTTTGGGCGGGCTGTCGATAGATCAATTCTCAATTACCTCTACTTGATTATGACACCATTTTAAATATATGTTTGTATTTTTTTGCAATAGTGAATTTAAATTAGAAATCTAATTATATAACTTCACATCGCGTATTTTGAGTACATATTTGGGTGTATATTTAGAGTTTGTTGTTTAAACAGAATCTGTAACATTACATCTCTACATACATTGAACGGTTATAAAATGAACATGCATTGCAGATGACTCCGACAATAGAAATGGTGAATGTTTATATGAGAACATATAAGTTGATTTTTTATTTTTATTTCATTTCTTCAGTTCAATGTAGTGATTACCTTTTAACTTCAAATGGGTATGCAAACCAACTTGGCCCTTTGATCCAGAAGTATTTTACCTAAGAAGGGTGAACTTTAGATCACTTATTAGAGTCGAAGAAGTGGTTTGGTTGTCTAAGGTCAACGAGTTTTTGTTTTCTTTTAACTACATTTTTTTAAACTGATAAAATTTATAAATCCAGACAGATTATACACAAACATCACATACTTTAGAAGGCACAAGAAAATAATGGTCACAAATTATACATTAATTAGTTTTATGGTTTGGCTGTCGAAGGGAACGCGACTCTATTTCAAAACAAGAAGACATTTCCGTTTCGTATGAGTGTTGTCCCTTTATCCTATGAAAAAGTAATCGTTATTATAAAACAAAATGCTATGTGATGCGGAAATGGATTTTGACTGTGTGTATAGTTCTTCGTCTGTATATTTTACAAGAAGAGGACTGCCCGGTACCCTGGAGCACTCACATACTTCAAATTGTGCTTCTGGGATGGACAGCACTGTGACCTTTTAACCAATTTCTGGCATACTTTTTGTCCATCTACAATGTGAGGTAGTAGTGTGCAGATTTTCAGGGACTTATTGTCAAGTTAATTATTTATTTTATGTAAATGTGTGTCTTTTAACCTACGTCTAAACGATGTTTTTAAAAAGGGATAAAAAATAATGCTCTTTTCAGAAAGGGGAGGTCATTTCATAATATATATGGGCATTTCTAAGTTAACTTTGGATGATTAAAGAAGGAAACATGTTGTTGAAAGAACGTTTACCACATGTGATAAAACTCAATTTAATAAAATGTGTTTTTAATCCTTTCAATAAAACATGTTTAAGCATAATTGCGTAATTAATGATCTTAAGTATTAGCCTACTATATACTGTAAAAGAAACAGCAGTGTTTTCCCAACGATCACCGTTTTGTAAATCTTTAAAACCTCGTGGACGTGTGTCCATATAACACAACACATTCACGCTGGACACAAAATTGACTTTTGACCCCCACGTGTGACCGTGGCACATTAACATTGAACATTAGGTAAGTTTGATTTATGTGAGTTATCCATAACAAACACTAGTCAACTAAAAGCAACTATTTCACCGTTAAGGACAGCGTTTTCCAGTGGTTAACACGCTGGACGTTAAATCTCTGCGGGCCTACTTGCACGGGTTCGAAACCACTAGTGACTATGTTTTTCTTTCTTTCATTTTTATTAAATACACGTTTCGCTAACTTAAATTGAGCGCCGACAATGTTTTTTTCTTCAAATTAGTTCTTGTAACTTTATTGTGTACACCTGACACATCATGACACACAACTGACAGACATACAGTGAAATGACGGACAAACACGGGCAAATCTATACCCCAAATAGTGATGGAGGCATAATAACGCATCCGATAACCGTAATGCTATTTAAGGAGAAAAGAATACCGATACGATTTACTATTGTTTAACATCCTTATAAGTGTTTCATGATAACCTGTTGGCACCATAAAATCTGTCAGTGACGTGTCATATGCCGTTTTTTTGCTCTTGTCTGGTGACTTCACAGACGACAAACAACGGCCAGCAAAGTATTTTTTTATTTGTCGCAATTAAAGATTACATTTCCTTAAATGTAAACCAAAAGTGTGATATCATTCTCTCTACTACATTTTCACATTTTATCGTGGTAACATTGAATAAGAACTCGCCACAAGTTTTATGCGTATAGATTTATAGCGTCAGTTACATGCGAATATCTACGTAGATCTACACACTTAGTATCTTTGTTTTGTGAAGTCATCTTAGTATTTATAGATCTAAAAAAGGTGTTTTGTCCATCCTATTTGCATTATGTTATGAAATGTAGCTATAAAAATAATTTACGAACGCTGAGTATGCTCAGTCTGTATTTTTCATAATTTATATTCAACATAACCTCTGATTGTAAGTGTTGTGTCAACGATAATTAAATAATGATCAACGCAATGAAGAAGAAGCTCTTTATTGAAAAAACTACATTATTCAGTAATACAATACTTTTTATAATACATATGTCTATTTATAATAATATAACGCATTCAATATTAAACATCAAAACAATCAATATATATTAAATTTTGCTGAGCGTCAATAGTTTAGCAAGTTCATATAGTGGGTTATAATTATTTTGTGTGTGTTTAAAAGATACACAAGACATTGATAAAAACCCTTTATTTCTGACTTAAGTGTTTGAGATGTTGCTCAAATGTTCTTGTTTTTAGTGTCTTATGTTTTTGATAATTTGATAAGAATGCTTTGTAAAAATAACAAAAATAGTTGATTTGCATTTCTTCTTTGATTCTCGTATTAATAACAGCAACCAATTCCTAAACTGCTAAACTTTTGACTCTCAGTATATTTAGTCAAATATTCAACCTTTGATGATACTAAATTACTATATAGCAAGCGTAACTTAACACCGACTTCAAATTTATGCAAGCATATTATTATTTTATAACGCAAGATTAGTTATCGATACTAAAACAATGATTTTAAGAAATGAACCATTCTGCATTTTTCAAAACTCCTCCCCTTCATGTTATTTTTATTTAATATGCGTATCGCAAATTGGATGTATGTTTTTGTGAGTTAACTATGCAAGATTATCATCTTATAATCGTAGTCTTAAGCCATGAGGGTGAAATCCCCCGCCCTGTAATACTGTTTTGTTTTAACCCAGTGTATTGCATTTCGTGCCTTTTCGGTTCTTGAAACATTTATCAAAACAATCACCATTATTTTCTGTACAACAACTTGTACCGCTATATTTTTGAACATCAGATGTGCAAAGCCCCCAATTATCTTCCTCGTTAGCCATTTTTCTCATGCGGGTTATAAGGCGCACCGCCCTGCACTTAACCTGACAATACCACTTGCTATACAACATGTCACCTGCCGCCTTCATCCAGTCCCTTGTTGCAAGACCTTCAGTCAAGCCAGTGAACTGATCCAGTTTGCCGCCAAGATTGAACGCCATGTTGACCATAATCTCCTTGACTTCTCCCGGCCAGGAAAAACAGTATGGGGCGTAGAGGCTATTTACAAGGTCCTCGTGTTTCTAAAATGACAAATGAATAGTGATTTAAGTTATAAATAGTATACTTTACTTATATATATACTGCCTGTATGCACTTGCTTCCGTGCTCGCGTTCGTGCGTTTGTGTCAGCGCAATGGTGTGTGTTCATTTAACTTTATGAATGTCGTAGCTGTTTTCAGAATATCATTTATGTACAATAATATTTTTTTAGTCATGTTCTAAAACAACCAATCATGTTGAAATCACAATCTGAAAAGTACCATTTCCTTTGTAATAAAACATAAAAATAATTAGTAATTAGTCATTAATTAGGCAAAACAATAAAAAAATGCGGTCGAACAGAACCCTAAATATACAAAGAATATTCACGCCGGTAAACTAATGTTTTAATCCCAAAGTGTTCTGCTTTAAATAATTTCAAACCGATAGGCAAATATCAATACACATGAATGTCATTTATTTAGAATGTGTTGTTTTGAAAGCTGAAATAAATTCCGACTTTCGAAAATAGATACTTTTGTTGTAAATTTCTGAATGGCAATGCAAACTAATACTTATTGGGGCTGCACACCTTTGTTAACTGGTCGTGGTTTATGGGGTGATTGTGAGGTTAGATAAAAGAACATCAATATATTGACAGGTTAATTGTTATACGTCTTAGTTTCTACTTATTTTTCAAATATAAAACTCTAAGATTGCCTAAATAATTGATTGGACCACCCACCTGTAAATATTGAAGTAAACTAATTTTGTTTGTGTAGATGAAAATGTATTTTTTGTGCTAATTACTTGAAAATGCAATAGATTTGCAACAAATAAATGAGGCAATACAGGTCTCTTAAAATGTTTATTCATCTACATGACCAAAAGGTGTTCATATGTTTTCAAGATTTTAAAAATAAATAACATTGAATTATAGGTACACAATTGATATTCAGAAATGACTCTGCACCTTAACTTCGCCTTTGTGCATATGTGGCTCTGTAAAGCAAGTCAGGTTGACATTTGATGATAAGTTCTACATGTACATAACACAGTTTGGTTAAGGTAGCTATTTAACGAACAAATCTGTATATTGGTTAAGAGGAGGCTCGCTCACTTCGTTCGCTCCGCTCCCTTTTAACCATTAAGACTTTTCATTTTATGTTCTATTTAAAGTCCACACAAATACCACACGGTCAGCAATGAGTAGTTTTGTGAAGGTAAAGAGATAACTTTTAAATATATTTTCTATTTCTAGTTGTTTGAATGCGCGACCAGGAACTCGTCAAAATTCGTGTAAACATCATAACTACGCAATCTGCTTCCGCGTCATTCGCATATAGTATGGGTGAGCCTTTGACTGACACAATTGCAAACTACTACATTAAGCCAATTATTGTGGTAAATAGAATTTTGCTACTGTGTAAATAAAAAGTATTGGCAGACGTATGTATTAAAACTAATAAAAATGTTACTGTGCATGTAAGTCTAGATATTTATTGATTTATATCCCAATATTGCGTAAGAAAAAAAGAAAAAAAATGTAGGGCCCGTACAGAAGTTAATGTGTTTGGAAAGATAAACTTGGTTTAAGAGAGACCGACCGTTAGGAAGAGTGATCATCCTTTCATCCAACACAAAACTCCCTTAGGGTTCCACGCCCGCCCACGACCCCAAATAATTTATTTCTTACAAATATTGTTCATGCATGGACGACTCTTATATATAACCTACCTAGCCAAGATATGCTGCGTCCGTGATCTGTTTTTAAGGAGTTTTGTGTTGGATAAAAGTATGACCAGCCTTCGCCTTTCCTTCTAAAAAGGTAAATCTCGCTTAATCAATCAATTTCGTATCACCACGTTTAGCAAAATGCTTTAAAAATTTAACATCGTTGCTTGGCATGTATTAAAATTAAATCTGTGAAAGTATTGTTCTAAATGGTGTATTATTCAAAACGAGTTCCCGCAAAACGTGTACGTCAGTTTACTTGTGTATTTTGATACCAGATATACATAAATATCTCTCTGAATTAATGTATGTACAATATTTATTAGAATTTTGTTTATTTTTTTGTTCACAATTTAATAAAACTGGCAACAAATCTTGTCAACAATAGGCTACCAATTGTGCAAATGTTATGTACATACATCAAAAGATGTGCAGTTTTTTCTAACACTGTGTTTTAATAATTATACGGGCCATTTTGTCATGGTGCCCTTAAACTTGACATGTCTACATTGTCTGCAACATTCTTTCTTTAAACGTCAATTGATATCAATAATATCTAACTACACGAACGGTAGCCAGAGAAAATCTATAATAGGACTGCCCAGCTAATAATGAAACACAATGATTAATTTAGCAAATTGGACTTTCCTGTCAAACTGAGATGGGACCTTTTGTCCACCCTGTAAAATTGGCTGGGACCTTTTTTTGCATGGGACCATTTGTCGCACAGTCGCCGCCCACGTGTTATATAACAGAGACACCGAAGTGTATTGTTTCCATGTGATCACGAGACTGGGCTGGGTAGACAGCATGGTCGCTGTTGGCAGGTCAAACTGCTATTTGGAAATGCAAAATGGTCGTCTCTGTGCGGAGTTGGTCTTTATTTGGACGTACAATATATAGCAATTTTGTTCCGGAGTAATTAGCAACGGTCATCATGTGCTGGTGGCCGCTATTTAAAGGTTGTCGCTCAAGTAGGGTTTGACTGCTCATATTCATATTTTATTATTTTCTTAAGCAATAGGTGCTGATTTCCTAATGCTTAAAATTTAAGGGTATGTTTTGGACAACCCGACCATACCTAGGAAATGGCTGATACGCCACAGTTTTTGTTTGTCTTTAATATTCTTTTTTATTTCAGGACAAGATGGCATTTTAGGCTTTAGTGAAAAGCAATGCTAAAGCATAATTATATCTTTTTTTCAGTACTTTTTTCAGTGTTTTATCTACCTTTAAATCCTTTTCAAAGATGCATTCGAGTCTTCCTTTGTCGACAGGTGTTTTCTCAGGCTTGTTGAATTCCGGATCGCTGTTTATTATTAAATGTCCATACCCGAATGTAGGTTTACCTAAACTATCGAGGTAGATGTAGTCACGATAGCCCTCGTCTATTTTGAGTTGTTCTCTTATGTTATGATATTGCCTTGCATTTAGAAGACTGACATCTGCCTGAAAAAAGTAAGTTTGTTTACTTTATGGTCTGTTGTTTAGTACTGCTTAGTACTGTTGTTATATATATATAAAGAAATTATTAAAAAAACACATCATCAATAAAACATGACAATAACAAAAAAATAGCCCTGATGATGCGTTTTTTTTAATAATTTCTTTATATTTATCCTTGGACCGGTAC
>Ga0224511_10005094_pt1 | contig 10198 bp, 7 predicted proteins | sample SF_May12_sed_USG_2_FD_169988 | JGI IMG/M metagenome (GOLD analysis project Ga0224511, IMG submission 169988) | Sediment microbial communities from San Francisco Bay, California, United States - SF_May12_sed_USGS_8_1 | ecosystem: Environmental > Aquatic > Marine > Sediment | place: USA... | reverse complement strand
AGAGCAATGCAGAAAACAGGAGTTACATGAGATATTATAAGCTAGTCATAAACGTGTACTATCTTCAGTGAAAGACAGGAATAGAGGCAAACTTACGACCAGATAGATAATATGGGGCAACTGCTCTGGCGTGATTTTTTTATACAAGCTGGCGAGGCAAAGCGGCGTGGTCAAGTAGGAGGGAACCCATTGATCAGCAGTAGAGCATGAGTCTCGCTTCGCCCAGTCTCGGTATCATATTTGAGATCATTATTCTTGCAGTCAAAAATGTGATTACAGAGGGCGCTTCTCATTTGGAAGTACTAAGCCTCTACTCGCGAATTATTACATTGATAAGGAACCCTCGAAGTATAAACGTGGTGGTATTGTTTAGCACGCGATCTGAATAGCAAACACGTCTCTGCTGTGCGGCTAGCTTAGGCTCGACTCAACAAAAATAGCAAAACACTAGTCAACTACTCATGGAATAAACTGAAGAGCCCTAACTAATGTACCTTTGGACAGACAGGCGACACCGATTGGCTCATTGAGTTTTCTGTGGCAGGTATATGATTGGTCCACGAGAAAGAGAGCTGGATTTGTATTGGTGCATTCTATGCCTCCCGGAATGGGAGAAGGAATCATCAGAAAACCTACGGAAGAAAGGTTGTCACGAATGTGTTGTTTATTTGCGTGACTAGCTCAGCCTAGATTGAAAAAATCGTCAGCCTTCAGAATTATGAGTGAAAAACATGGTGATTACAGTGGTTCTCTTGTGGTCACTTTTTAGCACCGAACCGGGGGTGTAACTCTTGACACGCCGTACTGAGAGCGCGGTGTCCAACGTATGAATGTCATGTTTTGATAGGGCTGAAGTGAGACCGCAACATCAACCAACAAGGAAAAACAACTCCGCGTTAAAACCCATATTTTAATCCGGGATAAATCTTAGGCTAGACCACTTGGTTCAGCTTCACTATATAGATCTCACACGATCCCCAGCTCCTACTGATGCGGAACAAGCTTCGGGCTCAGAAGGTCCACCGAGCATTTGAATAGAACAATTCAAACAGTAATCACGGCGGCATAGACCGAGGAAGCTCAGCCTCGCATAGGTGATTGAAATGCACAGTTCAGATGCACTGGAACCAATGATATGATGCAGCTGTGAGCTCAGCCTCTGAGAAGCCTTCATTTGGGCTCAACAGTCGGTATCATCGGAGTCAAGTGAAAGTTGATTGGGTTGAAGTGACAGTGTAATGGATAGCGTACTGGGCCTTGAACAGGTGTCCCTGGTTCGATTCTTAGATCAGGCAAAAACTATGTCTTTCGCGACACCCTCGTTGGTTTCAGATCTCGACGTTAAATAAAGCAGACCCTTCCATAGAGTTACCTTAGTTACATAGAGTTATCTATGGGCACAAACAGAGAGTCCCCTAAGGAAACCATGTATCAAAGACTCAGTAAGGCGATTTCTGCACCACTCCCGACACACTGGTCGGTATGTAAAAGAGAGAAGAAAGACTGTTGGCTGGGTAGTAATACCTTGTAGATTGTAAGGAGAAGTCACTGTAGTGATTTGATCTCCGACTCTATAATTCTGTCCAGAAGGAACACCGGCATCTGGGATGTTCTGCATGTAAGAATATCCACCGTACGCCTTATCCAGTTTCTCAAACACCACTTGATCAGTGATCAGCTGAGGCTGGCTGTTATAATTCCTCTCCGATGTTGAATCGGCTAAAACGGAGAAATTTGATTCAATGATGGCAGTGAAGGAACCATACTGGGTTATTGCATTTTCCGATTACACCAATTCTATAATATATATGTAACCAGTTTGTAGTCTAGTCATGATAGCTCAGTGGGATAGCTCACTGTCTGTCCTCCCTGTGGTGCTCTGTTCAAATGAATTAAACTGGCCCTGGGCATAGTTTTACTACACCGATCCTAAATGTAGCACAAACAGTTATGGAAAGAAAGATGCTAGGGGTCATATGGCAAGACCACGTCACAAACAAGTCCACCAAAGATCAAATTGAAACGGAAACAAGTTTGTCATGATAGCTCAGTGGGATAGCTCACTGTCTGTCCTCCCCGTGACCAGGGTTCAATTCCCAACCACAGCGGAGTATTCCAAGGGACTTTTCCCTGGCTGATCACACTCTACCAACCCGTCCTGGGCCAGCGTGGCAGAAAATGGCTCAATCTCCCCTCAATGACACCACACAACCTGTGGACAGCGAGGAGGAAGGCCGAAGTCCAACCACGGACAGACGATAGAAAAAACCCGGTTTGTAGGACAGTTACACCTCTGGCAGTGAATAGAAGACCTAAGACACAGAGGTAAATACCACAACTGAATCTGCAGCAGAATACTAGATAATTGGAAAAATGGCAACAGCCATGGCCCGTGATTCTTACACCCTGGGTTCAATTTGTGGCTATGCCGAGCTCTCGCTGTGAGTGTGAACGGTTCTAGTAATTCAGAGCACTGACCGCTCTAGATGGCCATGTATTCACAGAGAATAATTTTTTTCACAAGGGTTTTTCGCTGTATGGTGAAGACGCTGGTTGAAACCTTTGTTTTGTCACCAGTCACCGATTAGCATGGAGCACCACAAGCGGGACAGTATTAGACCTAACGCTCCTCCTCATAGTGAGGCTTGCTTTTGTTTTGAGCTAGGATGTGAGGAGCCCACGCTTACATGCAATGGCAGGTCACCGTGGCTGGGATCTGAACCCAGCTTCTCAAGGACACTTGGCATAGTGAAGAGCACGCACTTTTCTTCACACTTACCAATGATACAGATCTGATCGCCGTCTTCATAAGATTGAAACGGATGGTTCTCTCTGAAGAACACACTTTTTGATACGCAACGAATCGTGTCCGGGCTGATCGGACTTACTCCATCACATTGCGTAAAGGTCATGAGGTCAGCAGCTGAGCAATCGGGATCGCAGTAACAGTTAACATCGCATTTACGACCAGTGATATCACAGCTGCACGGAATGGCATTCCGAGATAGACCGGGGCACATGATGAAACCTGGATTAGTGTTTGCAGACCCGGTTCCACTCGCTGTTGTAGATGGTGAGGGCGTGGTTGGAGTCGTTGCACTTGTTATCACAACAGATTGTGTTTGGCCTGGAGTAGCGATGGTAGATGTAGTTGAATTGAATTGTGTATTGTTAGCCGTCGTATTGACAGAGATTGTTGTTTCATTTGAGGCAGTGGTTGAATTTAAAATACTCATCATGGTGGTGCCATTCTGATTCTGTGAGTTGACCCAACAAATAAATAAGGGGAGTAGAACTGTGGCTGTATAAAATCCCATTCTCAGGTTTGTTTCAGCTCAAGGCTTCAATTACTGAAAAAAACCAACCAAATGCTGTACACATATATTTGTATCATTATCAAACATGAGTCTGAGAGTTTGCTCAGTGGTAACCGTAACTGAGCAAGACTAAGACTAAGAGTAACTGTAAGAAGAGCAACAGGGTAATACTGACCAACACCAACACACTGTAACACTGATTTACAGTCACCAACAGTGACTGACTCTCAGTAGCTAGTTAAGTACCAACACTCAACAGTGGGTAGCGAGAAACTATGTACCCCGTACCCCTAGTACCTCTGAAATCAAGTACCCCGGACTCTCGAAACCGGGCACGCCGTACTGTTAAAACCATGTACCGTATACCCTAAGCTCGAAACTGTGTACCCAGTACCTTTAATTTTTTATGGAAGTACATGGTATCTAAGGTACTGGGTACACAGTTTCGAGCTTGGGGTATATAGTAACCGGTTCCGAGAGTACGGGGTCCATGGTTTCGAGAGTCCGGGGTACTTGGTTTCAGAGGTACTGGGGGTACAGGGCATGTAGTTTCGAGAGTCTGGGGTACTTGGTTTCAGAGGTACTGGGGGTACAGGGCATGTAGTTTCGAGAGTCTGGGGTACTTGGTTTCAGAGGTACTGGGGGTATGGGGCATGTAGTTTTTCACTGATAAAAAAGTGAAACAACCCCAACAATTACAATGTTTAAGAATTAAAGCGAAGGCCTTCTCTTTTCAGTATAACACAACATGAGAGAGACAAATAAAACAACTTTTGCGGTTTTTTAGATTTAGATTAAATATTTAAAACCGCTCTTGCTGGCATGGTTTTCGGCGGAGTGTGCCATAGAATAAAATGGGGAGAGAAAAAGGAACACCAAACTGTCACAGTCCCCAGCAAAATGCAAGCTGATTTCAACGCAAAAGGTAACAGTAACACTCACAGTAGCGGTTAGAACTGGTAGACAGAACACGCCTTCCATATCGCAGGTCGTGTGACATACCATGTTATATGCGAGCGGAGCGGTTGTTGAGTATCTGTATATAAATGAGTGAAAGAGCAGTATGAAAGGCCAGTGTGAATGATAATATAGCAGTTAGAAATGCGGTTACCGAGGACGCTTCTCAGTCGGAAGTACTAAACCTTACCCACGAATCATTACATCGATAAGGAACCTCCGAAGTATGAATGCGGCGGTATTTAGCCGTGCGATCTGGGTCAAATTAGTCAATTAGGTCACTTTTAGGCATGGCATCCAAAGCCTCTTCAAAACATGGGGAGAAAGTTGCACCGTTCGAGAAGTCTAAACTTCTTGCTCTCTTCGGAAATACCTTATCGGAGAGGTTACCTATACACATCCTTCGTATTTCACTATAGAAAACCACCGTTCTATACGTCACATGGCATACCGCGACGGTGGCACTGGAATGATGATTAACGTCAACGGTCTAGACTCTAGTCACTCACTGACAGTGACTCGGTCACAGTCACACTCGCAGTCACTCATTCACTGTGACTGACTCAGAGTCAGTCAGTCAGCGTCACTGACTCGTGACTGACTCACTGTCACACTCACTGACTGACTGAGTGCCAGACTCTGTCACTGAGTCAGACTCACTCAGTCAGTGTCACGGACGCAGTCTCACAGTCATTGCTCACTTCTCCGTCACTATATAATATTAGTCCGCCATTATTAAGTAGACTAATGACTGTCACTGTCAGTGTGCGTGTCACTCACTGAGGCAGTGAGTGACTGAGTCACTCACCTCACTGAGTCACTCCTCAGTCCTCAGTGATCAGACATCATTCCAGTGGCATAGTGTTAGTTACTGTATCATATCACTGCTCAGTCGCTGCTCAGTCACACACTGACAATGACACACTCACACAGTGACAGTGAGTGAATCATGATTCAGTCAGTGAATGTGACAGCCACATTCACAGTCACAGTCATTGAGTCACATTATTCGAAGTGTGGTGCTCACTCAGACTCACTCAGACACTGAGTTGACTTATCCACTTCAGTCACTCTCACTGAGCCTGAGAGTGACTGGATGAGTCAACTCAGTCTCAGTGACTGACTGAGTAACTGTAAGTCAGTAACTTAGGAACTAATAAGTAAGTAACTAGTAAGTAAGTGAGCAGTTGAGTTTATTTATGATTTTTGTCTCTCTCTGTCTATGAAGTATGATTGAATAATCCGAATGGGCGTCTGCCATCTAATGTAAATGAATCGTAAACTTTTATAATATCCCTCTCCAGGAAACTGCCCCTGGTGAATTCACCAAAGCTCAACTTGAAGGCTGAGATCAACAAGCATGGTGCAACCACGGCAATGCCTAAAACCAAGTCTGCCTCTAAAACTAAAAGCCATAGGCCATTGACAAAGATTTCACAACCCGAAACAAAGACACATCATGGGAAAAGAAACAAAAACAGGTTACAGAAACCTGAACACGGTAAGACTAACTAAGGCCCTGAAGACATGAAGCTAGCTACTCCCAATTATTTTCGGATACCTTTGGCGACCATAGACTTTGTAATAGCTGTAAAGCTCGCTGTTCTTGATCTCCATGACAGAAAAACTGCCAGGAGTGGCGCAGAATATAGCCTACTGAGTCTTAGGCTCAGTGTTTCTCAAGGTGCGTCATTAGGAGACATTCTACTCTTGGTCCAAAGCCCAGCACTCTTTCGCTTCACCCCAAAGCTCTCAATGGGAGAGTATAACAGGATGTGTGTTTCTCTGGAAACGAGAATGAACAAAATTGTTTCAGAAGATTACTGAACATTAAAAGGTTGTTTTTATCATAGCCGGAGGGAGGTTCTGCTTTGTGGTGTTGCTGGGAACAGAAATGTTCCTAGTGGTATCAATCTGTCTGTCCCTAGAAGGAAAGGGGCCTGTGCTCCAGGTTGTCTATCAATGTTTTTGTTATAGAACCACCGGCTAAAAAACTAAAGCCGTCTGAGACGATTGTCCCGCAAAAGAGTACCACAAAAACCGTGAATTCCGGGAAAGGAAATAAACCGGATAGGATGGCTGACAAAGTGGCAGCGATGAAAACCAAACTGGATGCAGCTCGGTTTCGATATATCAATGAGATGCTGTATACATCCCACAGTAAGGTTAGTAGAACAGTAGTTACTCAGTGGCGGATAGCTCAGTGGTAAAATGCTAGACTGCTAACCTTGAGAACTTGGGTTCAAAGCCTGGTCATGCTGTGCTTCTTTCCGTCATGAGTATGAGCTCCTCACTGTAATCATAGGAAAAAAAAACGCCAAGCTTCACTATGAATTGGAGTGTCGGGTTAATTTTATTTTATGTTGATGACAGGGGCCTTTACACACGTGACACCGCTGTCTGTGCCACTCCAATAGGCGTCAGATTCAGCCAATCCGGCGCCACAGTGCCGCTATGAGCCGACGCTGCATGCACTATTTTTTCAAGTGGCACAGGCGCAGCAGTGTCCAATCAGAGCGTCGATCTCATTTATTTCGAATATATTTCCACTTTCGGTGCTTAGGTCAAGGGCGAACTTGGTAGAGCGACCAATTCAAATCTTTCATTGGTTGCCGGATGCCTGACACGGAATAATTAGCGCACGCAAGCCGCCGAACCGAAAGCTGACATCCGCTGCCCGAGTGACAACCATTTTGAGCGGTTTTTCAGCGGCTACCGCCCGGTTGCCGCTCGTGTAAACTCTGCTTTAGCGTTTGTCGTTTCAACAAGAGGTTGTTAAACTTATGAACATATCAAATGTATGAATAAAAAATTACTACAATAGCTTTTTACTGCAGGAAGCAATAAAGAGTTTCAAGGAGGACCCAGAGTCGTTTGAGGTTTATCACCGTGGTTACCGAAATCAGATCGAAAAGTGGCCAGTGAAGCCGATTGATCTTGCCATCAAATACGTCAAGGCACGGAACAGGTGAGCTGTGAGCATAATTCCCATAAAAAAATTCATTGTTTGAGCGAAAGTTGATGATTGGTACAAACTCTTTCATTTTCATGATGATATGCCAGTCCCGAGTAATGTTCTGAAGTGAGAGGTTGGACATTAGTAGAGGTTTTATCCTTTTGGGAGAGATGATTCGTGAGTGAATGGCAAATTGAAACTGTCCAGCTCACTTTGATGGTTGGACGCCATTGCAAGCAGTATACTTTGAGGGACATTCAAATAAAACACTAAACAGGGTCTCAGTTGGTTCTTGAAAGTCAGAGTTTCAGGTATAACAGTTGCTTGAATCCCTGTAAAGGCCGAATAGTAGCTAACCGCTGAATTTTACCCTACAATCTGTATGAGCTGCCATTTTGCTTTCGGCAGGAAGGACACCATAGCTGATTTGGGTTGCGGAGAAGCTAAGCTGGCGCGTTCAGTAAAGCATCGTGTACTTTCATTTGACCTTCGAGCTATCAACCCTCGTGTAAAGGTCGCCGATATATCAAAGCTTCCACTCAAGGTTAGCTACAGCCACATACTGGAAGCTGTTCCGTGCACAGCCCATGACCATGTTGGTCGTTTGGGGACCTAAGGGCAGACGAAGCTGTAATCAGTGTAATGCTTCTTATTGCTCATATCTTTTCAATATGCTTGTGACGGCTTGGCGGCGCCCATCTTCACTCCAAGGCTGGGAGTTGACTCCGGGCCACGAAGAGGACGGGCAGTGAGATACATTGATTCTCCCACTGAGCTATCAGGACTGACCACAGCCGGTACAGTGTTAAAAATAATTTGCCATTGGTTGTAATGCGTTTTGACACTGAAGTTGCTGTCCTGGCAAGGTGAAATAGTAAAACCTGACTATGCCCAGGGTCAGCTTCGCTCTTCCAGACCAGCCATGATTCAATGTGAAGCATGAACTACAAAACTGAAAGGATGGTATTGGGAGGTTGGGTCAGTCAACCGGAGCCATTTGTTAACACATCATCCGCCGCTACTCTACTCTTGACCTGGTAATAAGGTTACTCTTCACGAGAAGCGAGGGGTGGAGATGTTGACCCTCATCCCCGTATAGAATATATACGATGTGTCAGCATTTACCCCCATGATGCAGTGGATTTATGGCGTGTTAGATATAGATATCTATGCTGATACATCAATATTCTTCTCCTGTCTTAGCCTGAGAGCAAACTCCATGACAGTCTGCGTCTTTGAGATTTTAAGTTGCCGTGATCGCACTGACCCTGTGGCCCTTGCATGGATATACGGACCTGTTTTAGTCTCGTTATGATCGTACTCTATGCTTACGAGTTTGAAATGAAATTGAAATATCCCTAATACACCTTTCATTTGTTATGCTCGTAATAAAATTGAGGAACGACATTTACCCATTGACATCTTTCTATTTGGAGTTATCCAACCTTGGCACTATCTCCGACAACTCTAAACCCATGATGAAATATTTCTTCTCTCTTTTTAGGCACATTCAGTGAGCCACGCTATCTTCTGCCTATCACTGATGGGCACAAACATCACAGAGTTTATAAAGGAGGCGCATCGAGTGCTCAAGCCGCAGGGCACCATGTGGATTGCTGAGGTTTGTAAAGCTTTTGTCTCTTAATCGTTCTGCTCGGGCAGTGTCTTCCTATTCAACGGACCCCCTACCTCAGTGACAATAGGCATTTTCGGAAAAGCTAATATTCGTTGCGCGTTGCCCTGTTGCTAATCTTACGCACCGGCCACGCGCCGTGCTGCCTGAAAATAGGCGTTGGAAGTTTTCTGCTTGATTGGACAAGTCGCTCCAATACTTTAGGACGAGTTGACTCAGGGCCTATTGTGCGATGGTGAGAAAAAGTATGTTGACTCACTGTCAACGTTGTACGGCCAGACTAAAGAGTTCATCTTTCACTTTTTATTTAGTTGCCAATGCGAAATTTGGCTAAGGCGATGGCCAAATTAAAATAAAGATAGAGCCTACTTTTACCTAACGCCTTAGGGTTGCGTTAGCTTGTCTGAAGTTCTGAAATTGATTGATTGATTGATTGATTGATTGATTGATTGATTGATTGATTGAGTACAACTCCGCGTAAAACACTCAAAATCCTAGGTTTAATTGTGGAGTTGTCCTCCTGTTTACAATTCGACTGATTCTATTAGAACACCATTCCTAGTGCGAGCTAGACCGAATAACACGGCATCATGACTATGCTCTCCGTCTTGGCTCATGCTAGAACACCGCCTTTGATCTCAGAACGGTGAGAGCGTACTGAATGGTGCACCTTCAGATTCGTTCCTTTGAGACAGGCATAAGGTCCACGAAATCATCACGTTTTATATATTTTAGGTTGCGAGTCGATTTAACGGCGATCTTAAGACTTTCTGCGAAGGAGTGGAATCGGTTGGCTTCCAGACCACCAAGTGCGATACAGACACATCTACACACTTTGTTATAATGGTTTTTAGGAGGAAAGATGACCCGTCACCTCCCCAGCCGGGTCAGGTCACCAAAAAGGTGAAAAAACCTGCGCCAATCGCCGAAATAACACTCGCTCCATGTTTGTATAAAAAAAGGTGATCGGTGAGCAAACTTGGGCACATTTATGTCAATTTTTTGTTGTTGAATCTTTATACAAACAAATATACCGATTTAATAAGCTTTTGTTTGTTACCTTACCTTAGCTTTGATGCTGATGCAAAATCTGTATGAGTCGCTAGTCCTGTCTTATCATAAGGTTTAAATGGCCCTACAGTTTCTAGTGCGATGTGCCTGACTGTGACACAGTCTAGAAGTCCTTCACTGGTCTTTAGCTTTCCACGCTGTGGCATTGTTTTTCATATTTTATAATCGAAAGTAAAAAGAAAATTGGTGCTTCGTAGTCAATAACCAAGTGCCTGTTAAGTGAGCCAGCTCATAACTTGTGATGACAATGGTGTGACTGAGGTG
>Ga0224511_10005093_pt1 | contig 10198 bp, 7 predicted proteins | sample SF_May12_sed_USG_2_FD_169988 | JGI IMG/M metagenome (GOLD analysis project Ga0224511, IMG submission 169988) | Sediment microbial communities from San Francisco Bay, California, United States - SF_May12_sed_USGS_8_1 | ecosystem: Environmental > Aquatic > Marine > Sediment | place: USA... | reverse complement strand
ACCGGGAACATAAATTTACCAAAGCGTTTTAAATTGTTTAATCTGTTTAGCTTGGCAGGACGGACGGTGATGACCCCCTTCCAGAGGGAGTAGATAAAGTCAAGATCAAAGGACAAAAGAAGGAAAAGCCGGCCCCGCCACCCGTAAGTTGTGTATGATATTTACAAATATAAATTATAGAGAAGATCAAGAACACGTGTTGCAAACAATATGTAGATAGGATCAGGTTTAGGGGCACCATGACAAAATGGACTGTACAAAATCAAACACTTAGAACAATACGAAACACGCAAAATAATAAGACGCAACAGACATTTAGAATAAACTGTTGTTTGTTTGTGTGTTTGTTGTTGTGTTTTTTGTTGTTGTTTTGCTGTTGTTGATGGGGGGTTTTTTTTGGGGGGGTGAATTTTAAAAAATGAGTGTTTAAAAAGATTCAAATTAATAATTGGATGTACTTCCCATAAAGTCTCGAGCTTTTTTTCCAGAAATTTAATTGGTTTAAATAGCCTTTCTGCTTCAAACTCGAATAAAAATAAAAACATTAACATTAAAAAATCTCTTAGGTTTTCCGGAACATTAAACACTCAGCCCATGTTCGTGTGCTGTTTGTTCCGCGTTATGTTCATTTAACACCGACTCATTTATACTAAATTATCTGTTCTCCATCCAGGAGGATATGCTGGAATTTTCCGTCAAGTTCCACACTGCCTTTGTGGCGTGCATCGAATACATGGCGTGTATCCGGGAACTAGGGCCATCCGGATACACATACATTTGTCCGGAAGACGACCGCGTGCGATTGACGTTTCCGGAGGGTTGTCTGTCATCCAATACCCACGTAGCGTTTAAGGTATCAAACTAAATTTGTGTAGGGTTATGTTTAATTTAGATTTTAGAAATTCTGAATGGTCTACTTAACTTTTTTTTGAAAATCTAAATAAATATGTAATAACGCCCAACATTAGAAAAAATGGTTCCTTTAAAAAGTAGTCTATCCTGAAATGCATTTAACTTGATGTTGGTAGGTTTTATTCATTTTTCCTTTTACCTCTTTTATGTTTAACAACTAATGCTGTCACAATTGTAATGTGCGCATATACATGTACAGACTTATTGTTTAATAGCAACGAAAGTATTGTATATGCAGAGTGTACATGTATGTATACGTGTTACCAATATTTCCAATTTAAGAAACAAACGTTACATGACTTATGATCAAAATTTATAATTTATAATAGTTTTACCAATGGATATAAAAGCAAGACCATAAAACGGTTAAGGGTCGACACCCTAAACAGGCTCGGTTGGATTAGCGAAGAAAACATGTTGACGCTCTAGCCGATTTCAGTTAGAAGTTTGTTTCGTCTCAAAATAAAATGTTTTAGCTGATCCAGTTGAACCGCGCGCGCATGTTCGACTACAAGGAACAGTGCCAGCAGTTAACGCGTAACATCCTGGCTCTGTCGGACCTTCTGCGCGTGTACACCGAGGATGACGTCATCTTCTCACTTCCGGTCATGGTGCACATGCCTATACCCAACGACATTGGTAAGACGTGAAATCAGTATTCGCATTTCCGTACTTTACCAAAAAAAATCGTCGAGGGGTCCCCAACGGCCGCAGACCTATGATGTTTTTATGCCCCAAACGCTAAATTTCCTCAATTTATTTTCGCTCGCCATTCTCAGTTCGTAATCCTTAAGTGGTGCATGTGTTGCAGACGACAGCGAGAGCGAGATCGTGGTGTTCCAGAGCCGAGATGACGGCGAGATAGAGCTGGTGCCCAAACGCACGGCCATGCTGTGTCCCTCCACACAGAACTGCTACACCTTCCAGATACAGAACCTAGCCGGGTACCAGTACACAACATTGATTCAATCGTAACAACTCGACCATTTCCGTGGATTCAATCGACACAACTCGGCCATTTCCGTGTTTTCGTTTCCGAAAAAGGCCAAGGTGTTCCGATTGACATTGATTGTGTTCCTTATTCATACAACTGTTCTACCGCTTAAAGGAAAATTTTACGTATGTTAATGGCGCGTATTTAATTTTGTTTATGTTTTAATCATAACTACCTTTCTTTATTTATTTTCTATTGTGTTGGCATTTCCTCAAAGTTGAGAAGAAGTATTTATCAACCTAATAGTAACCTAGCAGTGAGGCACATAATAATCCCGGATTTTGTGTCTAAACCACTTGCAACCATACAAAAACTGCAACGCTCTATTATTGCATGTTGTATTCTAAAATACCTACTGTTCACATGACTGTTGTACACACAGGCTGGCTCTAGGGAAGGTTAAGAAGAAGCAACTAAAGAAAGGGCGAGCGGCAATTATTGAGGAGTACGAGTTGTACACAGAACAAGCCTCAATCTGTGTCATTCTGACGCTCATGGACAAGGGACTGCTGCACGTCGGGCTTGTCAAGGTCAGGCAAACGCTTGTCAAGACAGGTTAAGCGGAAGTGGCTATTTGCGCACCGTTTAGTTCTACACGCCAAACAAGTCTGGTGTCAATCCTAACCTTTACCCTAGCCCAAATTTAAATAAAGTGATTTATCACAGTGTAATTATTTAAAATCGTTATGTCTAAGACTATGCAATTCAAAATTGAATAGTACGGCATATCGTTTTATCATTAAGTCCGCCTATCTCAGCCTTTACTCTGCCAATTGACCCGACAAAGTATGGTCTGTACTTTACGACCTGACATAAACGGTGTGTAAGTAGCGATTTCCCAGGTTATGCGCTTGTCAATATCAGTCAGACGCTTTTCTAGGTCAGTCAGACGCTTTTCTAGGTCAGTCATACGCTTTTCTAGGTCAGTCCGACGCTCTTCTAGATCAGTCCGAAGATTGCCATGTCATTTAGAGGCTTGCGCTTGCTAATATCAGACGCCATAATAGATAACATTGTGTAATATATTGCGGGAGGTTTGTTGATGCCAAAGGCATTTGTATACTGATATTTATCTAGTGTCTCTTGGGACAAAAGATGATTGCTTTTTAAAATGATATGGAATAGATCTTAAATTAATAGCAAATCAATTTCTAAGATAGGTTTATGTAAGACGGGAAGGCAATTTCCTGTTGAAAACTATCATTTGACTAAAACCGTTTAATATTTATTTCCTACAGGTATTTGTGGAAATTGTCGAGAGAAGGTTTGTAAAGAAGGCACTTCGGAGACGTTCTAAAGAAGGATTGTTTGAAGTCCCCGGAAGTCGCTCACCAAACATCCGTCTTCGCAATGAAGACATAATATGTATCGAAATGGAGGGGAATATACAGCGCATGCGTGATGTCCCACTCGAGAACTACTTTATTGTTTTCTTGAGCAGTGCACGTGACAACTTCCGTTCATTTCCGGTCGAACCGCGCAAAGACCCGGAAAACCGAGCATATGGTACATTTTTATGCTGGTTATATACTAGTTACTTTTGTGCTTTTAATTAAAAATGCATTCTTACATGTGTAGCAGTTGCGGTTTAAAAGAATAGTACTGTTTTCGGAAAAGTACATAACTGTTAAGTAACCATTCAAAAGTGGTAAAAGTTCATCTGCCTGCTTTTAAAAACCCGGGAACCACTTAAGGAATGATAGGTACTGTTATGCGGTTCATATTGTTCTTTAATATAGTAAACAACGACGTCATTTTTGAGCAACAGAGCCATGCGGGTCATGCAAAATTAACATCAATATTTCCTTTAGAAACGTTTAAGCAAATGTAAATACTATGCTTTTAAAGCAGCTGACCTCCAGATGCTCATAAAATGAAAAATATAAAAAATAACGGTAAATACTTGTCAAGTTATGTTCAGTGGGGAATTCCGTTATTACTGACCCCTTAATTCAAGTGAGAAAGTTGACAAAATCGTTGGTTAAACATCGTTTTTCTTTGCATAATCTATTGCGTTACTAACGCAGTAGCCGTTATGTATAGTAGGAATATCCGGATGGCAGAAAAGCGAATTGAAAATATGTAGGTTTTAACCGTTATTTTGATTTCTAACAACTAGTCTATGTATTTGAAGAGATATATTGACATATTTGATTTTCTAGTATAGTCTGGAGGTCAGCTGCTTTAACCTATGGTCCGCTATGTCTGCAGGTCTGCTGAATTTCTACAAGGACAACGAGGAGGAGCAGCGGTTCCTTCACAGTGCTCACATTGACGCCAACAAGTACATGCTGGGCGTCATGGACCGCTCCAAGACCCTCACCGCCCCGGGGCAGGCCAAGGGTACGCGCACATATTTCCAGAAAACATTGGCATTCCTGCCTGGGCTATATTCATAAAGCACCAAAGGCAAAACTTGAAGTTAAGGGGAACACTTTGGCACTGCATTACAACTAAACCAGAGAATATTTAAAAAAAGATTATGGTAGGTTGCAGATCAATATCTGTATTAGACTTTGTAAATTGTTTTCAAATTATGAGAAAAAAAACACTTTGTAAACATAATGATTTTGCAATTTTCTGATTTTTTCCTAAGGTGCTTTATAAATACAGCCGCAGATTTCTGGAACAAAGCTCATTTTGAAATATGTCATATCAATGATATTTTCCCAGTTTAATAGGGTGAAGATTTTAATAAAAGTTGTATGTCGGTTTAATACCGTCTATAACGATCTAGAAAGAGAAAATGCCATGTGATGACCGCTCACTTACAAGACGGATTCTTAATGGCTTCTGGCCCCTCATCACTTTCATTAGTCGCCACTGGCTTAAGCTCGGCTAAGCTTCCTAGAAAATATAGGTTTTTTTACCGCTGTCAAATAACAAAATGCAACGAACAAGAAAGCATCACCATTAAAGCCCCTAGAGCACCGTTTGAGCATACAAGTGGAAAAAAATCTAAAGTATCCCAAACAATCTAAATACAAATGTAACTGCGTGATGCGTTAGAGAATTGTGCACAAACTAGGACATTTTCCAATACACCATTTAATATGAGGGAAACCCATTTTCTTGTCCATGGTACAGAAAAAGGATTTACCGCAGTTTTCGTGAATTTCTCATCTTTTTAAATACATGTATGTTGTAATAATATTTCTAAGTCAGACGTTCAACATCACATTACTTCACTGAGACTCATGTCTAAATTATATTTTCAGATAAGTACTTTCCAACCCAATATTCTGTGCTCTAGTCCCTTTAATCTGACAAAGTTGATCATGCCTGTTGTACAGGCAATAATGGTGTGATGACCCCTCACTCGATGGGCGGTTCCTGGACCACCTCCCGCCCCCGCACCGTGTCGGCCAAGGAGTCGCGCAACTTTAGGACATTATTCGGTACGTAGTTAATAAAGCATAAATCCTTTGCTAAAAGATCTTGAACGTTTTATGTTTTACAAAAATACTACCCTTATGTTCCTTTTTGGATAAAATTTGCATTTGTCGCAATATTAATGTTAAGTTCAGACGTAAATCCAACTTGTGTACATGTACATGTACATTCAAAGCCCACAATTGGAAAAATGCACGTGTAGACCCTTACCAACGTAGCCAACAAATAGTTTTTTTAAATTGGAAAAAAAAATGAATGTTGTACAGTAAAATCCTTTTATAAGGAACTCATCGGTACGATGAAAATGAGTTCCATATAACCGGAGTTCCTTATAAACGTATAGTGAACTTGTTCCTTGGTAAAGACAAGGAAAAAGGTCAGTTCCTTATTACCAGAAGTTTCTTATAAGCGGGTTCCTTATAAGCGGACTTTACTGTAAATAAATCCCTACGCTGCCTGTGATTCAGACGCGGTCCCGGTGTTGAGCCACCAGTCGCTTCTCGCGCTCTCCACCAACGTCAACGTCACCACCGTCGTCAACGTCGCGTACGAGCTCAACGTACCGTACGATCACGTGATCCAGACGAAGACGTCAGGTACTATCTACATCCAGAGTTGTCGGTCCTTGTCTCTCACATACACGTGAATCCAAGCTAGTGTAATGTAACCTCAGGTTCAGGAAGGGTACTAAAATCCCAATCTCCTCACAGCGATTACGTCACGTGTTGCTACTTTAATGTACTGTCAAGGGAAGTAATCACTGCGGGGTGTTTGCTAAAATCCAATCTGAGCACATCGAATAGTGGGCTACACCACACCTTGGACGAAATTGGCCGAGTAATTCCAACTGACGAAAAACCTTACATGATTACTTCCCTTTGCTATGCGGCAGTATAGTTATGTTAAGGGACTCTTTGGCCGTTGTTTATTAATGAACATTTTTGGATTCCAAAAGCTTAGAAGTATTTTAAAATTGTATGATTTAAGTTTTAAAACTTCCCGGACTTCATCAATTATTTCAACTTAAGGTGACATTTTAATTGAAACGTTTTCATGTTACTGTAATTTTCATTACCTTCAAAATAATAATTATGCTAAAATATCCACTTTTTACAAAGTTTTTGAGAAATAAATAAGGACATTTTCACTAATGGTGTCTACATGCTAGTGAAATCTCCGACAACATTACCTTCACAATTATGTCTTAAGGTAGAATATTTGTAATGGACTTCGAGGGTTACACATTTGTATTTTTTATCAAAATATAAACAAGATTTTTCTCATTAAATTGTAATATATATTATGATTTTACTTTTCAGCCATAGAAAATTATTTTTAAAATGCAAGTTACCTTTATATCGCTTAAATTAAATTAAAGGGAAACAATTGTACACCTTATTACCTCCATCCGGGCTCTCTATTAAGAACCCTGCCTCCATTTAATATAATAATGATTTTTTCCAATCTTGTTTATAAAATAAAATCAGCAAAAACTGTGAAAAGCGGTGTGGTGGATCGTCTCTAAATGGCATATATTTAAATAAAATAAAGATTTTTTTTAAACTTCTACCTAGCTGCAAATCTGTGCATCCATTAAAATATACTACCTTAATATGTTTGTTGAAAATAAGGCTAACGTTCCCATTCTTATTCAACAATTTATTATTATTTGTCGTTGTATATTTTTCTATTCTCTAATATCTTGGTTATTACATTATTATTATAAATAATATATAATTTGTTCGATGTTTAACTGGCTGAAAAAGAATAATCCATAACTATTTTAAAGGGTTACACATATAAATTACAGTAATTCTTCGCCTGCAAGTAATACAATTATTTTAATATATTCGCTTATTGCTTTTGCAAATTATGCATGGTGAACGATTGAAAGATCATTAATTCATGATTGCCTCCAAGACTTTAATTTGTTAATGGACTTTACCAAGACGATGTTATTTGATTATGGAATGCATCAGTTTATTCTTAAACTATATGCCTTGAAATTTTAACGCAATGATTTTAAAAGTTCTAGTTTAAACTGCACTATATCTAATTCAATATTGATGGCGTTATAAAGAATGTTGTTATGTTATGAAGAAATTACGCCGGTAGCAAAGGAATGGTTACTATGAAAAAATAAATCGAAAGCAGAAAATGGAAAAATCCTCTTGTTATCAAAGCAAAACATGTTTTAAATTTGTAAGAAATAAATATAACCATTAATATTTGTTAATACATTGCAAGTCCGGGTATTTACCGTACACTCTTCCTGTTTGTGAACATTGTGGCAACATGAAATATTAAAACAGTGTTAAAAAATGATGTTTTCGTTTTAAAATTTATTGTTAAAATATACAAGCATTTTAGCGCTATAGTTAACGTTTTATATCTAAGGTTTCGTCGAAACAAAACTTCTAAACATTCCACATAACTTAATTAATTAAATGAATATAGGCCTACGCACAAATTAGACTAACCTAAACTACTAAATGAGTTCACGTGTGGGTCAAGATAAGGTCTAAACAATAATATAATTATCCATAATTACACAGAAATAATAAGTATGTCCACTGCTGTAGACGTAATTATGTTTTCGCCATAATTCAACCGGGCCTTTTTCGCGGAAATTAGGAGTTTCGCGAAATTACGCCAAAATAACATTGTCGCGAAAAAACAACCTAATTTGCAGTAAAGCATTGCCCTTATGTTAATCAGGTCAGCCGACAGTGATGATCAACTTCAACCTCCTCTGGCACTGGCGCGGGGAGAAGGCCAACAGACAGATGGTCCAGGAACTCATCGACGCCTTCCGGGTCTGCGGGCATGCGCACATCGCGCAGAAAATCATGAATGCTGGGAACGCAAAGCGCCCCCTGACGCGCGAAGATTTTATGCCATCGTAACAGAACAGGATGTCAACGAAAAATACATTTTTTATTTATTTTTAAATTATTTATTTGTAGTATTCATGTTTTTAAAGACACCCCGCTTGAACCGCATATTGTGCAATGACACTAGTTCATCATTAAGATACGTGTGCACAATATGTAAAATAAAAGTAACTGTCTACTTATTTTTAAATCGGCATGGTATCATGTTATATAATCATTCTACACACTGATAAATTTTAAATTGGAAATATAATATGTTCGCATAATAAGTCCATTAGACCGTCCTTTATCTCAGATACAGAGATACAATATTGGTGTTTTTGTCAACTTCGTTTCTTTTGTTACACATTGTCATTATACAAAGAGAATAAAAACCTTTGTTATATTTATAATAGTGTATGTGCTAGAAAAATAACAAAGGGTTGTGATAATAAATCAATATTGCAGACATTGTCTTGCTGTTGATGTAACTTTTGTCTTGCTATGGTGGCCTCCTGGCCTTCCTCTGGAATGTAGGCGTACTATGTAGTTTGTATCAATATAATGTAAAATCATTTTTATTCTTTGGACATTTAATTTCGTTGTTTTCGTTGGTTGGGGAATCCACGAATTTAAGATCCTAATAAAAAAATTATTCACTTTAGTTATATTGCGTATACCGGTAATTTGAAATCCACGAATTCAAGTGTCAACGAACATATCCATTGTCGTTAAACCACGAAATTTCGTGCCGATAAAATAAAACGATATCAGAGAAACCACCGACAATATTGTAATAAACATAGTCACCAGACTTGCTGGCGATGTAACATTCGTCTCGATATGGTAGGCTCATGCCTTCTCCGGATTCAAACTCATAAAGCACTTAAATAAAAATAAAACAACTAATCAAAGAGAAATTTCCTTAAGTTCTCATAGTGGGTTTTTTCCTTTATTTTAAAACCTTTATGTAGACTTGTATTAAATTGGATCTGCATCCTACCTTAATCATTACAATGTGTAATGTTCTCTGGTTTTGTTGTACAACTTGTAATGCAGTGCCATAGTGTTACCTTAACATCAGTTTTCGCTTAAGACTTAGCTGTGTTACGAATATGGGATTTGAAATATACATTGTACTACTAGTTTATACCAATATAATAACCGACGCCATGAATACTATTGCAATAAACATAGTCACCAGTCTTGCTGGTGATGTCACATTGGTCTAGATATGGCAGGACCATGCTTCCACTGAAATGTACTATATAGTTAATATCAATATCATAACGGACGCCATGCACAATAATGTAATAAAAATTGCTCTACATTTCGCTTTTTATCTTTTATTGGAAAGACTAGACTTATATCGGTAATATCTAGGGAAAATGAAATGTCAGATTTCGTCGCAGCTTTTTGACGGGTTGTTTTTTTTTGCTTTTTATAGTACAGTTAAAAAGTTTATTTTTAAAAATCTGGTCAATGCATATCAGTGATATGTTAAAATGTCGTAGGCATGGAATTCTACACTGCCTATCTATAAGAGTTATAGGAGACTTTACAATGCATTATCCTTATAAAAGGATGTGTATGTTTGCTTTATTTGTTTTGTTGTTGTAGAGATTTTACTCTCTCTCTATTTTTGGTGCAAAGTAATGTTTTGTTATGAAAATGCATGTTGCCAATGCTATTAGCATTTAGTATATTAATTAATTACAGCAAAAATTGTGATCAATTATAAGGGTATCATCATATACGATATCGTAGATATATCGTCTACAATGAGGGCGCACGTTTACCTCTGTATGCCGTGAGGTAATTCGGCACGGTGGTAAAATACTCGACTGCCGACCCAGAGATTGTGATTTCACCCCCACTTCACCACACCCAACTAAAATTACTAATGCCCCCATTTCACCAAGGATTGTTTTTATCCAATCGGCCCGATATGTACCAGATTATCCCCGATGATTTATTTTTTTGATCGGCCAGATTGTCGTTCTGAATCGCCTCCAATCGTCCCCAT